>MPMF02344784.1_pt1 | contig 12308 bp, 10 predicted proteins | sample 1617271 | NCBI WGS metagenome assembly MPMF02 (sample SAMN05944812, study PRJNA350692) | marine metagenome | biome: marine; feature: ODZ; material: water; isolation source: 120 m water sample prefiltered with 30 um filter, filtered on to 0.2 um... | place: Pacific Ocean | collected 2012-04-09... | reverse complement strand
TGGAGTCCGCACGCGGCGGCGGTGAGATTTCCGACGCGGCGTTTGCTGAGCAGTTCGGGGAGTTTCTCGAAAACCACGGCCACACTATCGACGCCGGCATCGCTGACGCGCCCACCTGGCTCGAAGATCCCCGTCTAGCCATCGAATTGATACTCCGTTTCGCGGACAAAGACGAAGAGGCCTCCCCTAAAGCGGCAGCCGACCGCCGGGTGAAGCGGCGCCACCAACTCGAAGAGGAACTCAGAGCTGCGGCTACGAACGGCTCCGAGGAAGCCGAGCTTCTTGAAACCCTTCCCGCCGCACAAGAGATCCTCGCTGTCCGCGAGGACCACAACACTCTCTGCGATCAGCGACTTCTGGCAGCTTCTCGGCGGCGCTGGCTGGTGGTCGGGGAGATGCTCCGCAGCCGCGGCCTGGCGGAGGACCCGAGCGATATCTTCTACTTCCAGCTCCAAGAACTCTACGCTGCGCTCGACCATGGACGCTCTATCGCTCCCAGGACGATCGATGAACGGCGGGTCTTGCAGAAAGCCTATCGTGCGGCCCAGCCACCACCCTTCCTCGGAAAATTGGCGGCGGCGGCCAGACTTGAGAAAAACACATTAAAAGGGGTGGCGGCATCACCCGGGCGGCAGCGCGGAGTTGGCCGCCTGATCCGCTCGCTCAATGAGGCCGACCGACTCAAGGATGGAGACATCATCGTCTGCAGTGCGACCTCGCCCACCTGGACGCCCTACTTTGCCGTCGCCGGCGCCGTTGTAACCGATGCTGGTGGCGCACTTTCCCACACTTCAGTAGTGGCTCGCGAGTACGGCATCCCGGCCGTGGTAGGCACACGTACTGGGACCGCTGACATTCCCGACGGCGCCTTAATCGAAGTCGATGGCACAGCCGGGACGGTCGTAATTCTCTAACGCGACCTGGGCGTTCGGCCTCCGGGGCGCTCTTCACATTAGCGGTCGCAGCCCGAAGCTTTTTCAGCACCTAGGCCAGGCGGCGCTGGCGCGCGTCATCCCTCTTGGCGGCGTGATCCATCCGAAGTAGTCGTTCCTCCGGTATGGCGGGCGCTCTTCGAAGAGCACCCGCATGCGAACACGCGGAGAGCTTCCTCGACACCTGGAGACATGAGGTTACAGGGCCGCCATAAGCGTTTCCTGCCATCGAATTAGGTCATGAACACATCCCGGCACAACGATGCCGCTTCTCGAAGCCGGGAGGCGCCACGATAGGACCGAGGCAACCGGGGCGCTGCAGGCAAGGATCCGGACCCGGCCGGGCCAAAACCCGGCCGGGCCGCCGAAAAAGACGGACCAGGCGTCATCGTGCATGCTGTCAGCACCATCTCATTAGCGGGTTGCCCCACATGGACCTCATCCTCAACGACGTCGCTCCCATCCACTGGGCCCTCGGCGGAGCGGCCATCGGCCTGATCACTCTCACTCTCCTTTTCGTCGGAAATCGCCGTTTGGGGGTGTCGACGGGCTTCGAGAACATCTGCTCGTTAGTGGTCAGCGCACCCTATTTCCGCCGCGAAAGCCTGCTCGCCTCGAACTCATGGCGCCTCCCGTTACTGGGTGGCCTGGTGATAGGTGGCTTCGTCTCCGCAATTCTCGGCGGCGGCTGGGATCCCACCTGGGACCTGGAAGTGTTTGATGATGAGATCGGTTGGAACGCCAGCGGCAAGGTTGCCTGGATGTTCGTCGGCGGTGTTCTGATCGGGTTTGGGACAAGGCTGGGGGGAGGCTGTACGAGCGGCCACGGCATCTTCGGACTTTCCAATCTCGAACTGCCGAGCATCGTGACGACGATTTTTTTCATGACCGGCGGAATCGTCACAACCAACCTCATCTACCGCGTGATTGTTTAGGGGTCGAGTGATGATTGCTTTCTATCTTGTCCTCGGCTCTCTTTTCGGACTGGTGCTCAGCCGCTCAGGCGCCGCTGATTACAACTTCATCCAGGGTATGTTCCTGTTCGAGGAGTTCCAGCTCTACGGAATCATCGGAACGGCCGTGTTGGTGACGACCCCTGGCCTTTGGCTGATGAAACGCTACGGCAAGACCCTGACCGGAGTCGCTCTGAGCATCGATCTGAAGCCGGGTCACCGAGGCAACATCTACGGCGGAGCGCTGTTCGGCATTGGCTGGGCAATCACCGGTATGTGTCCCGGGCCCGTCCTCGTCAATGTGGGCGAGGGTAAGCTCTACGCCATCGCCGTACTGGCAGGGGTACTTGTGGGCTCGGGCACATTCGGGGTCCTCTACCCCGGGCTCAAGAAACTCTTCCGCCTGCCCGAACTGCAGGTTGGGCCCGGCGAAGGATAGGGACGGCCCGGGCTGAACCAATCGCAGCCAAAGCGGTTTTGCTAGATTCGCTCGATGATCGTCGCAGTAGCCATCCCGCCGCCGGTGCACATTGCCACCAGCGCTGTTGACTGATTCCGTCGCTCTAGTTCGTCAATCGCCGTCTGAATCAGCATCCCCCCCGTAGCGCCGATGGGGTGGCCCAGGGCGATCGCTCCACCGTTCACGTTGAAATTCGTGTCATCGATGTCGACATCGCGGAGGAACTTCAGCACCACCGAGGCAAAAGCTTCGTTGATCTCCCACAGATCGACATCGGTTTTGGCCATCCCGGCCTTTGTGAGGCAAAGCTTCGCGGCGGGTCCCGGCGCGGTCAACATGATGACCGGCTCAGCCCCGGCGGTGGCCGTCTGGATGACCCGTGCCCTGGGCTTCAGCCTGTGCGCCTTTGCGTATTCAGGGGAAGCGACAAGGACAGCGCTTGCGCCGTCGACGACTCCCGACGAGTTTCCTGCATGATGAACGTGGTCGACCTGATCTATCTCGGGGTAGACATCTTTGCAGATCTCGTCGTAGGTCCTTGTGTCATTACTGGGATTCATAACGCCCATCTTGGCGAACGAAGGGTTCAAGCCAGCCAGCGCCTCCGTGGTGGTGCCGGGACGTGGATGCTCGTCGTAATCGAGAGCGACACTTCCATCTTCGTTGCGAATCGAGACGATACTGCGCTTGAAACGACCATCGTTAACCGCCTCGGCCGCCCGCTCCTGACTCTGAACTGCGTAAGTGTCCACGTCGACCCGGGTAAATCCTTCGACGGTGGCAATGAGGTCAGCGGAAATGCCCTGCGGAACCAGCGGGAACTGTTCATAAAGGTGGGCGTTGTTGGCGGTAAAGCCGTCTACGCTCATCGGGGCTGTATTGGACATGCATTCGATGCCACCGCCGACCACCAGGTCTTGTTGCCCCGCTGCTACACCCATTGCGGCGAAGTTGACGGACTGTTGCCCAGAACCGCAGAAACGGTGGATAGTCACTCCCGGCACTGTGATAGGCCAGCCGGCGTCGAGAGACGCCATCCGTGCGATATCCATTGCGTGGTCGCCCACTCCCGTGCTGTTGCCCATGATCACGTCTTCGACATCGGCAGGGTCAAAGCCGACACGCTCCTGCAGCGCAAGGAGGACCTGCCCGAGTATGCGTTGAGGGTGAATATGGGTGAGGGCACCTCTTCCAGGCTTGCCGCCGCCACGTGGCGAACGCAGTCCATCGATGATCCAGGCTTCGCTCATTCTTCAATTTCTCCAGCTTCGTTCGAAGGTTCCGACCAGATGCAGAGAAGTAAGGCACAGCAGGACCCGAGCAGCAAGGGTTCCGGTGCCCAGGCCAACTTGACGCCACAAAGAGTTTTCGTGGCACGGTCGATCCCTCGATGTAGTGCATCTTCAAAGCTGGTAGTAAATGAGGTTGTGACTTCAGTGAACCTGACGATAGCTATTGTTCTCTCCTTCGTGCCAGACACTCCCCACCCAGCGATAGTCCTCCCAAGCGACCTGCGCCGCGACGGTCAAGTAGACCTGCTTGTGAGGCCGGATGGCCCGTTAAGACTCCGTCGATGCCAGACGAATTCGATCCTCATCGGAACGTCCCTCTCGGCTGGTCGCTCGCCGGTGACCAGAACCGCGGCCGCGAGTGTTAGTGGGCCTACAGCGCGTAGGCGCTGGTGTGCGTACCGTATGGGCGGGGGAAGCTGCCGCCATATGGCGGGCGGGCTTCAAATTGGCTGCCAAATGCCGGGCGTCTTCTTCGACCGGGGAGAGTACGCGTGACCAGCGCACACGCGATATCGACTGCAAATGCTCTAGCCAGCGTGGCGAAGGAACTGTTCGCTGCCCGTGAGGGCAGAAGCGAAGGTCTCGTCAGCGTGGCGCTACCGCTTCCATTGCTGAAGTCGCTGGTCGGCACCTCGTTAGAACAGCTCCGCCAGGAGGCATCGGCCACCTGGGAACGACCATCCGACGACTTTCACCTGTTCGCGCTCGGTACCGCAATACGGCTGCAGGGTGCTCCTGACGAAGCACTTTCAGCGGTGATTCCGGCTATCCGCGCCCTCAGGAGAAGCGCCGTCTCCGTGGGCGTGGCGCAAGACGCCCGACCGCGCTTTTTCGGGGGTGCGCGGTTCGACCCGGACGCCCCGGCCTCCGACCCGGCTTGGGAACCGTTCGGCGGCTGGCAGTTCTTCCTTCCACAAATGCTCGTGGCGCTGCGCGATGATCGTGTGTCAGCAAGTGCAACAGCGTTCGTACGAGACGGCGACACCCCGCAGTCCCTGGCCTCAGCGCTGCGCTACACACTCGAACGCCAGACGGCGCTGCCAGCTTCCCCACAGGCCGTCGATGAGCCAGGGGAAACCACCTGGCGCCGTTCCGTAAGCCTTGCAGTCCAGGAGATTCACGGCGACGCCTATCAGAAAGTGGTTCTCGCGCGTCGAACCGACCTCGAGTTGCCGGGAACCCCAGGCAATTCGACCATTATTGGGCGTCTTGCCTCCAAGTACAGCGACTGCTTCGTGTTCAGCTTCCGGGCAGGAGAATCGACTTGGCTCGGAGCCAGCCCCGAACTCCTCGTGTCTCTGAGCGATGGCGTGGTGCGGGCGGTCAGCCTGGCGGGATCACGTCCCCGGGGCGATGACTCCCACACAGACAGGTCGCTCGGACAAGAGTTGCTGGCGAGCCAGAAGGAGCGCAGCGAGCATGCCTTCGTGGTCGATGCAATTCGCGACATACTGCGACCGCTCTGCGCAGACCTGACGGTCCCAGATGGCCCAGCACTGATGAAGCTGGCAAATATTCAGCACCTCTGTACTCCGATCACTGGATTTGCAGCCGACGGCGTGGACGTACTCGACTTTGTTGTCCGAATGCACCCGACGCCGGCGGTCGGCGGTTCACCGCGCGAGGCGGCGATGGAAGCCGTGAGGAGACTCGATGGCATTGACCGCGGCTGGTACGCGGCCCCGATAGGCTGGCTCGACCTCACGGGTGACGGCGAGTTCGCGGTCGGTCTTCGCGCGGGGCTGGTCTCAGGAACCACCGCTCGTCTCTATGCGGGAGCCGGAATCGTTGCCGGGTCCGATCCTGAGCAAGAGTTCGCCGAGGTCGAACTCAAGTTTCGACCCCTCCGGGCAGCGCTCGGAGGCGGATAGTGGATAACGCCGCTGCAAATACCCGTGCGGCGCGGGCGCTCATCCGGGGACTGGCTCGGACCGGTGTCCGGCACGCGTGCGTGACGCCCGGTTCACGATCGACCCCGTTGACCGTCGCTCTGTCCGAGCAGTCCACAATCCGGCCGTGGCTGCACCTGGATGAGCGCTCTTCAGCATTCTTCGCTCTCGGCCTCGCGCGCGCGACCGGCAGCCCCGTTGCGATCGTCTGCACTTCCGGGACAGCGGCCGCCAACCTGCATCCAGCAGTCGCCGAAGCCGACCTCAGTCGAATCCCTCTCGTGATGCTAACCGCCGACCGGCCCCCATCTCTGCGGGGAGTAGGCGCCGCCCAGACCATCGACCAGGTCAGGCTCTTCGGAAACGCCACAAGATGGTGGTGTGATCTGCCGCTTCCCTCCGACGGAGCCAGTGATCCAGTGCGGTTCGAGTCGCTGGCTGAGCGGGCGGTGAGGCTCGCTCTTGGCGCTCCCGCGGGCCCGGTGCATTTGAACACTCCGTTCGACGAACCGCTGATTGCGGCTCCAGGGGAGCATCCGGCGCCGGATCCAATCGACGTCATTGGCACTGCACCGGAGGCCAGCGAGAGCGAACCCGCAAGGGCGGATGTCGAGGCCGCAGTCAGGCTCCTCGCTCGCTCTCGGCGGCCGTTACTTGTAGCGGGCCCGGAGACCGGCGGCCTGCCGGCAGATGAAATTTGCCGCCTCGCAGAGCGGTTGGACGCGCCGATCCTTGCCGACCCGCTGAGCGGGCTGCGAACCGGGGCCCATGACCGCGAGAGAATCCTTGATTCGTACGACGCGATCCTGCGAGACGATCGTGCGTCGGCGTTTGCGCCAGACGCGATCGTCCGTCTTGGCGCCATCCCTACATCGAAAGCGCTCGGTCAGTTCATGAATACAGTCAGGGGAGTGCCCCATGTGTTGATCGACCGGCCGGAAGCCTGGCGGGATCCCTTCGCTGTGGCAACGACCCTGTTGCCGGGCTCGCCCGCGGCAACGGTGCGTGCCATGGCTGACACGATGCCGGAAAGGTCAGCCGAACCTGGCTGGACCAGCAACTGGCTCACCGCGAACGCGCAGGCCACTGCGGCCATGCAGGCAAAGTGCGTCGGCTTCACCGAAGCCTTCGAGGGACGTGTGTTCCCGGAGTTGCAATCGGCGCTTCCCGAAGGCACCACGCTAATGGTTGGAAACAGCATGCCTGTCCGGGACGCGGACTCGTTCCTGGTGTGCTCCCAGGGCCGGCTGGAGGTGATCGGCAATCGCGGCGCAAATGGGATAGACGGTGTTATTTCCTCGGCAGCGGGAACAGCGGCCGCCGGGAAGAGCCGCGTCGTGCTCGTAGTCGGGGACCTGTCGTTCTACCACGACATGAACGGCCTCTGGGCGGCTAAGAAGCACAGCCTTGATCTGACAGTCGTGCTGATCAACAACAAGGGCGGCGGAATCTTCCACTACCTCCCACAGGCAGCTCATTCGGAGGTTTTCGAAGACTGGTTCGGCACCCCTTCGGGACTGGATTTCGCGCAAGCTGCCGAGCTCTATGGTTCGAGGTATTTCCGAGCCGATGAGTGGGACACGTTCCGGGAGGGGCTGAACAACCGAGATGAACCGGGTCTGACGATCATCGAAGTCCCAGCCACCCGAGAGGCCAACGTCGAGATGCACAAGGAAGCTTGGGCGGCTGCAGCCGACGCAGCCTGGAACCATGAGGGCTCTGGACCGTGACACGCGTGGAGGCCTCTCCCGGCCTGCTTCTCAACGTTGAAGACTCAGGGAACGGGCCACCGCTTATCCTCCTACACGGCTTCATGGGCTCGTCCGACATCTGGGGGCCGATGGTTGAAAGACTTGGAGACAACCATCGCGTGATGGCTGTCGACATCGTCGGACACGGGAAGTCTGACGCCCCACATTCGCTCAAGCATTACCGGATGGAGCAGGTCGCCGTAGACATCGTGGGAGCGATTGGGAAACTGGGCGGACAGGGAGCGGCCTGGCTTGGATATTCGATGGGGGGACGAACCGCGCTGGCCATCGCTGCGCTTCACCCAGAAGCGGTTGAGCGACTTTGCCTGGTCGGAGCATCTCCAGGTCTACGCACGCAGAGGGAGCGCGCCTCCCGACGTAAGTCAGACACTGTTCTGGCAGACCGAATCATTGAGGACGGGCTTGAAACCTTCGTCGGCTATTGGGAATCGCTGTCCCTCTTCGCCTCTCAGCAACGTCTGCCCGTCGAGATCCGCGACCGGATTCGTCAGGGCCGGCTGGCCAACCGGTCCATCGGTCTCGCGAACAGCCTGCGGGGGATGGGCGCCGGCAAGCAACCGTCGTTCTGGGGCCGGCTTCCGGCGATGGATATACCCGTGCTCCTAGTGGCTGGCGAGGAGGACAGGAAGTACAGTGATCTAGCCCGGGAAATGGCCTCTTCGTTGCCCAACGGACGAGTCTCATTGGTTCCCGAAGCCGGGCACGCCGCTCATGTCGAAAACTTGGATTTCTGCGCGGCAGAGATCCGCCAATTCCTCACCAAAATGCACCCGGAGAAACGGCCATGACACCAAACTGGCAACCGGTACGAGAGTTCGAAGACATCCTGTATGCAAAGTCCGACGGAATGGCTCGGGTCAGCATCAATCGCCCGCAGGTTCATAACGCTTTTCGCCCGACTACAGTCGTAGAGCTTCTCGAGGCTTTCAATGACGCCAGGGACGACTCATCAATTGGAGTCATTCTATTAACCGGGGAGGGGGGCAGGGCATTTTGCTCGGGGGGCGACCAACGCGTGCGGGGGCACGGCGGCTACGTTGGCGAAGGCGAGACGCCCCGTTTCCATGTCACAGAGCTTCACAAGCTCATCCGCGCGATACCCAAGGTAGTCATCGCTCTGGTCCCCGGGTACGCGATCGGCGGTGGGCATGTGCTGCACGTCGTCTGCGACCTAACGATCGCGGCCGACAACGCCCGTTTCGGGCAGACGGGACCCAAGGTCGGGAGCTTTGACGGCGGGTTCGGAGCCATTCATCTCGCCCGCCTTGTGGGCCAGAAAAAGGCGCGGGAGATTTGGTACCTGTGCCGCCAGTACGACGCCAGCGAAGCACTTGAAATGGGACTCGTAAATGAGGTGGTACCGCTCGAGCACCTCGAGGCAGAAGGTGTGAAGTGGGCCGGCGAGATCCTTACGAAGAGTCCTCTGGCCATCCGACTGTTAAAGTCATCCTTCAACGCCGAAATGGATGGCATGGTGGGCCTGACCGACCTCGCTCATAACACGAACATGCTCTTCTACATGACCGACGAAGGCACGGAGGGAAAGGCCGCGTTCTTGGAGAAGCGGACTCCCGAGTACGGCAACACCGACAAGTTCCCCTGGCGGCCGTAGTGCGTGGTACGCATTAATAGAATCCGGTGGCGCCCGTTCAGAGTCCCATTCAACCGGGAATTCCATGCCTCACACGGGGTACTGACCGAGAGGGAAGGCTATCTGGTCGAGGTCCGGACGCAATCCGGCTTCACCGGATTGGGAGAGGCGTCCCCTCTTCCGGACTACGCAGGAGGCTCACTTGGCGAATGCGGATCTATCCTCAACGGCCTCTGCCATGCCCTTGTCGGCAAGGACGCGGAAATGGTCACGAAAGTGGGCCTGCCCAAGGGTATGAGTGTCTCCGACGGGGCGGCCCGACCGGCAGTCGGTTCCGTTCAGTGCGCCGCAACCGATGCTTTGGCGCAAGAAGGTAGAAACCCTTTCTGCTCATTGCTAATGAGCGGGTCCGGGGAGAGTTCCGCCGCTGGGGCGACTTCCGTTCCCGTCAACGGACTCATCGGGGATGAGAGCCCGCAGCAAGCAGCCGAGCAGGCGCGGGCTCTCATCACGGATGGCTTCGATACAGTCAAGGTCAAGGTGGGCCGTAACCGGGATCGTGACCTCGAACGCATCTCCGCCGTTCGTGACGCAATGGGGGAATCCGGAAAGATTCGCCTGGACGCTAACGGGGCCTTTGACGAGAGAGTTGCGTTGAAGCGACTCGGAGACTTCGAGCGCTTCGGAGTTGAGTTGATCGAGCAGCCCGTACCCCCCGGCCCTCAGGCTTTCGAGACGATGGGCAGACTGCGGAGTGCAAGCGGAACACCGATCGCTGCAGATGAGTCGATTCGCTCGATTGAGGATCTACACGCGCTGCGCCGCGCTGAGATTCAGAACAGAGGCACTCACAACCGCCCCGATGCTGTCGTGGTCAAGCCAATGCTGCTTGGTCTCGCGGATTCGGTAGCGATAATCCAGGATTGTGTTTCGACCAGGGCTCCGCTCAAGGTGATCGTGGCGACAGCATTCGATGCCGGCGTCGGCACTGCCATGGCTCTCCACCTGGCCGCGACCATCCCGGAACAGCACCGACTCGCCAACGGGCTGGGAACCCTTCGATTTCTCGAAAGCAGCCTCGTGCAGCCGATAGACGTCGGGATCAGCGGCGGTCGCGCTGAGGCAAGAGGACCAGGTCTCGGGGTCAGGCTCGATGACGCAGCCATGGCTCGCTACGCCACGGGCCCCTGGATCGAGGCCGTGGCATGAGCGAGCTCATCCGCGATTGGGTGGCTGAGCAAGCAGCGTCCGACCCATCCCGGATCGCGATCGAAGCCAGAGACCAGCTTCTGTCGTATGGAGATCTCGACCACAGAAGTGCAAGCCTGGCTCTCAGCCTAAAACAGAATCGAATTTCTCTCGGCGACAGAGTGGCCGTGCTTGCTCAGAATTCTGTCGAGTTCGTCGAAGCCGTTCACTCCGTACCCCGCGCCGGCGGGATCCTGGTGCCGCTGAACACGAGGCTCACCACTTCTGAACTAGCGTTTCAACTGAAAGACTCCGGCACGAAGATGCTTCTCTGCCACGCTCCAACTGCGGCAGCTGCAAATGAAGCTGCGACGACCGCTGGGATACAAGAGGTTGTCAGCCTGCCATTGGGCTCATCCGGCCCTGCCGCGAACCTCACTAAACTCCACCGGCCCGACGACATTCACAGCATCGTCTACACCTCCGGCACCACTGGCACTCCGAAGGGATCGATGCTCACGTTTGGGAATTTCACCGCAAGCGCGGCCGCCTCAGGTTCAAATCTTGGCGTCGAAGCGGCAGACCGGTGGCTGGCCTGCATGCCGTTGTTCCATGTGGGGGGTCTATCGATCGTCACGCGGAGTGCGATCTACGGCACCTGCGCTGTCATTCAAGATAGCTTCGACGAACGGGCCGTAAATAAGGCCTTACGTGAGACGGACGTCACTCTCCTTTCCGTCGTGGCGACAATGCTTCAACGGATGCTGGACGCCGACGAAGAACCTTACCCCTCTTCGGTTCGAGCGGTACTCGTGGGCGGGGGACCGGTCCCAGAGGACCTAATCGAGCGATCCTTGAGACGGGGACTGCCAGTGTCCCAGACTTACGGCCTCACCGAAGCAACCAGCCAGGTCAGTACTCTCCGGCCCGGTGAAGCCCTAACCCACTTGGGATCAGCCGGGAGGGCGCTGCAGAACACCCGCCTCGATATCGACGCGCCCACGGGGGAGTCGGGGGAAATCCTGGTACAAGGTCCCACAGTCAGCCCTGGATATTGGAACGACGAGAGCGCCACAGGTGCCGCCCTGAGCAACGGCTGGTTTCACACCGGCGACATTGGACGGCTCGACGCTGATGGATTCCTTTACGTCCTCGACCGGAGGGACGACCTCATAGTCTCCGGGGGGGAGAATGTCTATCCCGCCGAGATTGAGGCGGTCTTACTTGACTTCCCTGGCATTGAAGCCGCAGCGGTGGTCGGCTTGCCGGACGAGCATTGGGGCCAGGCAGTCACCGCTGCCATAGTCACCAAAGACGGCGAGGAGCCCGATGGACTTGCGTCCCACGTGCGTAAGAAGCTCGCTGGATACAAGGTCCCTCTAGACGTTCTAGTGGTCGATTCTCTCCCAATGACCGCGTCCGGCAAAGTGCAGAGGCGACTTGTGCGCGACATGCTCACAGCCCCGAAGGCTCGTCGCAACTAGAGGCGCGGCAGAAAGTCGAGAGGCTCCCAGGCTGTGCCCAGCAGGGCCTCGGGTGGCGCACCGAACCAGCGCTCGATGACCGTGGCATAGACCGAGCGAAAGTCGGTTGTGTGCGCGAGGTTCCCGCGATCGACCAACTCCGTCAGGCTCGGAGGCTCACCAAACAGCCCTCCGTTCACGCCGGTCCCAAGAGCAAAGAGCATCCCCGCCGAACCGTGATCGGTACCACCGTTCCCGTTTTCCTCGACACGCCTCGCGAATTCACTCCATGTGAGGATGAGCACATCGTCTGCCTTTCCGTGGGCCTCCAGATCAGCATGAAATGCGGCGAGTCCACCGTCGAGCGTGCTCATGAGCGCATCATGGGCGCTGTTCTCGTTGGAATGCGTATCGAAGCCACCCAGCGTTATGTGACCAACGCGCATGCCGAGATCGCCCACGATAGCCTGGGCCAGCACCGAAAGGCCGTTCGCGAATGAGTCATCTGGATATGCGACCGCAGGCTGGTAGACCTTGCCCGCTTCCCGCAGGAGCTTGGAGCTCGAGACCGTGCTGTCAACGGTGGTTTCGAGCAAAACGCCGTAGGGAGCAGTGGACGGGTACTCCTCGTAGAGCTTGAGAAGTGTGGCCGTGCGGGCGTCCTCTGCGGTTACCGGTTGTCCTGCACGTTTGAACCCGTAGTCCGATGGCTCTTGCACCGAAGGTACCGACAATGATGGGGCTCGGAGCTCCGCAGGGGTGCTTCCG
>MPMF02105167.1_pt1 | contig 12309 bp, 12 predicted proteins | sample 1617271 | NCBI WGS metagenome assembly MPMF02 (sample SAMN05944812, study PRJNA350692) | marine metagenome | biome: marine; feature: ODZ; material: water; isolation source: 120 m water sample prefiltered with 30 um filter, filtered on to 0.2 um... | place: Pacific Ocean | collected 2012-04-09... | reverse complement strand
CGGCATCTTGGCCAGCTCCGTGGCTGCCCAGACCGTCAGGGGATAGGGCGTGTTTGCCGCCCAGTCAGCGCTCTTGTGGTGGTAATAGGCGCGCAGGAAATCATGGACGCCTTGCGGGCAGGCGTGCATTTCGTTGTTCGCAGAGCGCGTGGAGTAGTACCACTGGTAATGTTTTCGCGGACGTTCCAACGCTGCCATATCCGCGTGGACATCGGAGGTCGGCCGGGCCGACCACGCCGGGGGCCCACCGAACGGCGCGCTCATCAGAGCAACCTTGCGGAAGACGTCGCGGCGCACCAGGGCGCACCAGGCGGCAACGGGCGAGCCAAAATCGTGACCGATCACAGCATCTACCGAAGAGCGCCCAAGCGCCGTGACCAGCGCCAGGGCGTCGCGTACCACGTTGAGCATGCGGAAGGGCACCAGATCTGTGTCGAAGGCGTTCGCCCAGCCAGTAGTACGCCCATAGCCGCGCTGATCAGGCGCCACCACATGGTATCCCGCCTCCGCCAGCGGAACCATAACCTTGCGCCAGCTATACGCGATCTCGGGAAAGCCGTGCAGCAGCAAGAGGCACGGACGGCCCGGGATTTCGTAACCCGCCTCCAGAACATGCATGTCTAGGTCATTGACGCCGTTGACCATACGCGAGCGGACACCCACGGGCAGAGGAAGCGGGTCTAGCCCGGTTATGTTACTCATGTATCGCCCACACCACTCTTGAAGGGCTCGATACCCACCGCCAGCCCTTCGTGACTTGTCGCCTGGCCAACACCTTCTATACCGTCTTCGCTAAGCAAGCGGACCAGCAGCTTAGCGGTGCGCGACACCACGAAATGGCTCGCCCGCCGCGGCCGAGCCGCGCCTGGCGCAGCCAGATGATAAACGTCACGATCTGTGATCGTCGCGGCCATAGCTAACACTCTCCGTGGTTTGGTATCAGTCGGAAGTCTCGCCCAGCGCCCGCCATATGGCGAGGGCTTGAGCGGCCTCGGCGACGTCGTGGACGCGCAGCATCTGGACACCCTGGTCGAACGCAACCTGGGCCAGGGCGAGCGAGCCGGCCAGACGCGCCTCAACACGCTCAGCCGCATCGCCGGCAATGTGGGCGATGGTACTTTTGCGCGAGACGCCCACTAGCAGCGGCACGCCGAGCCCGTGGAAGATCGCCGCCCAGGCGAGCAGGCGGAGGTTGTGCGCCGGGGTCTTGCCAAAGCCGAAGCCGGGATCAACGGCGAGGCGCGCGCGCGGAATACCCGCTGTCTCCGCCGCGACCAAGCGGGCTTTCAACGCATCGTAAATGTCGAACACCACGTGATCATAACTCGGATTATCTTGCATCACGCGCGGGTCGCTGAGGCTGTGCATAAGAATTACTGACAGGCCCGTCTCGGCTGCTGCTGCGGCACTCTGAGGGTGATGGGTGAGGGCAGAGACGTCATTGATAATGGCAGCACCCGCTGCCGCCGCAGCACTCATGGTGACCGGGTTGCGCGTGTCAATCGATACCGTCAGGCCGGTCTCGGCCAGGGCACGGACCACGGGCAGAACGCGCTTACACTCGTCCTCTCCCGCGATCGGCGTCGCGCCGGGACGGGTCGACTCGCCACCAACGTCGATGATCTCCGCCCCGGCCTCGGCCAGGGCTAGCCCATGGGCGATGGCGGCGTCCGTATCAGCATACCGGCCGCCGTCGAAAAAACTGTCAGGGGTGACGTTGAGCACGCCCATGAGGCAGGGTGCATCCATAGCGATGCTAGCGAAGGGCGCGCGCGGTGTCTGCAAGGCCTCCACACCCGCATGTTGCGCAAAATCGCCCAGGCGCTCGACGCTCAGCCAGGCGCTGCGCCCGCTATCGACCATATGCAGGGCGCTGAAGGCAATGCCGCCACCGACCAAGCGCAGCGCAGCGCCGGCCGCGCAAGCGTGCTGTGCCGCTTCGCTGCGAAGAAGCGCGGTAGGACGAAAATACAGGCGGTCAGCCCTCGGGCTGGGGCTCTGGCGAGCCCATGTCGGGGGCACCGCCACGGGACTTGCCGCTGCGCGGGATCGACGACTTGCGGCCCGAGTCCTTGGGTGACTCGCTTTGCGAGCCGCGCTCAATGTCACCACCGTCGAGGATGGTCCGCACCTCCTCACCTGACAGGGTCTCATATTCGAGCAACGCCTTGGAGATCGCGTGCAGGCCCTCTTCTTTATCGGACAGCACTTCCATCGCCAAAGCCTCGGCCTCGTCGACGAAGCGGCGGATCTCCTCATCTATCAGCTTGGCGGTGGCATCGGATATATTCTGGCTACGCGCTACGGAATGGCCGAGGAAGACCTCTTCCTGGTTGTCCTCGTAACGCAGCGGTCCGAGCTTTTCCGACATGCCCCATTCGGTGACCATTTTGCGCGCCATGCCGGTGGCTTGCTGAATATCGTTACCGGCCCCGGTGGTGATGCTCTCCGGTCCGTATATGAGCGCTTCCGCCACCCGGCCACCGAACATCATTGCGAGCTTGGCCTTGAGTTCCTTGACCGTGTAGCCGTAACGGTCGCGCTCGGGCAGGTTCATGGTCAAGCCAAGTGCTCGACCACGCGGGATTATCGTGACCTTGTGCAGCGGATCATTGCCTTCGACGAACAGGCCGACCAGCGCGTGGCCTGCTTCGTGATAGGCGGTTAGCTTGCGCTCCTCCTCGGTCATCACCATCGAGCGCCGCTCAGTGCCCATCATCACCTTGTCCTTGGCTTCTTCGAGCTCGGTCATGGTGACCACGTGCTTGGATTTGCGCGCGGCGAGCAAAGCGGCCTCGTTGACCAGGTTGGCGAGATCGGCGCCCGAGAAACCCGGCGTGCCGCGGGCGATGGTGCGCGCGTCCACGTCCGGTGCCAGCGGCACCTTGCGCATGTGTACCTTGAGAATGCGCTCGCGCCCCAGAATATCTGGATTGGGCACCACCACCTGACGGTCGAAGCGGCCCGGGCGCAGCAACGCCGGATCGAGCACGTCGGGACGGTTGGTGGCGGCAATGAGAATCACACCTCCGGTCGAATCAAAGCCGTCCATCTCGACCAGCAACTGGTTGAGGGTTTGTTCGCGCTCGTCATTGCCGCCGCCGAGCCCGGCGCCACGATGCCGGCCGACAGCATCGATCTCGTCGACGAAGATGATGCAGGGCGCGTTCTTGCGACCCTGCTCGAACATGTCGCGCACACGGCTGGCACCAACGCCGACGAACATCTCGACGAAATCCGAGCCGGAGATGGTGAAGAAGGGCACATTGGCCTCGCCGGCGATGGCACGTGCTAGCAGCGTTTTGCCCGTGCCCGGCGGGCCGACCAGCAGCACGCCCTTGGGAATGTGGCCGCCAAGGCGCTGGAACTTGTGCGGATCACGCAGGAACTCAACAATCTCCTGCAATTCCTCCTTGGCCTCGTCGATGCCAGCCACGTCGTCAAAGGTGACGCGTTCTTGGCGCTCGGTGAGCAGCTTAGCGCGCGACTTACCAAAGCCCATCGCCTTACCGCCGCCACTCTGCATCTGGCGCATGAAGAATATCCACACCGCGACAATGAGGATCATCGGTAGCCAATTTAATAATATGCCGTAAAGCGGTGAGACGCCTTCCTTGTCCGGCTTGGCGCTGATGCGCACACCCTGCTCGTGCAAACGCTGAACCAGGGTCGGATCGTCCGGCGCATAGGTCGTGAAGCCCTGGCCGGTACCAGCGAAATGCCCCGTGATGCGCTCGCCCTCTATGGTAACGTCGCGGATCTGCCCGTCCTCTACCCGGTCGAGGAAATCCGAAAAGGCGAGCTGACTCGAGGCGTCGGTCTCGCCCTTACTCTGAAACAGATTGAACAGGGTCAGAAGCAGGAGCGCAATGATGATCCAAAGCACGATGTTACGGCCGAACATATTCAAGACGTCATTTCCCTCATAGTCGCGAAAGGTGCTCCCAGCAAAGCCTGCGTAGGCCGGAAGCGCACCGCCAGCGACGGCAGTCCCATCTCCCACTTGTCTAGGTGGGGCAACGCAAGGGGCGCGTCAAGGCTCCAGAGCACCGGAAGACCTTCGCGCACCGGCTGCGGCAAGGCCTCGAGCACCGTATCCGCCCCTTTGCGCAGGCGCCCCCAGGTGGCATCATCAAGGGGTCGTAGGGTAGCACCTTCGACAGCCTTCGCGCGGATGCGGAAGCGTCGGTCCCAGGTCTCATCAACAGGACCGGTCGGCACAATAGCGCGCGCTTCGCGGCAAATCAGGAGCCGGCCGTCGGCGAGCGGCAGCAGGCGGCAGCCGCCAAGGGTGCGCGGCGTCGACTTCGACAGGGCCTCGAGCAGACGCGCTAGCCTCTCTCCACGGGGCGCATACCTGCCTCCGCCAAGGCAGACCAAAACGCGCGCGAGCACCCTTTGTGCCGGCTGCCCTGCGGCCAGCAGGGTGGCAATATCGACCTCCGCCGCCCCGGCTGGGGAAAGCCGTACCGTCTCGGCCAGCAATCGGGCGATACAGTGGTCATCGTCGTGGCGGCGCTGCGCCTGTACGGTGGCCTCGGCGCATAAGACGGCGCCCTCGCCGGCGATGGCGCGGCGGGCGCGCACGCGGGCGAACGCGGCATCTCGATTCGAAGGGTCTTCGATCCAGCTTTGGCCGGCCGCCTGCATGGTCACACGCAGCCGGTCGCCGGGAACGCCAAGCAGCGGGCGCAATAGACGCACGCCGTCGCGCTCGGCACACACAGGCATGGCGGCGAGGCCTGCCGGGCCACTGCTAGCTTTATGACGCAGCCATACGGTCTCGGCTTGGTCGCCGGCGTGGTGGGCGAGCAGTAGGTGCAGCAAGCCTTCCCGCCGGCAAGCTTCAAACAGCAAATGGTAGCGCGCCTCGCGCGCTGCGGCCTGGATACCACTCTTCGGCTTCCCGCCCCGCCAGACAAGCAGGCGGGCCTCCATTCCGAGCTCACAAAGACGGGCACAGGTGGCTTCCGCCTCGCTCTGAGATTCGGGGCGCAGGCCGTGGTCAACCACGAGACCCACCAGCCTGCCGCCGCGCCGCACCGCCCAGCGCTCGGCGAGTAAGGCGAGGCAAAGGCTATCAACGCCGCCAGAGACCGCTGCGGCTAGCACTGGGACACTCTCAAACGGCCCAAGGGCCTCAATTAGTGAGGCAAACTCTGCCTCGCCGAGCGCCGTGCTCAGCAGCTCGCCTCAGCGCGAGCCACGGGCAGGCGATCTGTAATATGGCCCGGCGCGCTGCCGAGCTCCCGCGTCAGGCGCTCGTAGGCGGCGCAGGCCTCGCGCATCTTGTCCATGGCGGCGAAGGCCAAGCCGAGCTTGAGCAGGCTGTCCGCGGCCTTGTTACCGTCGGGAAAGCCCTTGTAGGCGCGCGCGAAAGCGACCGCCGCGCTTTGTTGATCGCCCTGCTTCATATAAATTTCGCCAATCCAAAAATGGGCGTTGCCAGCTAGCGGATCCTCGGGATAGGCATCGATGATGGCCTGGAAGCCCGCCCGCGCTGCCGCGTAGTCGGTTTGGCTAAGCAGCTGAATGGCTTGGCTGTAGACGTCGGCCACCGGCTGGTCCTCAGGCGGCTGGGCCGCGGCAACGTCAGTGCCCCCGGCCGGAATGGTGCCGAGCACGCCGTGGCCCTCATTGCTGAGGCTGCCACTGTCGATCGCCATGGTGGAGAGCGAGCCGCCGCCCGCATCTGCGACGGGGCCAGGTGTCGGCGCCAGCGTCTCGGCTAGGCGCTGCTCGATAGCGGCCAGACGCGCGTCAGTGTCGGCTACCATCAACTCGACCCGGTCGCCGACCTGACGCAGGGCGAAATGAGCCTCCTCGATCTGGCCGGTAAGCTGGCGCAGCTGGTCTTCCAGCTCGCTGAAGCGCACCTCCTGGCGCGCCACAGCCTCAGCATCACCTTCGCCGGCGCTATGGGCGCTCTCGGGCACGCCCGCATTGGCAAGCTGGCGTGTGATCAGGCCGAGGCCACGCTCGAGCCGCTCCAGGCGATCGACCAGAGCGGCAAGGCTGAGATCCTGGGGGAAGGCGGGCGTTGCGCTAAAAAACACGACGGCGGCACACAGGGCCGCCAAGTGGACTCGCAAAGCTTTCATATTGTCTCGCTCGGCCGGTCAGTAATGTGGCCGATAGTGCCAGCGGATCGTGGCCAGACTAAGGCGCAACGGCGGGCGCCAGATAAAGCGCCCGCCAAAATCCGCCAACTCAGTTGATGCTCGAGATACCGACTCGGTTCTGGGCCCAGGCCGCCTCGGTATGACCAAGTACGATCGGCCGCTCCTTACCGTAGGAGATGGTGCCGATGCGCGAAGCTTGGACACCGAGCGATACCAAGAAGTTCTTCGCTGCAGTCGCGCGGCGCTCGCCAAGCGCCAAATTGTACTCGCGCGTGCCGCGCTCATCGCAATGTCCAGCAATCATAATGCTGAGGTTCCCGTTAATCTTTAGGAACTGAGCCTGACGGCGCAGCGTGTCCTGGCCGTCCGGATGCACATCGTAGCGGTCGTAGTCAAAGAACACGCGATCACCGACTTCCTGGACGAATTGCTCCTGCGACGTCAGCGGAAGCGGTGGAGGTGTTTCGCGAATCTCCGGCGCGGCCTCGACCACCGGTGCCGGCGTACCCGTGTCACCGGCACCGCCAGCATCCGCAGCCTCATCGGAATCCGTCTCGCAGGCAGCGAGGAGAAGAATTGCGCCCGCCAGGGCGATCAGTTTGGTCCGCATTTACGCAGTCTCCCAAATTGGCTCGTGACGCTCGCCACAGCACAGTGCCGGCGATGAGAAAACGAGCGGCTTAGCGTTCCTTGTCGAGACAATGCTCGACCGGCGGCGATACCTGCCCCCACACTGACGAAACCACATTTGTCGATTGTATTGGCAGGACACGCGCTTATCAAGATCAACTCGCATTTGTGATTAGCGCACATCCGGCCCGCTCCCCGGGGCCTTGCGCGGGATTAGCGGCGACCACGCCGGATCGGAGGCATCGGTAGGCGTGACGATCTCGCGCTCGTTGCGCCCCGTGATGTCAACACTGACTAGCCGCACCCGCCCATTGCGCCCGCCGCCGCCCGGCTGGTCCCGGAAGAACATTAGCACGCGGCCGTTCGGCGCCCAGGTTGGTCCTTCCACGAGGAAGCCCGTCGACAGCAGCCTTTCATCGTTGCCGTCAGGACGCATGACGCCGATATAGAAAACGCTGCCACGCGACTTGGTAAACGCAATCCAGTCGCCGCGCGGCGACCAGACCGGAGTAGCGTAACGTCCCTTCCCAAAGCTGATGCGCTTTACGCCACTGCCATCGGCATCCATGACATAGATTTGCTGGGTGCCCGAGCGGTCGGATTCAAAGGTTACGCGCTTGCCATCGGCGGAATAAGACGGCGCGGTGTCAATGGCAGGGTGACGCGTCAGCTGCAACTGCACCCCAGTGCGAAGGTCAAGCTCGTGGATCTCCGTGTTGCCGTCCAGGGCAACCGACATGACAACCTTGTTGCCGTCGGGGGAGAAGCGCGGCGCGATAGTCATGTTGCCGTGAAATTTTCCCAGGATCTCCTGCTGACCTGTGTCGATATTGCGAATATAGACCCGCGGCTGGCCATCGAGGTAGGAGAGATAGGTGATCTCCTGCAAGGTCGGCGAGAAGCGCGGTGTCAACACGAGGTGGCGGCCGTCGGTGAGGAAGCGATGGTTGGCGCCGTCCTGGTCCATAATGGCCAGGCGCTTGATACGCGCCTCGGTCGGCCCGGTCTCGGCGACATAGACGATGCGGGTGTCGAAATAGCCTTCTTCGCCGGTGATCCGCTGATAGGTTGCATCGGCGATTAGATGCGCTACACGGCGCCACTTGTCGCGCGGCGCCCGCAGTCGAAAGCCAATCAGATATTGCTCGGAAAACACGTCCCAAAGGCGAAACTCGGCATCGACAAAACCATCACCGCTGACGCTCAGCTTACCGGTGACGAGGGCCTGAGCGTTGATCTGGCGCCAATCGCCGAAGCGAGGGACAACGCCAATCTGATCTGGCTTTTGCAGGAAGCTTCGCGGATCGAGCGGGCGGAACAGACCCGAGCTATCGAGATCGCCCGAGACCACGGCGGCAATATCGGCTCCGAGTTGGCGCTCAGGCCCGGTCCCGCCAACAAGACCGGTTACCGCAATGGGCACCGGCTCGACTTGGCCGTGCGTAATATCGATCTCGATTTGGGCTACGGCCGGCACCGTCGTAGCGACGGCAAACAGGCCGAAAACAAGGCCTATGACACGTCCTGTCATCACCCGTACATCTCCCTGGGATCAAAGGTCAGCTTTATATCCCGCCACTGCTCGTATTTTTTGGGCGAGAGGTATTGAATCTGTTCTGTCTTGCGTACCGCCCGCACAGCGCTTTCGGCCATGGTACGGTAGAAAGGGTCGGACTGCATGCGCATGCGGTCCCTTTCGTCCACTTCAACGCGCTCGACTGTGCCATCTCGGCGCAACTGAAGCCGTAGGGTGACGCGCATTTCGTGCGCGTCGCGGGCCCCGGCGGGAACATTCCAGTTGCGTTGGATCTGCGAGCGAATGGCGTCGACCTCGGTCTGGCTCAACGGGGTGTCCAAACGATGGGGCGTAGCGGCTTCCGCCAGCAACTGGTCGATTGGGTCGGCGGCTGCAGGCGTCGTCTCGGTCTCAGGCTCCGGCGCGCGCGGTACCGGCTCCATCTTCTCCAGGCTCTGCAGCGCAGATTCAAAGTCGAGCCGTACCGGCGGCATGGGCTTCGGTCGTGGCCGCTGAATCTCCGCCGGCAGGGTGGTAACTTCGATCGGAGCCGGCGCCGGCTCGGGCTCCGCCACCTCGGGCTCAGGCTTGGGGTCCGGCAACGGTGGTGGTGGCGGCTCGGGCTCAGCGACTTCAAGTACCGGCGGCGGCGGCGGCGTATCTTCAACCTGTGGCGGTGGTGCCTCACTCGGTTCGGGTTCAGGTGCCTCCGCCACCGGCAAGGCTTTGGGCAGATTGCGCGCCTCGGCGATCGGCACGAACGTGACGGTGGTCACCGCCTCCTGTAATGGCGAATCCTCGAATAAATGCGGCACACCGACATAGACAAGCGTGATCACCGCGAGGTGCAGCAGCATCGATATAACCATCGCACGCTGCATGACGTCAGCCCTCACCCCGCTGGGGGGTGGGCAGCTCGGTAACCAACCCGACCTCGCCGAATCCGGCGGCGTTGATGGTACCCATAACCTGCATTACAAGGCCGTAAGCTACGCTCTTGTCGCCGCGCACGAAAATGCGCAGGTCCGGGCGTTCAGCCGCGACCGCCTGCAGCTTCGGCACCAGATCGGCTAGCTCGACCTTGAGCTCTTGCAAAAAAACTACGCCTTCGGCATCGATACTCACGGTGAGGGGCTCGTCGTCGCCCGGCAAACCAGTGGCGGCGCTTTCCGGCAGATCGACCTCGACACCGACGGTCAGCAGCGGTGCCGTGACCATGAATACCACGAGCAACACCAGCATCACGTCGACGAAGGGCGTGACATTGATCTCCGCCATGGGGCGGTAGCGCCGCCCCGCTTCGCGCTTGACGCCGACGCCGGCCATCAGCCCCCCCGCTCTGCCATCTGCCGTGACAGAAGAGCACTGAACTCACCGGCAAAGGTCTCTAGCCGCCCAGCATAGCGATTGAGGTCACCCGATAGTTTGTTGTAGGCAACCACGGCTGGGATCGCCGCAACCAACCCCAAGGCGGTCGCCAGCAGCGCCTCGGCAATGCCAGGCGCGACGACCACCAGCGAGGTGTTACGCGTGCCGGCAATAGCCTGAAAGCTGTTCATAATCCCCCAGACCGTGCCGAACAGACCAATGAAAGGCGCCGTCGAGCCGACCGTGGCAAGAAAGCCGATGCGGCGCTCGAGCCCCTCCATCTCGCGTTGCATGGCAACGTTCATGACGCGATCTATGCGGCTTTGCAATGAGGCCTGGTCGCGCGTTTCCGATACGGCTGTGCCGTGCGCGGTGGCCAGGGTCCATTCGCGCATGGCCACAGTAAAAAGCATGGCGAGCGGATGGTCGGGTGCCTGGCCAACACGCTCGTAAAGCTCTTCCAGAGAGCCGCCGGACCAGAAAGAGTCCTCGAAGGCATCCGCCTTAGCGCGCAGGCGCTGTAACTGGCGCGATTTCTCGAAGATGATCGTCCAGCACCAGACCGAGGCGAGCAGAAGCACGCCCATCACTAGTTTGACCACCATGTCGGCCTCGCTGGCCAGAGCCCAGACCGAGAGGTCGGCGGCCATCCCGGCCGCCTCGGGAGTTATCGTTTCCATGCTTTTATCGTGCTCTTCGTTTGCATTACCGTGATCCCATCAGTGAAAGGCGGTGACGGCGTCGCGCACCGCCACGGGCAGACGCGCGGGCCGGCCATCCTGGCGCAGACAGACGATACGGAGCCTCGCGCTTGCCAAAACTTCGTCGCCGCGCAGCACCGTCTGCTCAATGCGGATCGTCGCTGCGCTGATTCCGCATACGCGCGTATGTACATCGATCGCGTCATCGAGCCGCGCCGGTATGAAATACTCGATGGCACAGTCGCGTACCGCTAAGACAAGGCCGGCGTCAGCAAGCAGGTGTTGGTGGTCGATGCCGCGCTCGCGTAGCAACTCGGTGCGGGCACGCTCCACAAACTTGAGGTAGTTAGCGTAATAAACAATGCCGCCGGCATCGGTATCTTCGTAATAGACTCGCAGCGGCCAAATATGCACATCAGCCATCACCTGCCTCCGGCCCCAGAAACTCCATTTGCTCGAGCGCCGCTTTGGTAGGTCGACGCTGCATATGCTCCCAGGCGAGCTGCGTCAAAACGCGACCGCGCGGCGTCCGCGCCAGGAAGCCCTGCTGCATCAAATAGGGTTCGATGACGTCCTCGATGGTGTCACGCTCTTCCGACAATGCCGCCGCCAGGGTTTCCGCGCCGACCGGGCCGCCCGCGTACTTGTCAGCGATGCAGGCGAGGTAGCGCCGGTCCATGGCGTCGAGCCCGCGACCGTCGACGGCGAGACGCGACAGCGCATCCGCCGCAATCGCCGCATCCACCATGTTGGCCCCGGCGATGGTGGCGAAGTCGCGCACCCGGCGTAGTAGGCGCCCGGCGACGCGCGGTGTGCCGCGGGCACGCCGCGCAATCTCGTAGGCGCCATCATCGGAGAGCGGCATCTCCAACACCCGGGCACCACGGCTCACCACCGCCTCCAGCTCCTCGCCGCGGTAGAAGCGCAAACGCTCCTGAATGCCGAAGCGGTCGCGCAGCGGCGTTCCCACGAGTCCGGAGCGTGTCGTCGCCCCGACCAGCGTGAAGGGCGCAATGTCGATGCGCACCGAACGCGCACCGGGCCCCTCGCCGATGATCAGGTCGAGTTGAAAATCTTCCATTGCCGGATAGAGCACTTCCTCAACTTGCGGATTCAAACGGTGGATCTCGTCGATAAACAGCACGTCGCGGGGCTCAAGATTGGTGAGCAATGCCGCCAAGTCGCCGGCACGCACAATGACGGGGCCTGAAGTGGCGCGGAAGCTTACGCCGAGCTCGCGCGCAACAATCTGTGCCAGCGTGGTCTTGCCGAGGCCGGGCGGGCCAGAGAACAGCGTGTGATCCAGCGCCTCCTGCCGCTGGCGCGCGGCGCTGACATAGACGCCGAGATTAGCGCGCAGCTCGGCCTGACCAACAAAAGCATCGAGCGTCTGTGGCCGCAGTGCCGTATCGCCGTCCTCCAGGACGACGCCGGCATCAACCAGTCGCTGTTTCGCGGTCGCGTTCACGCTGGTGCCAAAACTTTGAGACCGCGTCGAATAAGCCCGCCGACATCGGCCCCCTCGCCAAGTTCGCGCGCGGCGGTGGCAACGGCTGTGAATGCCTCTCCGCGGCCATAACCGAGATTGACCAGCGCCGACACCGCCTCGCCGGTGCCGCCTTCACCTGCCGCGTCGGCGGCATCCGCCACCACGATAACACTCGGCGAGACTGCGTGGGCTCTATCCTTGAGCTCAGCGACGATGCGTTGGGCGGCTTTCGGCCCAACGCCAGAGACGTTGCGCAGCGAGGCCGTGTCCTGGGCGGCGATGGCCGTCACAAGCTCATCAGGCGCCAGCAGCGAGAGCACTGCCAGCGCAAGCCGCGCGCCAACGCCTTGGACGGTCTGCAACAAGCGGAACCAGTCGCGTTCAACCGGCGCCTGGAAGCCGTAGAGATGGATATGGTCTTCGCGCACATGGGTCTCGACGACGAGCGACACCGCTTCGCCGACAGGCGGCAGGGCACGCAGG
>MPMF02051209.1_pt1 | contig 12310 bp, 5 predicted proteins | sample 1617271 | NCBI WGS metagenome assembly MPMF02 (sample SAMN05944812, study PRJNA350692) | marine metagenome | biome: marine; feature: ODZ; material: water; isolation source: 120 m water sample prefiltered with 30 um filter, filtered on to 0.2 um... | place: Pacific Ocean | collected 2012-04-09... | reverse complement strand
CCGGTGGACGCGTCGGGCCCCGATGGTGGCCGATACGGTCGCCCCATGGGCGTCACGCCCGGTGGTCAGCCGCACCTGGAAGCTGATCCAGTTGCCCCGCCCCAGTACTCGATTTCTCAATAGGTAGACACTGGCGTCCCGATTCACAACCAGGAGGTCGAGCCCGCCGTCACCATCGACGTCACCCACTGCAAGGCCACGACTGGTGTGAACCAGCAATTCCCGGGTGCCGCCCCTGGGCAGCAATTCCTCGAATTTTCCATCTGGCATACCTTTGTAGAGGAGATTCGGTTCAGCATACAAGTCGTCCGCAGCCAGCTCTACCGGAATGATCCCACCGTTCGTCTGGTACAGATCCAGCCACCCGTCATTGTCGAAATCGGCGAGGGCAACGCCAAACCGCGTATACCGGCTACTCAGGCCACTCAGTCCCATCTCGGCGGTGGCATCCGAGAAGTAACTGCCCTCATTGCGGTAAAAGGAATCGGTCTGCAACTCCAGGTTGACCACCAGCAGATCGACGTCGGCATCGTCGTCTATGTCCGTCGCAGCGACCCCCATGCCCGCCTTCGCGCTGCCGTGCCCGTCCACAGCCACCCCTCTGAGCATGGCTGCTTCCTCGAACTGCAGGTCTCCCCGGTTGAGCCAGAGCTGATTGAACATCATGTCGTTCGCGACGAACACGTCCGTGAGCCCGTCGCCGTCGAAGTCGGCACCGATCACCCCAAGTCCGTTGCCGAACGCGTGGTTCAGGCCCGCAGCCACGCTCACATCCGTGAAGGTTCCGTCGCCGTTGTTGCGAAACAGGTGGTCCGTGGCGGGAGCATTGTAATTCTGCGGTGCGCAGTAGACGCGCATCCGGTTTAGGGAGCAAGGCGTCTCGACCGCCAGGTTCCAGGTGACATAGTTCACCAGGAACAGATCCAGGTCCCCGTCGATGTCCAGATCGAGGAAAGCAGCGGCCGTCCCCCAGCCCGGTTCGTCGACACCGGCCGACGCTGACACATCCTCGAAGCGACCATGCCCATCGTTACGCAGCAGGACATTGGGCCCAACATTGGACACGTAGAGATCCGTATCCCCGTCATTGTCGTAGTCCCCAGCGGCGACTCCCATCCCATACCCTTGGTCACCGGGGGCCTCTGCAGGGTCAAAGTGACCGTCGCCCCGGTTGAGATACAGTCGATTGCCCGGGATCGACCCACTGCGGTCCGCCAGGCTACCTCCTTGCACCATATAGACATCGAGATCACCGTCTCCGTCAATGTCGACTAGTGCGGCTCCACCCCCCACGATCTCCGGCATCAGGTACGTGCCCTCTGCGCCTGATTCATGGCGGAAGTCGATACCCCTGGCGGCAGCGACCTCCTCGAACCAATGGGAGTCGTCCGGCTTCGGATCCTCGTCACGCCCGGAGCAACTCCAAAGGACAAGCATGAGGATCAGCCACAGGTGTGCAGCGCGCCACGTCCGTGGATTGCAGTCAACGATTCTGTCCTCGCCCCTCACCGGGACCTCGCACTGGATTGCTCCTGCAGCTCTGCGAGACGCCGACGCGCGGCGCTCACCTCCCTCGGCTGATCGGCGAGCTCCTCCGCCCAGCGCAAGGCCGCTTCTGCCTCACGGTACCGGCCCAATTCACCGAGACAGTGCGCAAGCTGGACCTGAGCCGGGGTAAGGGTCTCGTTGATTCGGACGGCCTGCCGGAAACGCTCGGCTGCCTTGCTCCATCGTTCCCGGCCCATCTCGATCATACCGGCCATGTAGAGCACATTTTCCGGGTTCCGCACGCCATGACTCAAGGCCCGGTCCAGTGACGCCAGCGCCTCATCATGCCGGCCCAGGTCCATAAGCAAAGTGCCGATCCACTCGTGGTCGCTCCCTCGTTCCTGGATAAGCTCCTGGGCGCGGCGCATGTGACGCAGGGCACGGCTGGTATCCCCAAGTTGATGGTGGATGGCCGAAATGAGGCGGTGCAGATAGTAGCCGTCGGGACTCGCGTCAATCCCGTGTTGCAGCACCGATCGGGCGCGTTCCAGACGACCGACCTGTGCGTAGGCGTGGCCGAGACTAGTGAGCAGGGCTGGGTGGTTCGGCCGATCTTCGTACAATTTCTCCAGGATGCTCAAGGCTTCCCGCCCTGCCCCGATGGACAGCAGGTTCTCGGCACGCGTCAAACGGCCGGTGAAGCCGCCGATGTACAGATCCAACGTCGCCCTGCGCAGATCGGGCCACTGCCAGGTTCTGTCCTGCGGCCCCCTCCGTCCCCGGGCCAGGGCGATGCGTGCCTCTTCCGATCGGCCCAGCGCCTGGTAAGCCCTTCCCAGAAGCCGATGAATGTAGGGATGAGGAATCTCGGCAACGGCGGGCTCGAGCAACGCCACGACCTCGTCGTGCCGTTTCTGGTGCAGACGCGTACGTGCCAGGCCGACTGTGGCCGCCGCGCCACCACCCAGCTTGGCGGCACGATTGAAAGCCACGGCAGCATTCTCGTAGTCGCCCCGCTCCAGCAACCAGGCTCCACGCCACAGCCATGAGGGGATATACGCAGCGTCGATGGCGACGGACGTATCAAGGCTGTCCAAGGCAGACTCGTGATCGCCCATCTCCCAGAGCAACATGGCGCGCAGATACGGCCATTTGGATTCTGTCGAGTCCAGCACTGTAGCCTGTGCATAGGTCACCAATGCGGCATCGGTAAAGCCGTTGACCTCGTACGCCATGGCCAGCCGTCCCCGGGATTCGCCGGATCGCGGATCGCTCCGGGCAGCAGTCAGCAGCTGATCCAGCAGCCGCGCCAGATGGGGATCCTCGTCTTCGAGCAGCACTGCCAAAGGTGCATCCACCGTGGCGGGCGTCTCAGCCATCACTGACCGAGGCCCGTCGATCGCGAGCCGGCCAGTCACGGGTTCTCTGGTCCCCGGTGTCACGGGTTCACTCATCCCCGGTGTAGTGTCTTGCGGATCCTGCAGACAGCCAGCGAGTACCCATACCGTCATTGCAACGGTCAAAGAACGCCTGCGCCAGGGCTTGGACGTGCGCGTTCCCTGGCAGAGCCAGCCGCCGGCAAGCGCACGCACCAAACCGCACATACAGACGTTGGACAATGCGATACTCCTCCTGTGCCGCAGTAGCCGTAATGGGAGCTCGCCGCTTGCCCACAGCAAGCTGCGCGAGCTTAACACAACCTAATAGACCACGTTTCCGGTCGATGGGCAATGTCGCCGCCACTCGACTGCGAGGCTCCGTGATGGGACTGCCGACAAACAACAGCGGAACTGAGACCATCCCAGAGAAGATGAAAAAACTCCTGCTCAACACATGCGCCGTCTTTGACTGCCTCAAAATACGCAACCCCAATCTGCGCCGGACACGTGTACCGTCAGCGCAGATTCGCCGTGGCTGCCACCCGTGGGGTTTACTCAGCCTGTCAATCCCATGTATTATCCACCTGTACGAATGGCACAGTCCTGACAGTGAGCGGCGATCAGAACGCGACGCCTATAGTTGAGTCTTACTGGCGCCTATAGTTGAGTCCTACTAGTGTATTGCATGACTGCTTGGTGGGCCTCAGCTTTCCCGGGGACGGGCTTGATCCTGCTGAGCCGCAACTGCATGCTATGCCTGAATATTAATCATAACCACTATCACCTGTTTTGACGAGGCTGTCCCAAATGACTAAATCCATGTTGGCTCGATTCATGCTAGCCGCCTCAATGGCAGTGTGGGCTACCACATCAATTGCCGCAGAACCTGGTGCAGAGCGCTCCGATGAATCACCGGATAGGGCTGCCGAGTCCGCCCCAGAGGATCAAACACTCTCCCCCGACCAAATCTACGAGGCGCGGCGATTGGGTCTGCAGCTCTACTCAGAGAAAAAATACCAGGCGGCATATCCGCACTTGATGACTGCTGCCAAGCACGGTTTCAAGCGACCCCAGGCACAACTCGGATTCATGCATCTCAGCGGTCTGGGAAACACGAAAAAGGACACCCGGTATGCCATAGGCTGGTTGGGTGTTGCTGCCGACGGTCTAACGGAAAGACCCATCGAGAAGTATTTCAACGATATCTGGCGAAAGATCCCTCAGGAGCACGTCCCTGGATACCAGAAACTGGTAGACAGTTTTGTGGCGAATTACGGTACCGACGCGAACGATATCAAGTGTAAGCGCGTCAACAAACGTGGATCCAAGATTCGGCAGGTGAGATGTGAGCTCACCGACCCGAATGGCCGGCCGATCCGTGACGAACTGGAAGACGCGTTTCGAGCTACGATGCAGGAATTTGAACAATACGGAGGGGGATCAGCGCCCGGAGGAGGGCCCGGAGGAGGGTCCGGAGAGCCCCGCTGATATTCGCCTGAATCGTCCCTGCAGCATGTGATCGGGGAAGAGATGAGATGGGCTTTCGGCGGCAAAACGCTGGGAACGAAGTTCGCTGTAGGCAGCAATAGTTACTTGTAGCCTTGCGATGCCGGTAGTTGTGGGCCACTTCAAGGCTCGTCAAATCCTCGGGCACTGGAATTCGCCCAAATCGTTCCAGCCGAGGAGCGATAACGATTGCCGTGTGTCCACCCAACAGATTGTGAAGGGCGCCCTCGATCCCGGACTTGCTCTGTTGATCAACGTGGACGTTGCCTCGTCCAGCACCACCCTCGGCCTGACAAGGAACGCTCTGGCTACGGCCAGCACAAGAGGACAACCGCCGGCTTTGGGACCATGGGTTGCTTTGCCGGCGTTGCCGTCAATGCCGACGGCATTCCGTCACCAATGACCTCAACACCCATCGATGGTCCTGGTCAGCAACCTGAGTGGGCAGAAGGCGCCAGTTTCTGAAGGTCACGCGAATCACTATATCTGAATATCTGAATGCGACTTGCGTGTTCAGCGGCCGTCTGTTTGTTGATCCTGCTGGGCCTGTTACCATGCAGTCGCGATAAAGAGGAGCACTGAGGTCAATCAGGTAGTGAGAACACCTTCGCCAGTAGGGTATATGGGAATGGCGGACCCCGGCCGGATCCGCCAGCGGCGTTTACGCCTCGCACAGTCGGGCGGAGCGAGTAGCGCCTATGGGTAGCCGGGTACCTTACCCCTTACGCCTCGCGTGCCCGGGCAAAGCACCGCGCTGGCTGCTGGTGCTGGCATGGATCCTGGTGGGTTGCAGTGGCGGCGACCGGGTCGGCGACCCTGTGGTGGCCGGACTCGATGCCGCGGAGCCTGAACTGGTCGAGTTTCTCGACGAGCTGATCGCCGACGCCAGGGCCAGCCACGAATCCGGCTTGGTGCGCGGGCGCTTGGGCATGGGGTACGACGCGAACGGATTCCATACACCCGCCGAGGTCACCTATGCGCAGGCCGAGGCCCTCGACCCCAAGGATTTCAGGTGGCCGTATTTCCGCGCGATAGCCCTTGCGCAGCTCAGCAGGTACGAGGAGGGGCTGGCTTCAGTGGACCGGGCCATCGCCATCGATCCGGGGTACGCATCTGCCTGGTTGTGGCGTGGCACCTGGTTACTGGACCTGGATCGCCACGAGGAAGCCGCCGAAGCCTACGGCCGGGTGGGGCCAGCAGCGGATCCGATCATCACTGCAGTGGCCTCGGCAGGTATCGCCAGGACGTTGATGCGGCAGGGCCGGTCCGACGACGCCGTAGTGCGGCTGGAGGCGGCCGCTGCCGACTATCGGCATCCTGCTATCATGCGGCTGCTGGCGAATGCCTACCGGCGTGTGGGACGGATCGAGGACATGCGCCGCATTGAGGTGGGTGAAGATGCCAGTTCCCTGACCTGGCCGGACAAATACCTGATCGCGAAACAGGATTACATCCGGGGGTTTAGTGGCAGGATGTTGATCATCGAGCGTCTCATCGACCAGCAGAAGTCCCAGGCGGCACTGGAGATGCTCGAACCCCTGCGGGAGACAAAGCCGAACGACCGCCGTCTGCTCAACAAGCTGAGTATTGCCTACAGTTTGGCGGGGCGTAGCGACGATGCTTTTGAGACACTGAGGCGGGGGCTCGAGGTCCATCCAGATTTCCATCTGTTGCACTACAACATAGCTGTTCACTACGAGAACAGGGGTGAGGATCAGCTTGCCCTGCAGCACCTGAACCGGGCCCTCGAGCTGCATCCGGGACTCCAGGCGGCCCGCCAGCGCAAGATCAGCTTACTGAGTCGCGGCGAGCGGTTAGAGGAGGCGCTGGCCGCTACCGACGCGGCGTCCCGTTATGGCGCCGATCCCGGCGTGCTGTTCTATGGCGGATTGCTGGCGGGCGCTCTGGAGCGATGGCCGTTGGCCATCGAACGCTTCGAGCAGGCACTCAGGCTGGACCCCGCTGTGGCGCGAACTCACCTGTTTCTGGGTCGCAGTCTTGCGGAAGTTGGTCGGTTCGACGACGCCCGGCGTGCCCTTGAGCAAGCACAGCAGATGGGTGCCGAGACCGAGGATATGGTGGCTGCCCGGCGCAGACTACAATACCTCGAAGGACAGGCAAAGTGACCGGGGCTAACGGGCGTGGCCATGCATTATGGGGGATTTTGCTGGGATTCTTGCTCGTCCTGTCAGGGTGCACTGAGCCATCTCCAGACACGGATGCAAGCCCAGAGATCGATGCCTGGTTCGTGGAGGAGGCGATGAGAAGGGGTATCGACTTCCGCTATGAGTCTGGATTCACCCGGGGAATACTGATGCCCGAAATACTGGGCGGCGGTGCGGCACTGGCGGATGTGGACGGTGACGGTGACCTGGATGCCTATCTGGTGCAGAGCGGCTGGAATCTGGCAGCAGAACCAGGTCCCAACGCACTTGGGAATCGTCTCTACATTAACCGCGGTGACGGCCATTTCGATGCGGAGAAAGACATGGGTCAGGTCAGCAACCGGGGCTATGGCATGGGTGTTACCGCAGGCGACTACGACAACGATGGCGACATCGATCTGTACGTGACAAACCTCGGACCCAATGTGCTGCTGCGCAACGATGGTACGGGACGCTTCGAAGATCAGACCGCCGTGGCGGGTGTCGGTGACCCCGGTTGGAGCACAGCCGCTGCTTTTGCCGACCTGGACCGGGATGGTGACCTCGACCTGTTCGTCGTCAACTATTTGAACTGGACCTTCGCGATCGAAAAGGAGTGCTTCTACCGGGGCGCCCCGGCCTACTGCGCACCAACGACCTACAAGACGCCGGGCATGGATCGCCTTTATCGCAACGACGGCGACGGCACCTTCACCGATGTCACCAGCGAGGCGGGCATGAACCGGGGCTTCGGCAATGGTCTGGGCACCTTGGCCGAGGACTTCAACGACGATGGGCGGCTCGACCTGTTCGTGGCCAATGATCGACTTGTGGATCAGCTCTGGATCAACCAGGGTGGCCTGCGATTCGAAGATGAGGCCGAGGCCTGGGGGTGCGCGGTGGATGATCACGGCATGGCCAAGGCAGGCATGGGCGTGGCCGCGGCAGACGTGGACAACGATGGCGATGCGGACCTGCTGGTGGTGAATCTGAATACCGAGACTGATTCCTTCTATCGGAACGAGGGAGGTTACTTCATTGATGTCACCGCCCGGGCCGGCATCGCTGTACCGAGCCGACAACGCACGCGCTTCGGCGTGGCACTCGCAGACTTCGACAACGACGGTCGACTCGATCTGTACGAGGCCAATGGCAAGGTCGACGGGGACCCAGCAGCGGTGCCGGACGCCTTCGCGGAGCCCAACAGCCTGTTCCGTGGTCTTGATGACGGTGCCGGTTGGGTCCGGTTCGACCCGGTGCAGCCCCCCGGAGGCGTGAATGGGCCCATGGTGTATACCAGCCGGGCACTGGCGGTCGGTGATGTGGATGACGATGGGGGCCTGGACCTGTTGGTGGTAAACCGCGATGGCCCGGTGCATCTACTCATGAATCGAGTGCCGATGCGTGGCACATGGGTGCGGTTCCGGGTGGTGACCGAAAGCGGCCGCAATGCCCTGGGTGCCAGGGTGTCCGTTCGTATCGGCTCCGAAGAGCGCCACAGGACAGTGCAGGCCGCCGGCAGCTACTTGGCATCCCATGACCCCAGGGTCCACTTCGGTCTGGGTTCGGCCGCCAGGGTGCGCGCGGTCAGGGTGCGATGGCCGGATGGTGCATTGGAGTCTTTCGGAGACTTTCAAGCGGGCCAGACCTTCGAGCTAAGCCGGGGGTCGGGGCGCCCCGGGGCTTCCTCGGCAGCGCCGTGAGGCCCCGCCTCTGAGGCTGATCTGCCGGGGGTGCGGGGTCCCGGAATCGGTGATCATGGTGATCATATAGTCCCGATCATGTCTAATATGATGGCGCAAATTCTTATCGCGAAGGGTGTTGACTTGCTGGAACGTCTCACGTAAATTGACCATTGGCGGTGGTGGGATTTGACTAACACCGATACCTAAAAATATACAAAATTAACAAGATACAATGATTAGGGGGAACCCGATGCACAAATCATTCAAGCACATTCCTGTGCTGTGGCTTGCGCTTTGCTGCGGCAGTCTCAGTGTTATTGCGGCAGACGACGAGGAAGTGATCGAGGAGGTCATCGTTACCGGGTCCTATATCCGGCGTGACAATTTCGATATACCGTCGCCGATCGATGTGACCACAGAACTCGACCTGGAACTGGCTGGTACGTCGGATCTGGGCGACATCATCTTCGATCAGACTTTCCAATCCGGGGTCAACGCAAACGCGACGCCGTTCGAGGGAAATTCTGCGGACGATCAGCAGTGGAACCAGGGCCAGGAGGTCTGGGCTAACCTGCGGGGTCTCGGCACACGTGCCACCATGACCATGATCGATGGTCACCGTCTGCCGGCGGACACCAACACCTGGGGGCGGCGTGCAGGCGTGGATATCAATGGCACCTACCCCACCAATGCCATCGGCCGCGTCGAGACGATTCTCGACGGTGCCTCAGCCCTATACGGCGCGGAGGCGGTTGGCGGCGTAATCAACCTTATTCCCAAGAAGGACTTCGAGGGTGTGGAGATCAGTTACGACATCCAGCAGGCCCTCGACGGCGGTTCGCCCAGCGAAACCGTGGGTTTGCTGATCGGGGTGCAGGGCGATCGCGGTGGTGCGGTATTTGCGGTCGAACTCAAGAATCAGGAACGGATGCGCATTACCGAACGCCCCAAGTATATTATGGCCCCTGCAGATCCCTGGCTGGGCCAGGACTATGTGGCCTGGTGGCACGACCCGGACATTCGCAGCGTTCCGGGCACTTTCGCAGTGCCGATGAGGAACGATGAGGGCGAACTGGTCCCCGTCGCTGAGGGAGATGTATGGATGCAGGATGCCACAGGCGCGTGGGCCCAGTATCTGCAGGACCAGAAGTATGGCCCCACCCCTCTTGGGCCAGGGTACAAGAATGTTGCTGGAATGGCTGAAGGCGACGGAATCTGGTCTTGGAACAACGCCACCGCGCTCGGACATGTGACCACGGGCCAGATATTCGGTGTGCTGCGACCCGATCCTGGCTGTGCGTACGGGTTCGCTGCCGGTCACGATGACTGGGGAACGCCCCCGGACGAGTTTAAAGCGGCTTCAAATACTCAAGGTGTGGAAGGCAATCGCTTCTTAAACGGTAATTATGCCTACAACGATCTGGCCAAGCACGGCAATTTCATGAATGGCTGGATAAATGTGCAAGCCAACACCTGGTACCCCCCGCGGTGCCGCATGACGATTTCCGATATGCAGGACATGCAGGCCGAGTCCGATCACAACAAGGCCATGGCGTATTTCGATTATGAGTTTAACGACTACATCAAGCTGCGCGGCGAAGTCGTCATTTCCTCGAACGACTACAACACGCGCGACGTCACAGGCGGATTCGATGAACACGATGACGATGAATTCTTCGGTCCCTTGTCCGCCGTTGTCATCGGCCACAATCCGGGTAATCCGTTCCGGGCCTATGCCGACGGTTCGACCTACGATCCGACCGGCACGTCAGCCTTTGCAGGCATTACGAACGGCTTCCTCGACTGGGACGACGTGAATGATGACGGGCTCTACCAGTACGGCACTGAGCCGGGCGAGTTCTATCTCTTTGCGCCGGACTCCGACGGCGACGGCCGCCCGGACCGGACCTACAACAACGACGGCAGTGCCGACCTGTCGGGTCTTGCGCAGGCCGATGTGCGGGCCGAGGTGATGCTGTTTTCGCTGAACGATACGGACGGCAATGGTGTGCCGGACCGCTTCGACGAGTCCTGGGCGCTGGCCAATGGCGGTGTGCGACTGTTCGAAGATGTGCGTGTTCCCTATAACGAAACGAACGTGTTCCCCAAGCAGCCGCGCAACAACACCTTTGACGGCGCCTACAACGACGATGGCATTCTGGTCTACAAGCGGCGTTTCATCCGTGAAAATCTTCGCATCCGTCTGGGGGCCGAGATTGTCATTCCGAATACCGACTGGATCATCGATGCCGATTACGTATGGGCCAAGGGTCACCGCTCCAACAATTATCCTGAGCCGCTAATCTACGGCTGGGTCCACGCGTTGCGCTGTCAGGGAGGCTTTGACTTGAATGACCTTTCAGAGGCCGAGGCAACCGATGTATCTCCCATCAGTTCTGGTGGTACGGGCCTGTGCTGGAATCCGTTCAGCACGACCTACCTCAACTCGACAGTGGACGGGCAACTGACCGGCGACGAGTCCATCAAGTTCCCCGCCGACAACGATCCGGGCTGGCGTCCGTTCTACAAGGACGAGGCATTGGGCATCATCTCTGACGAGGTGAATACGTCGGAGGAAAACCGCAACGCTGGCGTCGTTTTTGACTACCAGCTTCAGGACATCGACATGAAGATGCTGGATCTGATCGCTTCCACCGGCGACCTGTTCGAGTTGCCGTGGAATGATGAGCCGGTGGGATTCGCGCTCGGGATACACTACCGCGTCGAGGGTGAGGAGTTCAGACCGAGCATGGTCAACCAGGCGGGCATCGGTGGTGGCAGGCGCGGTTGGCGGATCAGCGATCAGACGACCTCGGCAGTCTTCGCCGAGTTCCAGTTGCCGCTGATCGAAAGCCCGACCTTCGGCAGCATGGAGCTGCAGTTGGCCGCCCGTTATGCCGAGATCGAAACCGTTGGCCGTGTCGGTCAGGAAGGCCAAGCGAAGTTCACGACCACCATTCCCAAGATCGCGGTGCGCTATTCGCCCAGGGACTGGATTGCCCTTCGCGGCAGTATGACCCAAGGCTTCGTGACGCCTGGACTCTACGCCATGTTCGGCACACCGCTCCAGTACAGCGGGCAGGGAACCTCGGCCGGCGCCCCCGCCGTAGTCAGTGATTACATCTGCGACTACCTGCCGGAGATTACGGATTGTCAAGGGGCAAGTATAGGCGGGAGCGTCCCCGATGTAGCGAGCGGCAGTACGCCGAACGCGAATCTCGATGCCGAGACATCCGATCTGTGGAATGCCGGCATATCCCTCCGCCTGCTGGATGGCGATCTCGTCCTCGATCTGGACTATACATCGGTCGAGTTCAACGGTCGGGTTGAGCAGATCGGCGGCTCGATCAATGTCAGGAGCAACGAGGTCGGCTTCGAAGACTATCTGGAAACGGCGTGCCCGGGCACTGTTGCCGACTGGGATAACGCGCTGAAGGCGGGTTCGGACCCGGTCCTTTCCGCACTCACGGTCGACGAGTACATATTGCAGACCTCACAGGCAGAGCTGGATTGCCGTGTGGCTGCGGCGCTTAGCTGGGTCACCACCGATGCCAAGGGCGGGCTAGGCGAGTCGGGGATTGGCGGCTCGGCCCTCCAGCGCGGCGACGGTCCCAACGGGCTTGGCCTGTCGATTGCCGAAGCGCCCTGGGTGCAACAGGGCGCACAGGAGACAGAGACCATGATCTACGCCCTGCGCTACTCCTTCGACGGAGAGCAAATCCCCTTCATCGGTGGCGACTACGGTAGCTTCCAGTGGAGCGTCAGTGCAACCCAGATGGTGACGCAGGCCATCACCAGGTATGCCTCGTTCGGTTGTCCCGCTGAACTGAAAACTGACGCTGGTATCTGTCCCGGAGACCACCCATACGCGGGCATCAGGTACGATGGTGTGGGTAATGCCAACCGTGGCGGCCACGGCGGTGCCGGTCCGGGCATAAACCTCCAGGAAGTCCTAGCGCCGACACCGGAGTGGCGCGTGAATACGTCCCTGCGCTGGTTCCGGGGCAACCACATGGCGCAATTGACCGGTCGGTGGCACGATGGCATCACCAATGTGAACGGCGCCTGGAATTTGATGGTGGAGCGTGGTTTCGTGACTGGCGCCAAT
>MPMF02373948.1_pt1 | contig 12315 bp, 9 predicted proteins | sample 1617271 | NCBI WGS metagenome assembly MPMF02 (sample SAMN05944812, study PRJNA350692) | marine metagenome | biome: marine; feature: ODZ; material: water; isolation source: 120 m water sample prefiltered with 30 um filter, filtered on to 0.2 um... | place: Pacific Ocean | collected 2012-04-09... | reverse complement strand
CCCGAGGAGCGCTTTGTGAGATTGCGCGACTCGATGCAATCGAAGCGCGAAGAAACGAGCCAAATCGGCACCACGCTCAGCCCCCGCCGTCGGATCGCCTGCCACGGCATCGCGCAGCGCGGCGTCGATTGATGCCCCATCGGGAAGGGAGGACATGGGTCGGCCGAGCAGCGCGGAAACATCCACACGCTCAGCATCCGTCGGATCCCCGACCGGAGGTGGTTGGTCGGGTCGCTCGATTCCGAGGTTGTCACACAGGACGAGCGCGGCTGCCCGCACGAGCAGGGTCTGGTACATGGTCATCTCGTCGATGTCCATTTGCTTCGAAGGCTGCGCGATCCCAAGACCTATCATGAGACTGTTTCGAACCAGCACGAGTGCACGGTAGTAGTGGACGCGCGGAAGGTCGACGGCATTTCCAGAACACGCTGCGTATTCGTCGAAGCGCTTGGCGAGCGAGCCTACCGGCGTCGCCATGTCGCGTACGGCGATTGCCGCCAGGTCCTCCATTGGATCCCCGAAGTGGGCGACCTCCCAATCGATGATGCCCGTGACTCGCCCCTCCTCAAAGAGGAAGTTGCCCGGCCCCATGTCGCTATGGACGAGCGAATAGTGCTCGACGGAGTTCGGCGCGTTGGCTTCGAGCCAATTGAGCGCAAATTGAAAGAAGGGGTCGGCCGCCTCGCCGAGCGCCCGGAGTGCGCCGCGGACCTCGGTGAGCGTCCTGCGAGCACAGTCCTCGGGCGTCTCGGGCAGAGCGAGGTGCGCGATGCGAAGACGTCTCGGATCGAGTGCGTGCAACTTCGCCGTGAGCGCCATCAGATGCGCCGCGGTTCGCTCCCGTAGCTCCTGGGGCTCATCCGCGGCAGGGAAGTCCGATCGCCCGGGAAGACGCGACAACACCACCACCGCCTGCTTCTTATCCGCAGCCACGACCTCGGGCACGGGAATCCCGGTCTCGGCGAGCGCACGAAGGACCGCCGCATCTCGAATGCTGCCGCCTCCGTCTCGCTTGTCCTTGAGCAGGAAGAGCCGCCGGACCGCACCAGCCGCTTCGACTTCCAAGTTCCATGCTGAGCGACTCGCGCCAGCATGATGAGACGCGCTGGCGACCACCGTGCTGCCGGTTTCGCGTTCGACCCAAGCCCGCAACGCGTCGGGCAACTCGATCCGAGCCGTGCGACTCACCCTTCCGACACGACGGGCGGAAAGAGCTGAACGATGCCCTCGGGGCCGACCTCCACTTCTCGCCCCACCACCACCGTGGGCGAACCCGCGATATCCATGAAGCTCTCGAGATCCGCCCAATGAGCCCGTCCCCGCTCGGTTTCCTGATAGAAGCGAGACGTCGCGGCGAGGCTCTCGGCATCAGGCCAGTGATTCTCGGCGATGCCGACATAGGGCGTGGAACCCGCGATCTGAAGAAGCCGGTTCTTCGTGATGTAGGGATGATCGACGAGATCAAAATCCTGGGTGTGCTTGGCCCAGCGCTGGAAGAAGTCTTCGTCGCTCCAACCCTCGCGCTTCTTGACGAATGTAAACGTGATCACTCAGGTCTCCTCGATGCGCGCCGTGCGCACATCATCCTACTGACACCACAACTCGACTACAATCTCGTCGCGCGCGCTCGACGCGCACGAAGCAGGTGACGCATGACCGACCATCTATACACGAAAGACGAGATCCAGGACCGGTTCGCCATCATCGACCTCTACGACCGCCAGCTGGCCGCCGCAGAGGCTTTCGACATGGAAGCCTACGACACGACCTTCGCAGCCGATGCCCGAGTCGATCTCTCCGATTTCGGACAGCCCGAATGCAGCTATCTCCGGTATCGGGCGTGGCTATCGGGTTTACGCGACACGATGGTGGCTGCACAACGCGTAATTGGCGGGCTCCGGTTGACCCTGGAAGGCCCACGCGCACGAATCCGAGTCCCGGTCACGTGTCACGTCACGATGCAGATCGGCAGCGAACGGCGGCTCACACATACGGGGATCTTCTACAACGACGAGCTCGCGCACCTCGACATCGGCTGGCGCATCGTACGCCGCGTCGAAGAGTTGGCCTGGTCGGCTTGAGACCGTGTGGCGAGCTGGATCGCCATACGTCGGAGATTCACGCGGGAACAGATAGGAAGTTCAAGCTGCGTTTTCGCAGCGTCCGATGAGTAGACATTCTGTCAAATAGAGGGGGCGAGGGGAAGAGGCCCCGGTACGGGGCAGTCACCGAAATTTCCTGTGTTTCGACAGCCAGGGAGAGGCATCATGCCTGCTCCCACCGGGGCGGAGCCATCGGGCAGAATGGGGTCGCCTTCGACAGGCCGATGCGAAAGGAGATCGCTTTGACCCTCGATTCGTGCTCGGAGTCCGAAGAGGCAGATGCGAAGACTGCGGGCCCCGGGCCGCGCAGACCGAAGCGGATCCGCCCCCGCGAAGCCGTTTGGGCAAGACAATGGCGTTCCTTCTTTCCGGCACGCGGGCGGACTGCAACGCGCTCCGAGCCCCAGAGCCCGAGGAAGCGAACGACCCATGCAGTCATAGGGGCGAGAATTCCTGGGCTGAAACCGGGAGAATCCGGTGGCGCAACGGATGTCACCGTTCACAGGCGGGGAGATTCACCTGCAAGAACCCGTGCGACCTACATCGGCGCTGCCGCGCTGACCCTCGGGTTGGCGAGCATTTTGGCACCGAGGCTTGACGCCGGGGCGGCGCCCGCCTCCCCCAACCCCCATGTCCATCCCGAGTTGGCGGCGCATCAGGCCCGGATAGCCGAGCCCACCCTCGTCCGGGTGAGCGAGCATGTCTACGCAGCAATCGGCTTCGACCTCGGAAATCTCGTATTCATCGTGGGCGATGAGGGGGTGGTGGTCTACGACACCGGTACTTCTCTCGAGGTCGGGCGGGACGCCCTGGCTGCCCTGCGCGAGCACACGGACAAGCCCATCGTTGCCGTCATCTATTCGCATGGTCACCTCGACCACGTGGGCGGCGTGCGAGCCTTTGTGCCCCCCGGCCGCGAGGCCGCGATTCCGATCTATGCGAACCGCCGCTGGCCACATTACCGAACCGAACAGGCCATCCAAAAGACCCCGCTCCGGGGCTTGTACCAGATGGGTGGAGCACTGCCAACAGGGGACGCCGGGGTGGTCGGCAACGGGGGCGGCCCGGTGTTCCGGATGGGCAGCTCGGGCTTCCTGCCCCCGACGATCCTGGTGGATGACGAACTCGAATTCGAGGCGGTGGGTGTGAAGATTCGCCTCTTCCACGCACCGGGCGACGTGGATGACGGACTGGCAGCGTGGCTCCCCGAGGAGGGCGTGCTGCTCGCCGGAGACGCCTACTACCCGATGTTCCCGGCTCTCTCGACACCGCGATTTGACCGCCACCGCGACGCGTGGCGCAACCTGGAAACGCTGGACCGTTTTCGCAAGCTCGGCGCCGAACACGTGGTACCCGGCCACCTCTGGGTGATCTCGGGCCGCGAGCAGGTCGCTCAGCATCTCACGGCGTTCCGCGATGCGATCCAGTTCATGCACGACCAGACCATTCGCCTGCTGGCACGTGGCTACGGTCAGACCGAGACCGCAAATCAAATCCGGGCGAGCTTTCCCGCGCACCTGGCTGCCGACCCGGATCTCGCCGAGTACTACCAACGCCTCGAGTGGGTGGTAAAGGGCATCTACGCCAAGACCGGGGGTTGGTATGGCGGTGACGCGGTCGAGTTGGTGCAGATCGGGCCCCGCGAACGTGCGCGGCGCCTGGCCACCTTGGCCGGCGGGTCTGGAAAGCTGAGGCTGGCCGCCGAGTCCGCCTATGCCGTGGGCGACCGAGCTTGGGCGGCCGAACTGGCGCGATCGTTGGTGCTGGCCGACCCGGAGGACGCGAGGTCGAGAGAACTCTTGGCAGATATTCTCCGCTCCATCGGGTTCGACGCAAAGAGCGCCAACTTGCGAAACTACATGCTAACCGAGGCTCTCGTGGTGGACGGCAGCCTCGACCTCGACCGTCTACCGCGCAGAAAGACAGCACCGGACCTGCTGCGCAGTGTGGATGACTCGGTGCTGTTTCGCGGCCTCGGCGTTCGTCTCGACCCCGAGCAAAGCCGCGACGTGGAATTCACCGCCGGCTTCACATTTCACGACACGGGAGCGCAACACGGCCTGGTCGTGCGCCATGGGGTCATCGAATATCTCCCCGAACGACCCGCCGAGGCGGACCTGCGTGTCGTGCTCGAGCGCGAGACTTGGCTCGCCATTGCAGGGGGCAACCTCAGCTGGCTGGACGCGCTGCACTCTGAGGCGGCGGAGGCGAGCTCGAAGGAAGCGCTCGCGCGCTTCGAGGGCTTTTTCGACGACCGTTGAACGGACTGGAACCCCTCCTGGTGCCGGAAAACGCGAGCATCGCAGCCCCGTACCGGGGCCTCTCCCCCTCACCGTGCCTATTTGACAAAATATCTACTTATCGGACCCAAGGAAAACGCAGCTTGAACCTCCTATCTGCCGAAAGCTCTTCTTTGCCTTGGGATCACTCATTGCTTTTGAGCCCGATACCAGATCGGAGAACTCCAGGCGCGTTCCTGTACGACCTTGGGAATGGTCTCCGAGCAACACGCTTCATAACCCTCCGCAATCGATTCCGGTTCATCGCAGCGAACCCCGGCCGCGAGACAGGCTCGATGGCTCCAGCGGCAAGAGGGGTTTTCCAGGACTCGGGCGTAGTAGAAGGCTTCCGCTTCTGGATCAAAATCAGGATCTTGCCATACCGTGCATAACATCGCTGATCCGCTGCCTCTGGGTTCGCAGGTTTCGAGATCGACATCCGATCCGTTGTTTGGGTTTCCGGCCACGTCATAGACCACCTCTTGACGTCCGTCTGCCCCGAGCCAGCCTTTGATGATCTGAATCCGTTGTAGGGGAACGCCAGGGCTAGCCGTTGTGCCCGGATCGGCGAGGGCGCTAACCACAAAACCCGGCTGTTGGGATTCTTTGGGGAGGGGAATTGGATTGGGAAGTGCACTTCCCATCGGCACACCCATGGTATAGCCCGCTGTGGCTACGTCTTGCGTCTGGCAAAGGCTTTCTGGCAGTTGCCAACCGCCAAAGAAACGGAGAACGATCCGGGGACCACTCGTTCCGTAGGTTTCTTTTCGCTTCATCGCAGCAAAGAGCGATTCGCGCGAGTTTTCTTCCGCCCAGAGTACGGCGAGGCCACCCGGATTGAAATCGATGCTGTCTTGTAGGCCGGTCGGTATGCCCTCGCCGGGAGGTTTTCCGGCACCGCCGTGTCCGGGATAATCAGCGCTCTCCGCGACGCTACCCGGGATGGCCATGTGTGTATCAGTACTCGCGATAAAGCCGAATTCAAATGGATTCACTCCCATGCGTTTTTTCTCTTCCAGTCCGGCCTTCAATACATTTCGGATGAATTGATGGGCAGTCGGCGGCTCTTCCAGAAAAGAAACAAAGCGACTTGCAAAATTGCTTCCCGGTAATTTCTCAAATGCGCAGAGCTCATCGTTGGTTTCCAGGCCGGGGAAACACTCGGAGTCGCCCTTGTGTTGCATCACTTCGACCAGCACTTCGAAGCGCGCACGCTTGCGAGCTTGGCTTGGAAGGATCGGCTCGCCGTCTCTGCGGGTGCTTCGGAACATCTGGCCACCACCCAGATTGGAGTTATGCGGGATCACAAGAACATCACAACCGGGCTTGGCCTCAAGGCACTCCTCTTCGAGCTTGCGCCAGAAATCTTCCAAGCGTGGGGCATCGATGAAGCTGGCAGGCAGATCAGGAACTGCCTCGCTCTTGAATATGACGTTTCGATGGAGGTTGTTTCCGAGGCCCGACGCTCCGGTCCATTCGTATCCTGTAAACGCAGTGAACTCGCAGTCAGAGCTTCTGTCTTGGGCAGCGTTGGCCGCCTGCTGGGTTTCTTGCCATGGCTTGCGTGCGGCCTCAAGACAGAGTTGACCGTTTTCGCCACAGAAATCGTGCCGGGTACCGCGGCTGGCCTGAAGGTTCATGAAGAAGAACGCGACTCGGGGCCAACTGCGATAGACACGGCAGACCCAGGAATCGTGTCCCTCCAATCCGGGTTGATTGCAGATATGGGTTTCACCGAGAAGTTCGGCATGATCGGTTACGGCCGCAAAGTCGAGCGGGCGGGCCAACTCGATCTCACGCATGGAACTACCATCGTCTCGATAGGGTTGCAATCCCAGGCGTTGACCGCGGGCAAAGCGGTACGCATCTGCTGGCCGATTGATTGTACCCATTGTACTCGCATCCAGAGAAAGGGCAGTGTGTACGTGCAGATCTCCAAAATAGGGCTGGCGCAGGGGGGAATAGGAGGCGCACTTTTCCGTCTGCACCGGGGCCTGCTTTGTCTCCTGGGCAGAGCTTTCTGCAGCAGAGCTATTCGCCGATACAAAAGCCCAAACAAGCAGGGATCCGCAGGAGAGTATGAATACGATGAGATTGCGCACTTAGCTTCTTCCGATTGATGGTAAAATAAAAACGTGCGGGTCAGCTTTGAGGCAACTTGATCACCTGCTCTGCTGCATTACCTCTGTATCGGGCTGGCGTCAATGCAGCGAGTTCGGCTCTTGCAGATTCGGGCAAATCGAGCCTTTGGATGAACGTGCGCATTGCCTCGTCTGTGACATTAGGAATCCAGTCGAATGTTGTTGGTCAACTTAGCTTCTCCCGCAGAATTTCATAGGGCGTCTTGCCCGTATGTGCTCCGTGCGGTCGGTCGTAGTGGTAGAACCGCTCCCAGGCCGCCAGCTTTTTCTTGAATCGACGTCATCGCGATAGGTGAGCAGCTGGTAGAACTCATCCTTGTCGGTGCGATGTGACCTCTCGACCTTCCCCTCTCGACCTTCCCCTCTCGACCTTCCAGTTTAGCTGTGGCGTGCGCGGCTTGATGTAGACGTGTTCCATTCCAAGATCTGCCACGTGCCAGTGGAAGAGCGCTTGGAATTCGTGGCCTCGGTCGGTCCAGATGGTGCGTATGCGGAATGGGAACTTCTTGACTGCATAGTTGATAGAGTCGATTGCGTTGGCCTGCGTGTGGCGCTTGTAGATCTTCAGCGCACGAACCCGAGTTGCGTCATCGATCGCCGTGTACTGATAGCGCCGCACCGGCGCACTCCGTTTCCGCTCTAACGTCAGGAACTTGACATCGACCTGTACGTGATGGCCTCGAACCTGCTTTTGGTAGCGATGCGTGTGCACAGCCCGGCGCCCGACCCGATTGGGGAGTCGATTGAGTCCATGCCGCTTGCAGATGCGGTACACGGTTGCGTCGGATGTCTGAATGTCGTGATAGCGCTGCAGGTACCAAACGATCCGAATCGGGCCCATGTGATAGGTTCGCCGTAGGTACAGGATCTTCTCGATGACCTCGTCGGGAGTCTTCTTCGGATGGTTGTGGAAGTCGCATTTGCGACGTGCGAGCCCGGCTTCGCCGAGCTCGCGGTATCGGTCTCGCCAGAGTAGAAGGTCGATCTCGCGATTCCGAAGCGGTGGCAAGTCGTCTTGATGTTGCCAATCTTCTCCGCGTACTCGAGGACTCGCTTCTTTCGTCTGATTTCTCGTTGATCTTCCGTCATCTAGATCCCCTCGGTCATCCTCTGCCATCATCATGACAGGGTGTCCGACTGGATCTGTAATTTCACATTCTGAGTTCGCTCGCGGCTGACGGACAAGCTGACTTCAGTGTATTTGTCGATTCGGTGGTCAATGGCAGCGGAATCATACCTGGTACGTTGGCAAACCCGTCGGGTGCCGGGATCAACGTTGTACCGGAACCTGGAACGCTTGCACTCGTCTTCATGGGATTGATTGCCTTGCACCGCGTTTCCGCGGGGGGGGGGCTCACCTGATTTCTCGGACACATCAGAAAGGGCCGGCAGAGAGGAAGTTCAAGCTGCGTTTTCCTTGGGTCCGATAAGTAGGCATTCTGTCAAATAGAGGGGCGAGGGGAAGAGGCCGCGGTACGTGTCGCGCTTGCGATACCCCCCGGGGCCGCCCGCGCCGTAGACGGGCCCCGCATCCGCCACCCTGTCGGCGCCCCCCGCGCAGGCATCGGGCCCGCTGCGAAGCAGCGCGCACTCGATGTCTTCTTCGAATTTTCGCTCTGAAATTTGCCCCGGGGGCGGGGCAGCCTGACTGGCCTATCCGCTCGTTCGTACCTCTGTGACTAGTCGCAATCTGCAGCCGCCTGCAGTCGACTCCAAGTTCGCCTCCCCCTTCACTCACAGCCGCGCAACTCCCTGCGTCAGCCGACCAGCAGCACCACGATGGCGAGGCCGACGAACCAGAGCGGGACGTAGGGATCGAAATAGACCCGCTTGAAGCGCTGGAAGCCACGGACATTGAGGTCGGCCCAGCTTCCCTTCTCGAAGGACACGCTCGCGCTCGAGCGTCGGAAGGCGATGTAGGCCGGCATTCCGGCCAGCAGGCCAAATACCAGCCCCAGTGCGTGCTGGGCGTTCGCAATACGACCGACCAGACCGGTCGCACAGAGCGCGAACCATCCCATGATCCACATCGTGTCCCGGTCGGTTAACGCGTAACCCTTGGACGTGTAGCGGGCCTGCATCCAGCTGAATCCGAATATGCCGTATACGACGCCGGACATCCCGCCGAAGAGCGGACCGCTTATCTCGAACTGCACAAGGACACCCGGAATCTGCGTTAATGCGACGAGGCCAAAGAGCACGCGCATTCCCTGGAGATTCTCGATCTGGTTGCCAAGCCTGTAGAGCCAGAGCATGTTGAAGGCCAGATGCAGCAGGTTGAAGTGGATGAACATGGGCGTCAGCAGGCGCCATGGTTCTGTCCACGCGATCACAGGGGAGTAGTATCCGTCTCGGGTGATTGGGACGACGAAGAGGGCGCGGCCAATCGGGGAGTTCGGGTTGCCCATGTCCGACAGCAGGGTGACAGCTACGCTGGTGACGATTAGGGCCAGCGTCGCATGTCCGAGTGGGCTTTCGCCGGTCAGGCCGCGGCTTGTCGAGGGGCCCGGAACGCGCACAGGCCGGCGGTTGACTTCGCGCTGATCGCGAATCTGCTCTGCTTCGGCACGATCTGTGACGGACGTTTCACCCGTGTATTGGCCCGCGAGTTCCTTCGCCGTCTCGAGGTCCTCATATTCGATGATCCAGACCTCGTGCTGGTCTCCGGATGAACGCACCTGGTTCTTGATGCCCCGGACCTCCAGGTAGTCGGAGAGGCGGCGTGCCTGCTCGGCGTCGCTGTGACTATTGAGATGTCGCATTCTGGATGGGGATTTCAAATCTCTTTTTGGGTGCGAGAGGGTACATCATGTCAAGTGGCCAGGAGATGGGGTGCGTATCGCGGCCCGTAGGCGGCCGTGTGCAAGGTGGCGATGGAACGGGGTTCCGTCTGCTGTGTCTACAGCCGATCGAGGACCACGGTAAACGAGGTATTTCTTCATCTCCCCGGAATCTCGAGCGAGTGCAACACGACTCGACCGTTCTCGATGCGCCAATTGTGTGGGATCCGACCGCTCATATGTACTTCACTCACGACCGACCATTCCCTTCCCAGACCCCTTCTGGCGCTATCAAGACCGCCTTTGCATCGAACAAAGCGCTGGGTGCAGTAAGCGTGAACTTCAAGGCGCTCTAATCGGGATCAAAGAACGCTCTGCGCACCAGAAGCTGCGGCTCATGGGGCTTCGGGTGGTCCAGAATGGGCTGTTTCCTATTCGAGCCCGTAGCGGGGTCTGATTTCCTCGTCTGCCTCTATCTGACAGAATGCCTACTTGCCGGACCCAAGAAAGTCACAGCTTGAACTTTCTGCCTGCCCGTACAAATCCAACAAGGGTGCCAATCTCATTTCCAAGATTGTGAGAATGGGTCATGAATCCGAACTTTCTGAGAACTTCCTTCTGATGCCCAATGATCACTTGCTGTTGCAGGATTGCGAGGCCAGCGACTTCTGACCCCGCTACAACAAGGACATGCAGGAAAAAGACTTTGCGAACAACGAGTGGGCGTACTCGCGAAGCTTCCCGATAATCTGCTCTGCCGTGTGCCGTGTCCTGCGCGTCTCGTCTCCCGCTCCGTCAATCCTGGCTCCATGGACTCCCATGGGAGATGGGTCGATATCAGGGGGGGGGGCAGGTCGAGCGGGTGCCCGGCCTTGGGTCACGTGGTGTGAGGCAGGGCGGCTTGAAGGCCGGCGATCGAATCTGCGAAAATCAGTCCCGGGCGAGCCGTCGCCGAGGCGGGTGCCAGGGGGAGGCACAAGGTGCGTCCCTGGAGGTGCTGCGCCAGAGCTTCCCAGCTGGGCCAATCGGGAGGGGTGTCCAAGGCGAAGAGAAAAGCGCAACGCTGGCCGGGCGAGAGTTGAAGTTCGCTTTGCAGGCGCCCAAGGAGGCGCCGGACCAGGCCGATTACCAGCGTGCCCAGGGTAAAGCGGGCATTGAACTCCACCACCGGGCGAGTCACACCGGGTGCGGTTTGTGCGGTGGCGGGTACGACTCGAAAACCCAGGCCATCGACGCCGCACGGGCCGCTGTAGCCCCGTCTCTGGGCTTCGGCCGCGATTGTGGCCGAAGCTTCTCGTGCGATTTCTTCGTGAGGACCACCGGAGAAAATTCGGCCGCGCGAGTCCACTTCACCCAGATGACCTCGGTAGAGCCCCGTTGCTGTCACCCAGAGCTGCAGGCCGCCCAGGATCGTCACGCTGGGCGTGGTGGCGGGTTCGCTATGTCCGATATGCAGTTGGACAGAAAAGTCGACGGTTCGCTCGAGCCACGGCTCCACGATGGCCCCGCCGCGGCAAGCGAGTGTGCGTGCGGCACCGCTCAGTGTCGCTCGGTCGAGGCTTCCGGCCCGGCCCGAGACCCGGCCTCGGCCGCTGCTTCCCAGGCGAGGTTTGAGGCAGAAGCGTCCCTGAGTCCATGCGGGCCAGGTTTCAAACTCTCGCTCGAGGCGGTCGATCCAGTCACTGGACGAGGTCATTTCCTGAGGCTCGAGCACAAAGCCAAGCCCTCGCAGTTCAGGCGGGATGAGCCCGAATTCTCGACTCGCTCGGAATGCGAACGCTTTGTCGTGAACGCGCAGGACATCGTCTGCCGAAGGCCCCTGCCAGTGAAGTCCGTTTTCCCGAGCCAGACTCAGGGCCTTGGGGTCGGCAAGCCAGCACGCCACATTCACATCTTCGAGCCATGCGAAAGCAGCTTCTTCGGGGCGAGCGCCCATACACTCGGGCCAGGGCTCGGGTGTATTTTCGCTCCCCAGCAGGCGATGGTTCGAAGGAAAGAGGTTTCGCCATAGAGCCACCGTGGAGGCGACGGCCGGCTTGTGAAGCAGTGCGGGCCAATCGGCTCCCTCTTCCGCTCCGATATTCGGAATCAAAGCCAGCGCAGATGAGACTTCCGGTGTCAAGAGCGCTTGGATGAGCCGGCCAGTTGCTGGCTGGAGCGCGCCGTTCGCACGTGCTCGATAAAGGGTTCGGAGAGTCCGGCCGAGCGGCGAGAGGCGACACTGAATCGTCGCCCTTTGGCTCGACTGGCCGCCAAGGGGAAAGGCACTGTTTCCTCATAGGCTGAAATCGGGTCAGCCTCATGATCGGGTGAGAGCCGCATGAGCCATTCCGAGGCGCGTCGCACGTGGGCCACTTCATCGTCGTGTACGCGTTGACAGGCTCGCGCGCTCTCTTCGTCACCCGCTTCGCGGAAACCGTCGCGGTAGAGGAGGGTGAAGTCGAGATTCGCCTGCTCCAGGGTGAGCCCCATGGCGGAGAGAAAGGCTCTGGGGCCATGGGGTGATCGGGCGATAGCGGGGAGCTGCTTCCAGAAGTAATCGGATCGGGTGTGCTTCGATAGATCGGAGTTGTGCACAGCCAGACGATCGAGGTAGAGCTGACAATGCCGCTGTTCCTCCGCCAGATTGATGAGCCAGAGTTGCCGAAGTTCACTGGGTAGGTCGGGCCAGCGCAGCAGGGCCCACGCAAAAAGCTCGACGGCCATCAACTCGTGATGGGCAAAGCGGGCCAGACAGGTGGCTCTGGCTCGAGGGTCGCTCAACTGACCGGGGTGAGGCAGCCTGTCGGCGCCGCTGCTCAGGCTCAATTCAGCGTCTCGGGCGGGGCTCTCCCGCACTACGGGGGCTCCCGGGGTCCGGTCGCATAGGGGGTTTCCCACCGTGTCCCGGGGTGGAAGTAGTTTGGTGGCCAGATCACCTGAATCCAGCACACGTAGACAGAATTCGTGAACCGTGTTGGCATCTTCCATGGGCCGAGGCTAGTCGAGTCTAGCGGCCTCGTCAGGACGACCT
>MPMF02045436.1_pt1 | contig 12325 bp, 13 predicted proteins | sample 1617271 | NCBI WGS metagenome assembly MPMF02 (sample SAMN05944812, study PRJNA350692) | marine metagenome | biome: marine; feature: ODZ; material: water; isolation source: 120 m water sample prefiltered with 30 um filter, filtered on to 0.2 um... | place: Pacific Ocean | collected 2012-04-09... | reverse complement strand
CCTCCTGCAGTTGGATCAGTAAAACAAATAATATATGGTAATTTTTTATTCTTTAATTCATTAACTGCTAAAGTTGTTCTTGTCATTTGAGTTAGAGCAATTGGGCTTTCATGCATTCTTTGTCCACCTCCAGATGTAAAAAAAATAAAAGGATTTTGATTATCAATTGCATGTTGGATACCATAAATTATAGCTTCTCCTTCAGCACTTCCGACACTTCCTCCTATAAATTGAAAATTAATTGCACCGGCGGTTACAGTTATTTCATTAATTTTTCCACTTACTATCATGACAGCGCATTTTTGGCCTGTTATTTTTCTAGCTGATTTTAATCGATCGGTATATGGTTTTGAATCTTGCCACTCCAGCGGATCATCAAGTGGGATAGGTGTATCAATAATTTCATAATTATCTTTACCAAAAAATAAATCAAATCTGTTTTTACAACTAATTCTATGATGTTTTCCACATGATTTACAAACCCACTGATTTTCTTGTAATTCTGTTTTTAAAATTGGACCCGCACAACATGTAGTCCAATTACTTTTTTCAACATCTTCTTTTGAAGGTCTTTCTCTTATAACTTTTTTTATTTTTTCACCAATATTTAAAACTTTTTTTATCCAATTCATTGAATTTTATTTTTTAATTTTACTATCATATTAGCTACATTTGTGACAGGATTTTGTCCACTTTTTATTGATTTAGTAATTTCTTTACATAATGCACTTCCAACAACCAATCCATCAGCTGATTTAAGTGAAGAAATTGTATTTTCAGTAATTCCAAAACCAATAACATATTTTTTACTTGGATCAATGTTCTTAACATCATTATAATTTTTCAAAATCTCTTCTGGGGAGGATTTTAGATCACCCCCAGTTGTAGACAACATGCTGATATAATAAATCATTTCATGTGAATCTTTTATAATTTTATTCAACCTTTCTTTTGAGGTTGTTGGAGCAACAAGCTGAATAAAAGAAATAGAATTATTTTTACATTTTTCAGCAAACTCTTTATTTTCCGGCCAAGGCAAATCTACACATATTATTCCAGATACTTTTGTTCTTCTGCATTCATTTACAAAATTATCTGCTCCAAATTGCAAAATCATATTATAATAAGTCATAATAATTATATCAGTTGAATAATTTTTTTTAAAATCTTCAATAATATCAAATAGGTCTTTTACTAATATTCCATTTGAAATTGCTCTGTGCGCGCTGTTTTGAATTTCTTTTCCATCTCCTATTGGGGTGTTGTGAGCTAATCCAATTTCAATAATATTCGCTCCAGATTTTGCAATTGATTTTAATATTTCAAGTGAGGTTTCCTTATCTGGGTCTCCAGCCACAGTATATGTTATTAATGCTGTTTCTTTTTTTTCTTTTAATTTATCAAAATTTTTTTTTAAAGTGTGAGATGTCATAATTTATATCCTAATTTTTCAGCAATGATCTTATGATCTTTTGAAGATTCTCCACATGAATTTACAACCAAAATAGTATCTTTACTTAATTTCGGGGCAATTTTTATTACTTCAGCAAAAGCATGTGAAGGTTCAAGAGAAGGACTTACAAATCCCTCCAGCCTTGATACAAGCTTAAATGCTTCCAGAGCTTCTTCGTCCGATGCAGATGTATATCTTGCTCTTCCAGCTTCTTTTAAAAAGCAATGTAATGGACTGACTCCTGGATAATCTAATCCTGCAGCAATTGACTCAGTTTCTTCTATTTGACCTTCTGAATTTTGCAAAACGTATTGTGCAGCTCCATGTAGCACACCTATTTTACAATTGTTGGTTAATGGTGCTGCGTGTTTACCATTTTCGGGTCCACCAGCCTCAATACCAATTAGTTCTATATTCTCATCATCAATAAATTCATTGAAAAATCCAGCAGCACTAGATCCTCCGCCCACACAGTTTAATAATTTTAATTTTTTTGGAACAGATCCAAAATAACTAATTAGTTGTGATTTTAATTCTTTTGAAATTTGAGCTGTTGACCAAGCGCAAATTTTAATAAAAATATTAGGACCAACGGTTGAACCAATTGCCATATGGGTAGTATCACAGTTTGCAACCCAGTATCTTATGCATTCTGAAACAGCATCTACTAAAGTTTTGCTTCCTGAGTCCACAGGAACTACCTCAGCACCAAAACTTTTCATACTGAAACAATTAATTGCTTGTCTTGAGATATCCTTTGTACCCATAAAAATTTTGCATTTTAGATTAAATTTTGCAGCAGCCATACTCAACATTTTTCCTGCATATCCAGCACCAGTATCACCAATTATATATTTTTTTCCTAGTCTTTTAGCTAACAATGAATGAACAGTTGCATTGTAAACTTTGTGAGCTCCACCTGTTGCTTTTGAAACAAGCTTACACCAAATATTTGCGCCTCCAAGGTGCTTAGTTAAATTTTCAAGTTTTATGAATGGAGTTGGTGTACCTATAAAGTTTTTAAAATAATAATCTCTTTCTTTTAAAAAACTTTCATCATATCTAAGTTTTTCAAATGCAATAGTCAGATCTTCTATCGGTTTTTTAAGAGTTTCAGGCACATAGCTTCCACCAAACTTTCCAGCATAAAACCCATTTTCATCATGTTGATCAATTAAGGGTATACCTTTTTTAATTTCTATCATTTATTTCTTTGACTTTATTTAAAAAATTTATAATTTTTATTTTATCCTTACTTTTGTTTGTTTCAAGATTTCCTGAACAGTCCACGATTTTAGTGATTTTAGCAACTTTTTCTAAATTATCGACACCTATATTTCCAGCCATCATCCAGGCAAAGCCTCTTTTAGACAAATGTTTTAACCAATTATGGTTGAATGATTTAGATTTTTCAAATCCAAAACTATCGAATAAAAACATATCAACAACAGACAGATAATCATTAAATTTTTTTACATCATTTTTTTCTTTTATCTTTATTGTTTTGATTATTTTAATATTACATATTTTTTTAATTTCTTTAATTCGTTTTATACTTTCATTTCCATGAAGCTGAATAAAATCAAATTTTATACCTTTTATTTTAATTAAATCTTTATTAGTTGGATTTACAAGAACAGCTACAAATTTTGAATTTTTTTTATTTATACTGTTTAGTTTTGCCAAACTAGGTTTACTTTTAATATTTCTATGTGATTTTGGATAATTAACTATAAATCCACAATAAGAAGCTCCCTTATTTATTGAAAGGATAATATCTTCTTTTTTTTTCAGACCACAAATTTTAGCTTCAAGTGGCATTTATTTATTTTAAAGAATTAATAACTTTTTCAATATTTTTACTTATATCACCACTTAATAAACTTCTACCCATAATAATTTTATTTGCACCATTATTTAGCGCTTGCTTTGGAGATATAACTCTTTGTTGATCATTTTTATTATCTTGTGGCATTCTTATTCCAGGGCAAAATATTATTTTATCTTTACCTATAATTTTTCTTAAAGCCAAAGCCTCATTGCCAGAACAAACATAACCATGTGCGTCAGAAGAATTTTTTGCTAATTTTACAACTAAATCATTTATATTATTTTTTATTCCCATTAAGCCTATATCTTCATCATCTAAAGAAGTTAAAATAGTTACAGCAAGTATTTTTATATTTTGATTGATTTCATTTGCTGCTTCTTTACATTTTAAAATCATTTTTTTGCCACCTAGAGCATGTATGGTTAAATATTCAAAATTAATTCCATTAAGAGATTTAATTGCTTTAAAACAGGTATTTCCAATATCATTAAGCTTTAAATCTAGCATTATATTATTAAAACCAAGATCATTAAATTTTTTTATTCCGTTCTTTCCATGAGCATTAAAAAATTCTAGTCCAAGCTTAATTGTAAAAATTTTATTTTTTATTTTTTTTGCAATATTAATAGCAAAATTTAAATCGCTTGTGTCCAAAGCTAAAATAATTTTATTTGTTGTTGCTTGATTCATTATTTAAAAGTTTAAACAATTGTTTGGACATTTTCCATTGGATAGTATTTTTTGCAGGTATTTCTATTCTTGATCCGTCTTTTGGATTTCTTCCTATTCTAGCTCTCTGTTTTTTGATTTTAAATGTTCCAAATCCTCTAATTTCTACATTTTGTTGCTTTGATAATGCTCCAGCTATTTCATCAAGAACTAAATTTAGAGCTTTTTCTAAGTCCTTTCTTAAAAAATTTGGATAATTATCAGTTAATTGATCAAGTATTTTACTTTTTACAATGCTCAAAACAAATTTTATTTTTCTTTGTTAGTTTTTTTCTTTTTTAAGGTCGAAGGAAGATCGGCAAATGGTAAAGATTTACCCGAATCTACACTGCCATATTTTTTAATTGCAGCTTTATTTTCCTCTTCTTCTAGCATTTTAATGGATAATGATATCTTTCTTTTTCCTATATCACATTCTTGAATCATTACATCCAATCTATCACCTTTGGTAAATCTAGTTACTCTTTGGTCCTGTTTATCAACAGCTATTTGACCCTTTCTAATTAAAAATTTCAAATCACAACCGTCAGGAGATACTTTAATTGCATTTTCAGAAATTTCTTTAACTGTTACCGTAATTATATCTTTTTTAGATTTTCCCCTGAAGTATTCTAAAGGATCAGGCATTAACTGTTTTAACCCTAGTCTTATTCTTTCTTTTTCCGAATCTATTTCTAAAATTTTTAGTTTTAAATCTTGGTTTTTACTATAATTTTTAAGATCATTTTCCGTTTCCGAATAACTTAGATCTTTATAATGTACCAAACCTTCTAGATCATAATCTTTTAAAGAAACAAATAATGCAAAATCTGTTATATTTTTTATTTTACCTGATATTTTTGATCCTACCGGAAATTTATTTTCAAATTCTTTCCAAGGATTTGCAATAGTATCTTTATGAGAAAGAGAAATTCTTCTTTTTTCTAAATTTATTTCTTTAACAATAACTTGAATTTTCTGTGAAATTGTGAACATTTTTTTTGAGGAAACGTTTTTTTTAGAGTGGGAAAGTTCGGATTGATGACATAGACCCTCTAGACCATCCTCTAAAGAAAGAAACAAACCATAATCCATTATTTTTTTTACTTCGGCGGTATAAGTTTCGCCAATTTTAAAATTATTTATATTTTTTTCGAAAGGATCTTGCGTAAGCATTTTCACAGATACTGATATTTTTTTACTTTCAGTATCAATTGTAATTATTTTAAGTTTTTGCTTTTGTCCAATTGTAAACAATTCATCTGGATGTGAAATTCTGCTCCAGCTAATTTCATTTATGTGGCACATACAATCAAAACCATCAATATCGAAAAAAACTCCATAAGTAGTTGTTCCTTTGCAGGTACCTTCAACAATATCTCCTACTTTATATTTACTAATAATTTCATCTTTGCTTGCATTTCTCATAGTTTCTAAAATCGCCCTTCTGCTTAAAACAATATTGCCTCTTATCTTGTCACATTTTACTATCAAGAAACGTTGAGGTTCTTTCATCAGGTGGTCAATATTCTTTAAGGGCATTAAATCAACTTGAGAACCAGGAAGAAAACACATCGTGCCTTGGACATCAACTATAAAACCACCTTTAATTTTTGAAATAATTTTTCCCTCAACCTCTTCCTTTTTTTCGTATGAATTTTTTAACAGATTCCAAATTTTTAATTTTTTTGCTTTTTCCCTACTAATGATCATTTCACCATTTTTATCTTCTAGTTTTTCGATAACGACTAATATTTTTGATCCTATTTCAATGTTATCTTCTTTAAGCAATTTTAATTCGCTCAATTCTATTACACCTTCACTTTTTCCATTTTTGATATCTACATAAACGACTTTTTCAGTTTTTTTTGTTACTGTACCTTCAACAATTTGTCCTTCTTCAGCTTTAGTTTTGGAAAATTCTGTATTTAGGAGTTTTTCAAATTCTTTAATTTGAGGGAAATTTGTATTTCTATAAACTTTTTCCATATTTTTTTTTCAAAGCAACATAAACAATATGAAATAATTTTGCACTCATTTGTTTAATGTTTATTTTTGAGGTGTCCACTATTACTGCACCTTTTGCCGGTCGTAAAGGGCTAATTTTTCTTTTTGTATCTTCTAAATCTCTTAATTTAAGCGCATTTTTTACCTGTTTAAAGGTAATTTTTTTATTATTTTTTTTATATTCTAAAAATCTTCTTTTTGCCTTTGTATTTAAAGAACATTTGAAAAATAATTTTAAGTCAGATTTTGCTCCAGGAAGTATAACTGTTCCTATATCTCTTCCTTCCAAAATACATTTTCCTGATTTTGCAAAGTTTTCTTGAAAAGATCTAAGTAGATCACGAACAAATTTAATCTTAGCTATTGCTGAAGTATATTCAGTAACTTCTGGATTATAAAGATTTTTATTTTTTAATTTTTTATTAGTAATTTTTTTTACAATTTTTTTAAGAAAAATTTTTTTATTTCTAAATTTATTTTTTTTAAGTAATTTATATGCGCAATATCTATATAAAAGACCTGAAGAAAGTAATTCAAGGCCAAATTTTTTTGCAATTAATCTGCTACCTGTTGTTTTTCCACTGCCTGCGCCACCATCAGCAGAAATAACAATTTTAATTTTTTTTTTTAATTTCATACTTAGCACCTATTTTTTTCATTATTTTTAAAAAATTTGGAAAGCTAGTGGATATAGAATGGCAATCAGAAATAGTTATTTCACCTCCAAAGATTTGTCCAATACAAAAAGCCGACATTGCGATTCTATGATCAAACATTGTATTAATGTAATGAGATTTATTTAGTGATAAATTTGGATTTCCATAAACTTTGATTGCATCTTTTTTTAGCACTGTTTTAATTCCTATTTGATTTAAAATTTTGTTCATTAAATTTAAACGTGGGCTTTCTTTTTTGTTTAATTCAGTTAAACCTGAAAAGGTTGCAATTCCAATTGAACCAGCAGCCAAAACCAATAAAACAGGAAATTCATCAATAGTGCTTGGAACCAAATATTTGGGACAATTAATATTTTTTAGTTTACTACTTGCTACGACAATATCTCCCGTTTTTTCACCGGATATCTTTTTTTGATTAATAATTTTAATTTTTGCATTCATTTTTTTAAGAATTTTAATAAATCCAATTCTAGTATTATTAAGACTTACATTTTTGATTTTTATTTTTGATTTTTTATTTAACAAAGTGATGGCTATAATAAACGCAGCAGAAGATATATCACCGGGCACAGATAAATTAAACGCCCGAAAATCCGTAAGTCCTTTTATGGAAATTAAATTATATTTTTTATTTTTTTTTATTTTTAAATTTAATCCAGCATGTTTTAACATGTTTTCAGTGTGATCCCTTGATTTTTTAAATTCTCTAATTTTTGTAATTCCAGGAGTATTTAAAGATGCCAATATAATTGAACTTTTTACTTGAGCAGATCCAATTTTTTCATCGTACTCAATAGGAATTGTAATCTCAGCCCCTTGTACAGTCAGTGGAAGTGTTGTTTGATTTTTTGGAAAAAATTCCATTCCAAATTTTTTTAGTGGATTTATTATTCTTGTCATCGGTCTTTTATTAAGTGAATAATCTCCAAATAATTTAAATTTATTAGGATAAGGCGCAAGTAATCCAATTAATAATCTGACTAAAGTAGCTGAATTCCCACAATTAACTTTTAAATTTTTTTTTACTTTAAATGAGCCTAATCCATTTCCATAAACAAAATATTTATTTTTTTTTTTTACGATTTTTACCCCAAGTTTTTTTAGGGCATTTATTGTGTGTAGCACATCCTCTGATTCTAAAATACCATTGGCTTTAGATATACCAAAAGCCTGACTTGCTAATAAAAAGAATCTATGACTAATTGATTTATCTCCATCAACATATAAACTTTTTTTAAAACTCTTAATTTTTTTTTTAATAACAATTGAATATATTTTCATGAAAATTTATTTTAAATACTAAAATTTTCACCAAAATATAATTGTCTGGCTTTGGGATCATTTATTATTTTTCTTGGATTTCCCGAAATAATTACTTCTCCATTAGATATTATTATACACCTATCTGAAACATTCATTAAATCTTTTGCATTATGGTCAGTAACTATTACTGATATTAATTTTTTTTGTAAACTTACAATTATTTTTTTTATCATATCTATAGTAATTAAATCTAATGCCGCAAAAGGTTCGTCCATTAAAAGTATTTGTGGTTTGCTAACAAGAGCCATTGAAATGCAAAGTCGTTTTTTTTCACCTCCTGATAAATTTATTGCTTTAATATTTTTTAAATATTCTAAATTAAAATCAGATAACAGTTCTTGTATTTTATTTTCTTGTAAAGATTTTTCTTTAATTTTAATCTCTGCAATAGCTCTAATATTTTCTTCACATGTTAATCCTAAAAAAACTGCTGAGTTTTGAGGAATATATCCTATTCTAAATTTTATTGCTCTTTCATGAATTGGAAGATTGTTTATTTTTATATTATTTACAAAAATATTTCCTTCATTTATTCTACATATTCCCATTATTGAATTAAAAATAGTTGTTTTTCCACATCCGTTTGGTCCTAGTACACCAAAAATTTCCGATTTATGTAATTCAAAATTAATTTTTTTTAAAACTAATCTATGTCCATAAGATTTTGAAATTCCAGTTATTTTTAAAACTGGTTTCGATTTTTTAAACTTTAATATTCTAAAACTTTTTCTAGATTCCATATTAATTTCTAAGATTTGCTTTTACTTTACTCATTTTATCATACATATAAACATTAACTTTATGATTTAATAAATTTATATCTACCTTATCTGCCGTAAGAAATTTATTATGTCCTTTATATTTAACATTATTATAAATAGTAATTAAGTTTTTATCAAAAATAAAATCTAAATTATTTGAAGTTATTTTATTTTCATCTTCAACAACAAGAACATTACCAACAAATTCTGTGTTGTAATTAATAGTATTATAAATGGCTTTGTCCGCAAAAATTTCTATTACTCTTCCATCTAATAAAAAAATTCTTGTAACTACAACTTCCATAAAATTTAAATCCTCTTTATCTTCAAATATTTTTGTGATTTTTGAATTTATGTTAAAAATATTGCCTTTATGATCAATATTTTCATAACTTAAATTACTAATTATGTTAGAAGCGTTTTTATCTTCTTTAATTGCACTATCACTATCTTTATCCTTTTTTACAATTTTTTTCATATCCAAACTTTGTTCCAAACTTTTTTCCAATCTCTCTGTTTCATTTAAATAGTTAGAATTAGTCTTTTGAAAAAAAGATAAGTATGTAAAAACAAAAATTAATAGACCAAAACCAAATAAAATAATTTGAATTATTTTACTTTTGACCACTATATCCCAGTCCTAAGTATTTGATGGATATGAATCAAGCCAATTACTTTAATCTTATTTTTTGTAATTATTTTACCAACTATTAGTGCCGTAATTCTTTTCTTTTGCATTATTTTTATTGCTTTTGCTGCCAAGATATTTTTTTGAACGACTAAAGGATTTTTGGTCATAATATCTTTTACTTTTAAATTGGACATACCTTTTTTGTGTTTTCTACGTATATCACCATCACTTACGAAACCCGACAAAAATTTCTTTTTATTTAACACAACTAAGCTACCTAATTTTTTCTTTGACATTATATTTAATGCAACAGAAAATTTAGTATTTTCCGAAATTAGTGGCAAACCATTGTCCTTATACATCAAATCTTCCACAGTAGTTAATTTTTTAGAAAGTGAACCACCAGGATGGATATTTTTAAAATCATATGTGGAAAATTTTTTTTTATAACTAAGAGCAACTGCTAATGAATCTAAAAATGCACAAAACATTGTTGAACTACTAGTTGGTGCCAATGAGCCAATTCCAGCTTCTTTTACCTCAGGAAGAATAATTTTAATATCACTAGCTTTAAGTAATAAGCTATCTGTTTTTGATGCCACTCCAATTAAAGGAATAGAAAACCGATTAGCATATTGAATAATATTTTTTAATTCTTCTGTCTGACCAGAATAACTTAATATTAAAAGTATATCTTTTTTTCCTATGACGCCTAAATCTCCATGAGCAGCATCGCCCACATGTAAAAAAAAAGAAGGCGTTCCAAGACTTGAAAGAGTAGCTGAGCCTTTGGTTGAAATCAAACCCGATTTTCCTATTCCAGCAAGAATTAGTTTTCCCTGAGATTTAGCAATCAAGTCAACAGCTTCAGTAAAAGATTTACCAAAACTTTTTTGTAATTTTTTTAAAGCTTGTATTTCTGTTGAGATAACCTGTTTAGCAATTTTATTAAAATTTAGCTTATTCATAAAATCTAGTGTGTAAATATATCTTCAGTATATCCATTTTGATCTAATTTAATTCTTGTTTTTAAAAATTTTACGCAATTATTATACAGTTCTGTTTTTCCTTCACGTACCATCATTTTATTTAAACCATTTTTAATCTCGATTAAATATTTACAATCTGCCGCAGCATATTCTAACTGCTGGTCTGTAATTTCTGTCATTAAGTCTTTGTTCCAATCTGATGATCCATATTTTTTATCTAGTTTTTTTCCAATAAATTCAAATACAAGATCTTTAAGGCCATGATTTTGCGTATATCCTCGAAGGATTTTTGAACTTATTTTTGAACAATAGAAATTTTTTATTTCACATTTAAGAAAATATTCAATAGCATTGAGATCAAAGCGTGCATAATGAAAAATAAATAGAATATTAATATTTTCAAATAGCCTTACTAAGTTTGGACAGTTATAATTTTGTCTGTCAGGCTGAATAATGTACACTACATCACTCGAAGGGCTAATTTGTATTAGACTAAGTTTATCAAAGTGGGGTATTTTTAATCCTGTAGCTTCTACATCGCAGCCGATTTCTTTAACCTTTTGTAATTTTTGTAATGTATCAGAATCGATGTCACCTTGAAATTTATATATTTTTGTCATAATCAAAAACATATATATAATAATAATGTCAAAAAAATGCAAAATAATCAGAAAATAATCGTTCTTTGGGGTGGTAGTGGTCAAATTGGAAGAAGTTTATTAAGAAGATTAACTGAAAAAGACTATAGGGTTATAATACCAACTCGCTTCCCGTACAAAAATCTTCATTTAAAAGTTTTAGGCAATCCAGGCCAGATTGACCTAATAAAAAATCTTGATATGCTTAATGAGAACAAAATAAAAGATATTCTAAAGAATGTAGATATAGTAATAAATCTTTGCGGAATATTATTTGAAAACAAATATCAGAAATTTGATGATATACATTCTAAATTTCCAGCTTTATTATCCTCTTTTTGTGAACGGTTCAATATAAATAAGTTAATACACATTAGTGCCCTTGGTGTTAATAAAAAAAATAAATCAAAATATATGAAATCTAAACTGCAAGGTGAAAAAAATATTTTAAATTTTAAGAAATCAGTTATTTTAAGACCAAGTTTGGTTTTTGGAATAAATGATAATTTTTTTAACAAATTTGCATCCATTGTTCAGTTTTTTCCTGTACTACCAATTTTTGGCGGTGGCTTAACAAAATTTTCTCCAGTATGGGTGGAAGATGTAGCAAGTGCAATTATAGCAGTTTTGGAGAAAGAAAAAATAGAACAAAACATTTTTGAATTAGGAGGACCAGAAACATTTTCTTTTAAAGAACTTATGGAGATTTTATTGAAACAAATCAAAAAAAAAAGATTTCTTCTTTCAATACCTTGGGGCATTGCGAAATATCAAGCAAAATTTTTAGAAATTTTTACAAAAACTATACTTACAGAAGATCAAATTTTATTACTTCAAGATTGTGATAGCGTTGTTACAGGCCATTATCCTGGTTTAAAAGATCTAAATATAAACGGCATGACTGTAGAGACAGTTTTGCCAGATTATATTTTTAGATTTCGTGATTCGGGGCAATTTAATAGAGATTAGTTAAGCAGATTTAATTTTTTCAATGAACTGAGGAACACTATCTTCTTTATTTATAAGATCATCCTTCTTGTCCTTCGGTTTTTGAAAGATTATCATCAAATGTAAAGGACAGTAGCTGAACTTGTTTCCCGATTTTCCAATTACTGTTTTTCTTCCACAAAAAGTTGCATTTGGTTGATCAGGATGAACATTGAGTTCCATATATTTACACGTGTCATATGTGAGTTGTTCTAAAGTGAGATTTTTAGCGGGCTCATAATTTTTATCTATAACTAAAGATTTAAATTTTACCTTTTTTCCCTTAGGTATATTAGTTGGTTTTTTTTTATGAAAATTAT
>MPMF02318424.1_pt1 | contig 12326 bp, 11 predicted proteins | sample 1617271 | NCBI WGS metagenome assembly MPMF02 (sample SAMN05944812, study PRJNA350692) | marine metagenome | biome: marine; feature: ODZ; material: water; isolation source: 120 m water sample prefiltered with 30 um filter, filtered on to 0.2 um... | place: Pacific Ocean | collected 2012-04-09... | reverse complement strand
CCGTGGTGCGCGCGCTGGCCGCCGAGAATGGTGCTGTGGCCATGGTGGGCGATGGGGTGAATGACACCCCGGCGCTCGCGGCGGCTGACGTCGGCATCGCCATGGGCGGGGCGGGCACCGCACAGGCGCTGGAAACGGCCGACGTGGCCCTGATGGGCGATGACCTTTCTGCGCTGCCGGTGGCGATGCGGCTGGGGCGGCGCTCGTTACGAATCATGCGTTTCAACATCTGGTTCGCGCTGCTGCTCAAGGGTGCGTTTTTGGCCGCGGCGGTCGCGGGCGTCGCCAGCCTGTGGATGGCGGTCTTCGCGGACATGGGCGCTTCATTGTTCGTCACCTTGAACGGGATGCGCCTGATGCGCGTGAAGTCGCTCAGGTGATTAGCTCGGCGGGGAGAAAGTCCACGCGGTTGAGGTAATTTACCCTGATGCCGCGCTCGTCAAAGCTGATGTGGCTGATTGCGGTGTTGTTCAGGTGGAACCAGTGCGCGCGCTCTTCGGGCGCGGTAACGCGCATCAGTTCGCACAGGAAGAAGTGGTAGAAACCACCGTGGGTTATCAGCGCGACGCGGTGTGCGCTCGTGGCGTGGCGCTGAAGCAAATCCTCCCGCACGCGCCGCGCGCGCGTCAGCAGCTCGGGTAATTCTTCATGCGGGCGATTCCACCATCCGTCGGCACCGACGGAGTGTGGCAGCGCCAATTCCGGATGATTGCTTTCGAAATACTCGCGGCCAGGCCCCTCCACCCCGGAGCGCTCTCCGTTCCCGGCATCCTGTCTAAATAAACCGCCGCCCTCGTGGATTTCCGGCCAGGCTACTAGCGGCAACCCGAGTCGGCGACTAAGGATTTCCCCGGTCTCGATAGCACGCTCCATCAGGCTGCAATAAAGGTGGGTGATGGCAAAACCGCCGACGTTCTGTGGGTCGGCGCCATCCACCGCGGCGGGTTCGCCGTGAGTGGCGAGGAAATGCGCCAGCATTTTCGCTTGCCGGCAGCCGGTTTCCGTGAGCCGCGGGTCGGGCACGCGATCCTCGTAGAACAGTGTCTGTTTCCAGATTACGTTGTTGGCCGATTGGCCGTGGCGAATCAGGAATAGCTGCATTGGTGTTGACGCGATGCTTGCAGAACATCCCTAAGTTTAGCAGACCTGCAGCCATCCGTCAGCGAAGCCGACCTCGTGGCCGCCGGCCGCGGAAGCACGTACCGCGCCCGGACTGCTTGCGCCATGAGTGTAATCGGTAGCAGCGCGCGCCGACAGTGCTTCGGGACTGGTCATCAGTTTGAAGGGCTGGTTCCACTGCGCCGCACTGCGCATAAAGTTGAAGGCGTGCAGCACCGGCCACGAGGTCGGCACGCTCCAATCGTCAGCGTGCGGCCATGATTGATAACTTTCCGCGCCGCGCTGTGGCCGGCCGGAATAATCCCCGCTTCGGATTGCGGCCAGCAGCATCTCGGCTCCGGCGCCGGCCAGCAGCTCGTCTGCGGCGGATCCGGCGATGCCCGCTGGCAGCGTGATTCCGGTCTGGGCGAGGATGTCGCCTGCATCAATACGGGAAGTCATGTGGTGAAGCGTGACGCCAATCTCGCGGAGGCCGTCGCGCAGCTGCCAGAAGAGCGGCGCCGGACCGCGATAGGCGGGAAGCCAGGAGGGGTGTATGTTCAGCGCGGCGATGGCGGCGCGGTTGAGCAAACACTGTGGCAGACGCCGCGGAAAACAGGCCACCACCAGCAGCTCGAATTCAAGTGTGGCTGGCAGATTGGATGGGGTACACACCGGGATTGCATGTGTGTGTGCGCGCGCGATGATGGTATCATTAGTGGTAGTGGCAAGCAGATTGATTATGCCCGCAGACGGCGCTGATTGCTGTGCGATGTCCGGGATTACCAAGCCGACAACGCGCTGCTCAGTGCGCAGCAGTGCCAGCAGCGGGGGCAGTGAAAACGAGCCTTGCGTGCCAAAATACAGGATGCGCGGGGAGACCACCTGATGCCCGATACTGTTCATTGCGTCAAACTGGGGCGGGAACTACCTAGCCTCTCTAGGCAGCCCTTTCCGGGCGAACTGGGTGAGCGTATTCTCAAGAACGTCTCCGCACAGGGCTGGGAGCTGTGGCGCGAACATTCAACTTTGCTTATCAACCACTATGGCCTGAACCTGGCCGACCCCAGCGCGACGAAAATGCTCGCCGAGGAGATAGAAAAATTCTTCTTCGGCGAAGACGCGCGTGTGCCCGAGGACTGGGTTCCGCAAGGGCAAGGTACCGGCGCGGGCATCCCCGGTGCGGGTGGCAAAGGTGCGCCGATGGGCAAAGGCGCGCCGGCGCGCAAGTGAAAAACCATCACTGAACCGGCTCAAGCGGAATCTCTGTTTCGATTTCAAAATCCAATAGCGAGTGCGCGCACCGCAGCGTGGCCTCTACTTGCGCGGACTCATCCCCAAGCGCGAAGATAAAACCCAGATATCCATCCCCCTCCGGCAGCGGCTGCAGTGCGTAATTCAACTTCGCGGTGATTTCAACGCGCTCGATGCCCGGTAGCGCCTCGGCCGCCTGCACTCCGGTGATGCCGCGAAAAAGCCCGCGCGCGGGAATGGGAATCATCATCACGCCGCGGCTGCCGCGCTCAGCTGCCAGGCTGCCGATGGGCAGCCCGGTTGCCTGCCGGAGCACAAGCTCCTCCAGCGACACGCCTGAGCCGAAGCGCAACGTGCGCGAGCACAGCCCGCCGATTGAGCGCCCGGCGACCTCGACCGGCCAGACGCCCTCTGCGTTCAGGCGCAACTCGGCGTGAAGCGGCCCGGTGCGCAACCCCAGCGCGCGCGCTGATTCTCGCGTGGCGGCCAGCACGGAATCTTGCTCATCCTTGCTCAGCCGCGAGGGGGTGACATAAATGGTCTCCTCGAAGAACGGCCCTTCGAGCGGGTCGGGCTTGTCGAAGATCGCCAGCGGCCTCAGTCCGTTTTCGCCCAGAAGTGCCTCCACTGCCACCTCGCGGCCGGGAATGTAATCCTCCACCAGAATGCGCGTGCCCACCGATTTGCGCAGAATGGCGCACACACGCCGCCAGGCGCGCTCGAATTCCGCGGCGTTATCCGCACGGATGACGCCGCGGCTGCCGTTGAGCAGTAACGGCTTGAGCACGCACGGGTAGCTGCAACGCGCGGCAATTTCGCTCGCGTCCGCGTCTATCGGAAAGGCGGCGAAACCGGGGCAGCGCACCCCGCCGGCGCGTAGCCGCTCGCGCATAATCAGTTTGTCGCGCGCGGCCAGCGCTGCGGAGGGGCTGTTGTGCGCCAATCCGAGGCGGGCGGCCGCCTTGGCGGCGATGACTGTGGCGGCGTCATCCAGCGCAATCACCGCGGCGAGCGGCTCGCGCTGCGCGAGCTCGGTCAGCGCGCGCAGCGCTGCCGCGCTATCGCGAAAGTCGAGTGCGAGCGAGACGTTCCATTCTTCCGCCAGTGGCGCGGGCAGGTCCACACCCCAACGCACATTAAATCCAAGTTTTTCTGCGGCGGCGGCGAAAGGCTGGCTGCGATACGTATTGGCCGTGGCCAGCAGCGCCACACTGGCGCCACGTTTGGGTTGTGCGCTGTTCATCTCCGGAAGTACCTGCCATAATCTTACCGCGTTTGCGCCACTCGCGTCCAGTCCGCGCGCGACCGGTGACCTGAGATTGTCATGTACCGGCAACTCTCACCTCCCACGCCTTGCCAAACTCGCGCTCAAATTAGAGGTATAATAAACTGCAGCTGTCCAACAGAATAGATTGACCTTCGGGGCAGGGTGAGCGCGGGCGTGTGTCGGCGTAATTCCCGACCGGCGGTGAGAGCCCGCGAGCTAGCCGCTACAGTGCGGTTGGCAGGAGCCGGTGAAATTTCGGCGCCGACGGTATAGTCCGGATACGAGAAGGTTACACCACCGCAGCCGGTGAAATGGCCGGCGGCATTGCATGCACCGGAGATATGCTCATCTTCGGGTTTTTTGATTGCCGCTGTGGCCATTACCGTGGTGGCGGTTTGTGCCGCGCCCCGAAGATGAACTTTCTTCTGGGCGCTTTGTTATGGTACACGACCGCAGAAAACACATGCTCCGCGCGTTGGAACTGGCGGGCAGAGCGCAGGGGCGTACCAGCCCGAACCCGCTGGTGGGCGCGGTGCTGGTGAAGGATGGCCGCGTGGTCGGCGAAGGTTTCCATCGGCGTGCGGGCAAAGCACATGCCGAGGTGGAGGCGTTGCGCGCCGCCGGCGCGGCCGCGCGCGGTGCGACCGCCTTCGTCACACTGGAGCCGTGTGCGCATCATGGCCGCACCCCGCCATGTGCCGACGCGCTGATTGCAGCCGGGGTGGCGCAGGTCTATTCCGCTGGTGAAGACCCCAATCCACATGTCAACGGCGGCGGGCACGCGACGCTCCGCGCGGCCGGGATTCGCGTGCACACCGGACTGTGCTCGGAGCAGGCGCGGGAGATCAATCGACCGTTCTTTAAATACGTCGCTTGCGGCCGTCCGTGGGTGATGGCTAAATTCGCGATGAGCCTTGACGGCAAGCTGGCCACGCGCCGGGGCGAATCGCAGTGGATTACCGCAGAGGCGGCGCGGCGGCGCGGGCACCGCTTGCGCAACTTGACCGATGTGGTTCTGGTGGGGGCGGGCACGGTGCTGGCGGATGACCCGCGCCTGACCACGCGCCTGCCCGAATCCGAGGGCGACATACGTAATCCGTTGCGCATAGTGGTAGATAGCAGCGGTCGAGTGCCGCTCACGGCGCGCGTGTTCGCCGCGGGAACTCCCGGAAATGCGGCCCTGGTGACCACGGAAGCGGCGGCGGAGAAACACTGCCATGTGCTGCGGGAGCGCGGGGTGCAGGTCTGGCGGCTTCCCGCGGATGAAAACGGGCGCGTGGAACTGGGCGCACTGCTGGACGAAATCGGGCGTAGGGAAATGCTCACCCTGCTGCTGGAGGGCGGCGGTGAATTGACTGGCGCGTTTGTGGCCGCCGGCCTGCTGGATGAGGTGTGCGCGTTCGTGGCCCCGCTTCTTATCGGGGGCCGCGCTGCCCCGGGTCCGGTGGGTGACCCCGGGGCGGGTGCGCTGGCGCAGGCGCTACGGCTTGGAAACCTCGTCACCGAGAAAATCGGGGTGGACGTGCTCATCCGGGGTGAGGTACTCAAAACTTACGAGAGCGAAGGCTAGCGAGGTCAAACTGGGGCGTATGTTCACGGGACTAGTGGAAGAGATTGGCACGGTGGAACGGCTGTGGCGCGAGCACGACGGCTGGTGGTTGAGCGTGCGTGCGGAGCGGGCCTTGACCGATCTGGATGTGAGCCATAGCATCGCGGTGAATGGCGCTTGCCTGACGGTGACCGCGTTGAGCGAGGCTGCTTTCACTGTGGGCCTCGCGGCCGAGACCGTGCGGCGCACCAATCTGGGCGAGTTGCAGCCAGGCGAGGGCGTCAATCTGGAGCGCGCCCTGCCGGCGGACGGGCGCGTTGGCGGACATTTCGTGCAGGGGCATGTGGATGGCGTCGGCGTCATCCGCGCGCTGCGCCCGGAGGACGACTCGCTCTGGGTGACAGTGGAAACTCCGGCGGAGCTGCTGCGCTACATCGTGCCGAAGGGGTTCGTGGCCGTGGACGGCGTCAGCCTGACCGTGGTGGAGGTCTTCCCGGATTCGTTCAATTTCATGCTGATTGCATACAGTCAGGAACACATCGTGCTGCCGCGAAAATCCACCGGCGCGCGCGTGAATCTGGAGGTAGACATGCTGGGGAAATATGTGGAGCGATTTGTGCAGGGAGCGACCGATGCCGTACGCAACGATTGAGGCCGCGCTGGAAGATATCCGCGATGGTAAGTTCGTCATTGTGGTAGACAGCGAGGATCGCGAGAACGAGGGCGATCTGGTAATCGGCTCCGAGTTGGTCACGCCCGACGCAGTTAATTTCATGGCAAAGGAGGCGCGCGGGCTAATTTGCGTTTCTCTCACCGAGCCGAGGGCATTAGAACTCAATCTGGAGCCGATGGAACGCCGCAACACCAGCCTGCACAAAACCGCTTTCACCGTCAGCGTGGATGCGGTCAACAACACCACCACTGGCACTTCCGCTTTCGACCGTTTTGAGACCATCCGCACGCTAATTGCGCCCGACGCTGTGCCGGAGAATCTGGCGCGGCCGGGGCATGTCTTCCCCATCGTGGGCAAGGAGGGCGGGGTGCTGCGCCGCGCCGGCCACACCGAGGCCAGCATGGACCTGGCGCGCATGGCCGGGTTACAGCCCAGCGGCGCCATCTGCGAAATCATGGCTGAGGACGGCACTATGGCTCGCGTCGCCCAGCTGCAGGCGTTCGGCCGGGAACACGGCCTGACCATGATTACTATCGAGGCGCTAATCCGTTATCGCCGCCGAAAGGAGGTGCTGGTCGAGCGCACCACCACCGTCTCGCTGCCCACCGATTTCGGGGAATTTACTTTGCATCTCTATGAGGACCAGTATGAGGAAGAATCGCATGTCGCTCTAACGCTGGGCGATATACGCGCGGATGAGCCGGTGCTGGTCAGGGTGCACTCGGAGTGCCTCACCGGGGATGTATTCGGCTCGCGGCGCTGCGATTGCGGCGGGCAGCTGCGGGCGTCCATGAAAGCCATTGCCGAGCATGGAGCGGGCATCATCGTTTACCTTCGTCAGGAGGGCCGCGGCATCGGTCTGAAACACAAGATAAAAGCGTACAAGCTTCAGGAGGCCGGTCTGGACACGGTCCAGGCCAATGCCGAGCTGGGTTTTCCGCCGGACCTGCGGGATTACGGCGTCGGCGCGCAGATACTCTATGACCTCGGCGCACGCAAACTTATCGTGATGACCAACAATCCGATGAAACTGGTCGGACTGGAGGGCCATGGTCTTGAGATTGTGGATCGGCGACCACTCAACGTCGCTGTCACTGATCTCAACCGACGCTATCTGCAGACCAAGAAACAGAAACTTGGTCACCTGATAGATTGACCATGATTGCCATTGCGGTGAGTGAATTCAACGGGGAGATAAGCGGCGGGCTGCTGGCGGGTTGCCGAGCAGCCCTGCTGGAAAGCGGAATCCCGGAAAGCGACATCGATGTGACACGGCTGCCCGGCGCATTTGAGCTGCCGGCGGCCGCGGCGCGGCTCTCGCAGCAACCAGGAGTGCAGGCCGTCATCACGCTCGGAGTAGTCATCCGCGGCGAGACCGACCATTATCATTACATCTCCGAGGCGGTCACCCACGGGCTGATGCAGGTGACGCTGCGCAGCCCGGTTCCGGTTCTCTTCGGCGTGCTGACCTGCCAGAATGTGGAACTGGCGCGCGCGCGCTCGGAATCGATTGGCCCGCGCAACAAAGGCTATGATGTCGGCATGGCCGCTGTGGCCATGATGGCGCGGTGACGCGCAGGGTCGCGCTTTGCTCGTAAGGGCAGAGGCGCGCAGCACTGGAGCCGCGGTGCGCCACACGCCGGTGCAGCCGCTGCTGGAAGCGGCGCTGGCCGACCAGCCTCTCTCTGCTTCCGATGGTTGCGCGCTTATGGCCGTGCCGGCGCAGGCGCTTCCCGAAATCTGCGTGGCCGCGCGCCGGTTGCGCGAGCGCTGCAAGGGCCGCACGGTCACCTACTCTCGTAAAGTCTTCATACCGCTCACCACGCTTTGCCGCGATAGCTGCGGCTATTGCACTTTCGCCAAACCCCCCGGCGACCCCGCCGCGCGCACGCTGAACCCCGATGAAGTGCTCGCCATAGCCCGCGCCGGCGAAAGGGCGGGCTGCAAAGAAGCGCTCTTCAGCCTTGGCGAGCGCCCCGAGTTGCGCCATGAACTGGCGCGTGAGCAGCTGCGCTCGCTCGGACATGCCACAATGTTGGAGTATCTGCGCGCGATGTGCGTGCTGGTGCTGCGCGAGACTACGCTAATTCCGCACGTCAACCCGGGCGCATTAACGGGCGATGAAATTTCCGCGCTGCGCCCGGTCAGCCCGAGCATGGGCATGATGCTGGAAAGCGTCAGCGAGCGGCTCACCGAGCGCGGTGAGCCGCACCACGGCTGCCCTGACAAGACCCCGGACGTGCGGCTGAAAACCTTGCGCGCAGCCGGGGAACTGTGCGTACCATTTACCAGCGGAATCTTGGTCGGCATCGGCGACACGCGCGCCGAGCGCGTGGACGCGCTGCTGGCGCTGCGCCGGCTGCACGCGGATTACGCTCACATTCAGGAGGTCATTGTGCAGAACTTCCGCGCCAAGCCCGGCACGCGCATGGCGGGCTGCCGCGAACCGGATGTGGATGAAATGCTGCGCACGCTGGCGGTGGCGCGCCTGCTGCTGGGCGGGGAGATGAATCTGCAGGCGCCGCCCAACCTGACGCCGCGAGAATACGGCCGCTATCTAAGCGCTGGCATCAACGATTGGGGTGGGGTCTCCCCGGTCACCCCCGACCATATAAACCCGGAGGCGACCTGGCCGATAATCCGCGAACTGAAAGCGGTCAGCGCCCGCGAGGGGTATACTCTGCGCGAGCGTTTGAGCGTTTATCCGCGCTACCTGCGTCAGCCCGAGCGCTGGCTGCACGCGGCTTTTCGACAGGCTCTTCCGGCGCGCGTGGACGCTTCCGGGCTGGTCGGGGAGGCCGAGATGATAATATGAGCAAAAGTGCTGCGGAGAACGGGGGCAACCGCGTTAACGGCCGGCTCCCAGCCGGGCTAAAGCCCGCCGTGGCGCGCGTGCTGGAGCGCGCGCTCGAAGAGCGCGAGATAAGCGCGGACGAGGCCGTGCGGCTGTTCTCGGCCAGCGGCCGCGAGTTGCAAGCGCTGCTGCGGGTGGCGGACGAATTGCGCCGGCGCGCGGTCGGGGATGTGGTCACTTACGTGTCCGTGCGCAACATCAATTTCACCAACATCTGCTACACCGGCTGCCGCTTCTGCGCCTTCGGGCGGCGGCTAGATGACCCCGACGCGCAGTGGCTCTCGCTGGCGGAAGTGGCCGACCGCGCGGAGCAGGCATGGCAGGCGGGCGCGACTGAGGTGTGCATGCAGGGCGGGCTGCACCCGCGCATGGCCGGCAGCCACTACCGCGACTTAATCCTCGCCGTCAAGGAACGCGTGCCGCAGATTCACGTTCACGCCTTCTCGCCTTTTGAAATCTGGTACGGCGCGCGGCGCAGCGGCGTCAGCTACGCTGACTTTCTGACCGCGCTAAAGGAGGCCGGGCTCGGCTCGCTGCCCGGAACTGCCGCCGAGATTCTGGATACCGAAATCCGCCAGCAGCTCACCAGAAGCAAACTGAGCGCGGAGCAATGGGTGGAAATCATCACCACCGCGCATCGGATGGGCATTCGCACCACCGCTACCATCATGTACGGGCATGTGGATGGGCCGCGCCACTGGGCGGAGCACATCGCGCTGCTGCGCGATATTCAGCGCGATACCGGCGGGTTCACCGAGTTCGTGCCGCTGGGTTTCGTGCATTACAACGCCCCCATTTTTCTGGATGGGCTCGCGCGGCCCGGCCCGAGCGTTGGGGAGAACCTGCGCATGCACGCCGTGGCGCGCCTAATGCTGCACGGCTTCATCCCGAATATCCAAGTTTCGTGGGTGAAATTGGGCCCGCAGCTGGCGCAACGCTGCCTGCAGGCCGGGGCGAATGACTTTGGCGGCACGCTGATGGAGGAGACGATATCGCTCTCCGCCGGCGCCGATTACGGGCAGCACATGCGCCCGCGGGAATTCCGCTGCCTGATTCGGGATATCGGGCGCGTACCTGCGCAGCGCAACACGCTCTATGAGCTGCTGCGCGTTTATGAAACCCGACCGGCGCCCGCGCAGCCGGACGCGAAGCCCGGCGCGTTCGAAAGCGCCTTCTCGCGCGTCAGACTGCGCGCCTGATTTCCTCCACCGCCTCCGGATTCACCAGGCTTGCCGTGTCGCCCGGGTCTTCGCCCAGAAAGGCGGCCCGGATTATGCGCCGCATAACCTTGGCGTTGCGCGTCTTCGGCAGGTCGGAGACGAACCTGATTTCACGCGGGCGCAGCGGCTTCCCCATCTCTGCGACCACGCGCGCCTGCAACTCGGCCCGCAGCTCGTCGCCCGGGTGGTGCCCGGGCGCTAACACGCAGAAACACAACACGGAGCTGCCCTTTATTTTGTGCGGCACACCAATGGCGGCGGCCTCGCTGACGGCCGGGTGGCCCACCAGCACCGATTCCACTTCCGCCGGCCCCAAGCGTTTCCCGGCCACCTTGATTGTGTCATCCGAGCGGCCGAGGATGTACCACAGTCCATCCTCGTCCACTGCGGCCCAATCGCCGTGTACCCAAACGTTATCCCAGCGCGACCAGTAGGTCTCCAGATAGCGCTGCTCATCGCACCAGAAACCGCGCGTCATGCCAATCCACGGCGCGCGAATCACCAGTTCACCGACCTGATTGCGCACCGACTGGCCACGCTCATCGACGACATCCGCGGCGATGCCGGGGCAGGGCGCAGAAAAGGCTGTCGGCTTCAGCGGCAGCAGCGGGTTTCCCATGACGATGCCGCCCGATATCTCTGTGCCGCCGGAGTAATTAATTATGGGCCGTGTGCTCTGGCCGACCACCTCGAACAACCACATCCAGGGCCCCGGGTTCCACGGCTCGCCGGTGGAGCCGAAAACGTGGATGCTCTCTAAATCATGCGCTTTTACTGGCGCTTCTCCGTGGGCAATCAGGGCGCGGACCAGCGTGGGCGAGAGCCCGAGCGCATTAATGCGGTGGCGTTCGACCAGCGCCCAGACGCGGTCCGGCCCGGGGTAATCGGGCGCGCCATCATACATGCAGAAGGTGGCCCCCAGCAGCGTCGCGCCGAACACTAGCCACGGGCCCATCATCCAGCCCATGTCGGTCATCCAGTAGAGCACCTCGCCCGGGTGGACATCGAGGCCGAAAGCAATGTCTTGAGCAGCCTTGACCGGGAAACCACAGTGAGTGTGTACCGCGCCTTTCGGGCGGCCGGTAGTGCCGGAGGTGTAGATGACCATGAGCGCATCCTCGGCGGCGGTCGGCTCGAGGGCTGCCTCTTCCGGCTGCGCGGGCACCAGTTCGTGCCACCAGTGATCGCGCCCGGTCTGTATGTCAACCTCGTTTCCGGCGCGCCGCAGCACGATTACATGTTCAATCGTGGGCACGTCTCGCAGCGCCCGGTCGGCGGTCGGTTTCAGTGGAACAATCTCCCCGCGCCGGAAGAAACCGTCAGCCGTGAAAAGGCCTTTCGCGTCCGCATCCGCAAGCCGCGAAGAGACTGCGCCCGCGCCGTAGCCCGAAAACAGCGGAAGCACCACGCCGCCGATTTTTGCGATGGCGAGCAGCGCGACTGCTATTTCGGGGGTCATGGGCATATAGATGCCCAGCGCATCCCCCCGTCCGAAACCGAGCTGGCGCAGCGCATTGGCGCAGCGGTTGACCTCGCGGAACAGTTCGCCGTAGGTGAGCGTCCGCGTTTCCCCCTGTTCGCCCTCCCAGATTAACGCGGCGCGGTCACTGGTGCGCGCGTTCGCCGCCCATTTGTCAACGCAATTGTGGGCGATGTTCAGCTCTCCGTCCACGCACCATTCCGGCCGCTGGATGCCCCCGGAGAGTTTCAGCACCCGCGAATACGGTTGCTGAAACTCAATATCGAGATGACGCAGCACGGCGTCCGTGAACCAGGCCACGTCGCCGGTCGAGCGCTCCATCAGATCGGCGAAGGACTCAATGCCGTGCGCATTCATGAAGCGCATCAGGTGGCTGCGCTCCACATATTCGGGTGTTGGCCGCCAGACGACTTCGCCGCCAAAATCGAATCGGTCGGTCACGTTTGCCTTTTGGCCTTTAGTCTATTCAGTTGTGATGGGATTGAAAGTGCCGCGTGGGCAGCGCGGATTCGCTCTAGCTGCCTCAATATGCCCGCGGGCATCTGTGTGACGCGCTTCTCGGTCTGATCGACGTGCAGCAGCACGCATTCCAGCGTGGCGGCAGGGGATTCATTACCCCCAGTATACATATAGTGAAAGATGTGGATGCGTTTAGCGTCTACTCCCAACAGCACTGTACTGAAATTTATTTCAGCTGCCTCATGGGCCTCGTGGAGGTACGCGACGTGCGATTCGACCGTGTACATTCCGCAGTTTTTCTTCTCCCGGTAGGCCTTACCGAGGCCCACTCCGTCGAGCAGCGCGTCAGTGGCACGGCTGAATGCGACGACATAATAGCCTTCATTCATGTGCCCCAGATAGTCAATCCAATCCGGACGCACCGTACACGAATATAATTGCAGCGGCGCTTTCTCTAAACCGGTCATCTCTT
>MPMF02059665.1_pt1 | contig 12353 bp, 10 predicted proteins | sample 1617271 | NCBI WGS metagenome assembly MPMF02 (sample SAMN05944812, study PRJNA350692) | marine metagenome | biome: marine; feature: ODZ; material: water; isolation source: 120 m water sample prefiltered with 30 um filter, filtered on to 0.2 um... | place: Pacific Ocean | collected 2012-04-09... | reverse complement strand
TGATGGCTACACCTTCCGTACCTTCGCCGATCAAGATGCGGCCGAGCACCCCCTCCTCGATGGCTTCGATTTCCATCGTCGCCTTGTCAGTCTCGACCTCGGCTATAATGTCGCCAGAGACAACGTTATCGCCTTCGCCCTTCAGCCATTTGGCCAGCGTGCCTTCGGTCATAGTAGGTGACAGTGCCGGCATCAGGACAGGTATGGGCATAGCTTTTCTCCCCCGCGGGGACCTCTGAGAGATAATTTCTCTTGTGTAGGGCCGTTTCCGAAACGAGAAAACCGCTCAGTGATAGTAAACGCTCTTCGCCGCTTCGGCCACGGCCTCGGCGTTCGGCAAGGTCAGACGTTCAAGATTGGCGGCATAAGGCATCGGCACATCGACTCCGCTGACCCGCTTCACCGGGGCATCGAGATGATCGAAGGCGCGCTCCATCACCTGTGTGGCGATCTCCGCGCCTATACCAGCGGTAGGCCAGCCCTCCTCCACCGTCACTAGGCGATTGGTCTTCATGACGGAACTGACGACCGTGTCGATATCGAGCGGTCGCAAGGTACGCAGATCTATGATCTCGACCGCAATATCGCCGTCGAGACCGTCCGCCGCTTCCATCGCCAACTCGACGCTGCGGCCATAGGTGACAATCGTGACGTCCTCGCCTACGCGAATCGTGTTGGCAACGCCGATGGGCGTCAGGTACTCTTCGTCAGGAACCTCGGACTCGCGGCCATAGAGAATTTCGTTTTCGAGAAAGACAACCGGGTTGGGCTCACGGATCGCAGATTTGAGCAGCCCTTTGGCGTCTGCTGCCGAATAGGGCGCGATAACCACAAGGCCAGGCACATGGGCATACCAGGCCGACAAATCCTGGCTGTGCTGGGCGGCAACACGCGACGCGGCACCATTGGGTCCCCGAAAGACGATGGGGCACGAGACTAGGCCGCCGGACATATAGCGCGTCTTGGCAGCCGAATTGATCACTTGATCAATGGCCTGCATGGCGAAGTTGAACGTCATATACTCGACCACGGGGCGCAGCCCCATGAATGCGGCGCCGACGCCAAGGCCGGTGAAGCCCGCCTCGGTGATCGGCGTGTCGACCACGCGTCGCGCACCGAACTCAGCCAACAGACCCTGGCTAACTTTGTAGGCGCCTTCATACTGCGCCACTTCCTCGCCCATCAGGAAGACGTCATCGTCTCGGCGCATCTCCTCTGCCATGGCATCACGCAAGGCCTCGCGCACAGTGCAAATCGCCATTATCTCAGCCTTCCGCCATGATGTCGGTAGTGAGCGCCGCCGGATCCGGCTCCGGACTTGCCTGGGCGAATTCTGCAGCCTCAGCAACGATAGCGCGCACATCCTTGTCGACGACCTTGAACTCGGCCTCGTCGACCCCGTGATTCTCCATAAGGCGACGCTTCATCTGGTCGATCGGGTCATGGCTCTGACGTATGCCCTGGACCTCTTCCTTGGTGCGATATTTTGCCGGGTCCGACATCGAGTGGCCACGGTAGCGATAGGTCTTCATCTCGACGATCATCGGACCGTTGCCGGCACGCACGTAGGACACCGCCTCCAACGCTGCATCGCGGACTGCCAGCACGTCCATGCCATCGCAAGCAATGCCGGGAATGCCGTAGCTATCACCGTGCCGGTGGAACTCCGTTTCCGCCGTGGCACGCTTCACGGCCGTGCCCATTGCGTACTGGTTGTTCTCAATCACGTAGACCACGGGCAGTTTCCACAACGCTGCCATATTATAGGCCTCGTGCACTTGGCCCTGGTTGGCCGCGCCGTCGCCAAAATAGGTTAAGCAAACGCGATCGCTCTCACGGTATTTCAAGGCGAAGGCAAGGCCCGTGCCGATCGGCACTTGAGCACCGACGATCCCGTGACCGCCCCAAAAGCCGTCTTCGGGCGAAAATATATGCATCGAGCCACCCTTGCCTTTGGAGGTGCCCGTACCGCGGCCCGTCAACTCAGCCAAAACACATCTCGGATCAACGCCGCGGGCGATGGCGTGGGCGTGGCAGCGATAGCTGGTTATCACCGGGTCTTCCGGCCCGACCGCTTGCTCCGCACCAATCACGACCGCTTCCTGGCCGATATAGAGGTGACAAAAGCCGCCTATCAGACCCATGCCGTATAGTTGACCCGCCTTTTCCTCAAAACGGCGGACCATGAGCATATCGCGGTAATAGGAGAACAGCGTCTCACGATCGGTCGCGGCCTCCACGGCCGCGAGCTTCGGCTTGAGCTTTGCCGCTGTCATTCCACTTCCCAATTTATTGATGTTTCTCGGCGCACGGTAGAGGTACGGCGCAGAAAAATACTACCTGGCCGCCCCTGCAGCAAGCGAACCCGGTTCAGGGCTGCCCAGATTCATCCAACACCAACAAATCCTCTTGCCCGCCTAGGTTGAGAACAGCTCCGGCACGTTCCTCAAGCAAATCAGGATCGAGGCCCTCGGGCCGCAACATGACCACCCGATTCTCCAGCTGACTCCGCTCCGCGCTGGTCTCTGCGACTTCTTTGGTCAGGGTCAGGATATCTTCCTCGAGGCGCATCCAGGCCAGAATGCCGCGGTCGCCATGCACCATGTGATAGCCGAGGTAGAGTGCGAAGGCGAGCAAAAGCGCCGGCACTGCGGCGCGGCGCATACGCCGCCCCGAAGCCGTGAGCGCACTGCCGCGCGCCGTCGCCATCAGCGACCAACGAAAGCGGCAGGCCCGGCGTAGCGGGCGGCAACGCCAAGCCGCTCTTCAATACGAAGGAGTTGATTGTATTTCGCCAACCGATCACTGCGCGACAGCGACCCGGTCTTGATCTGCCCGCAATTGGTCGCCACGGCCAGATCGGCGATGGTGGTGTCCTCGGTCTCACCCGAGCGGTGGGAGAGCACGGCCCGATAGCCGGCCCGATGTGCCGTCTCCACGGCTTCCAACGTCTCGCTTAGCGTGCCAATCTGGTTGACCTTAATCAGAACGGCGTTGGCCGCGCCCTTCTCGATACCCTGGCGCAAGCGGGCCGGATTGGTCGCGAAGAGGTCGTCGCCGACAAGTTGCACTCTGTCGCCAAGCGCATTCGTCAGGCCGACCCAGCCGTCCCAGTCGTCCTCATCAAGGGGATCCTCGATCGAGACGATCGGATAGCGTTCAGTCAACTCACTATAATAAACTCTCATGGCCGCGGCATCAAAGGTCCTGCCCTCGCCCGCCAAATTATATTTGCCGTTCCGATGGAACTCGCTGGCCGCAGAATCGAGTGCAAAGGCGATATCCTCGCCCGGCCGATACTCAGCTGCCTCAATGGCTCGCAGAGCATAATCCAGCGCCTCGGCATTGCTGCCGAGATTGGGCGCAAAGCCACCCTCGTCGCCGACCGCCGTCATGTGCCCAGATTCTGATAGCAGCTTGGCCAACGCGTGAAAAACCTCAGCGCCCCAGCGCAGCGCTTCCGCGAAGCTCGGCGCGCCAAGTGGCACGATCATGAACTCCTGCAAATCCAAAGAGTTATCGGCGTGGACGCCGCCATTGACGATGTTCATCAAGGGTACTGGCAGGGTATGGGAAAAACTGCCACCGACATAGGCGTAGAGTGGCAGGCACGCCTCCACCGCGGCAGCTTTCGCCGTCGCCAGACTGACCCCCAGCAGCGCGTTGGCGCCGAGCCGGCTCTTGTCCTCGGTGCCATCAAGGCTCACTAGGAGACGGTCGATGGCTACCTGGTCTTCCGCGTCGCGACCGGACAAGGCATCAAAGATCTCGCCGTTAACGCCCGCAACGGCGTTGCGCACACCCTTACCACCGTAGCGGTTAGTATCACCGTCGCGCAACTCGACCGCTTCATACTTACCGGTCGAGGCACCGGACGGCACTGCCGCCGTGCCAATAGTGCCGCCTTCCAGCTCGACCTCAACCTCAACAGTTGGATTGCCGCGGCTGTCGAGGATTTCGCGGCCTCGGATATCGATGATGGCGGTCATGCGGTACGCCCCTTGACCACATGATCGATATCAATTAATACTGGAAGAAGGTCCCTCATCTCTTTGATAGATAACATATTTAGTCCATCACTTGGAGCATTATCCGGGTCTTCGTGAGTTTCCATGAAAACCATGGCTACACCCACCGCCACCGCAGCCCGTGCCAGCACTGGCACGTATTCCCGCTGGCCACCGCTGCTACCGCCAAGCCCGCCGGGCTGCTGTACCGAATGCGTGGCGTCGAAAACCACAGGATAGCCAGTATCGGCAAGTGCCGGCAGTGCCCGCATGTCCGACACCAGGGTATTGTACCCGAAGCTTGCGCCACGTTCCGTGAGCATGATGCGACGGCAATTCGAGCCTTCCAGCTTGCGCACCACGTTAACCATGTCCCAGGGCGCCAGAAACTGACCTTTCTTCACGTTCACCACGCATCCTGTGGCGCCGGCGGCAACCAGCAGATCGGTCTGGCGGCAGAGGAATGCTGGAATTTGCAGGACGTCCACCGCTTGGGCCACACTGGCACACTGACTGGGCTCATGCACATCGGTCAGCACAGGGCAGCCGTAGGTCTCTCGCAGTTCGGCAAAAATCGGCAGACTGGCATCGAGGCCGAGCCCGCGGGCCGCATCGAGGGTGGTCCGGTTCGCCTTGTCGAACGAGGTCTTGTAGACGACGCCAATACCCAGCGCCTTACCGAGTTCAACCAGCGCGCCGCATATATCGTGCGCGTGCTGGGCGCTCTCGAGCTGACACGGTCCGGCAATGATCGACAGCGGCAGGTCGTTGCCAATCCGCACATTGCCTACATCGATGTGGGTATGACCGGTCATCACACCAGACGGGATTGCTCGACCGCTGCGGCGATGAACGATGCGAACAGCGGATGTGGATCGAAAGGCTTCGAGCGCAGCTCGGGGTGAAACTGCACGCCGATAAACCAGGGGTGGCCTTCCAATTCCACGGTCTCGGGCAAGCGACCGTCCGGCGACATGCCGGCAAAACGCAGACCTACCTCCTGCAAGCGCTCACGATAGCGCACATTGACCTCGTAGCGGTGTCGGTGGCGCTCGCTGACGGGGTGACCATTGTAGATATCGGCAATCTTGGTGCCCTCTTCCAACATGGCCTCATATGCGCCGAGGCGCATGGTACCCCCCAAATCGTCTGTGTCGCGGCGGGTCTCGACCATGCCGTCGCGCAACCATTCACTCATCAAGCCGACTACGGGATCGTCGCAAGGGCCGAACTCGGTTGACGAGGCGCCAGGCAAATCGGCGAGATTGCGTGCTGTCTCGATCACCGCGAGCTGCATGCCAAAGCAGATGCCAAAAAACGGCACCTTGCGCTCGCGCGCGAAAGTGACTGCCGCCATCTTGCCGAGCACGCCGCGCTCACCAAAGCCGCCGGGCACAAGGATGCCATTGACGCCCTCAAGGCTCTGCACGAAGTCGTCGGACTCGAAAATCTCAGAATCGATCCACTCCATGTGCACACGGACGTTCTGTGCAATACCACCGTGCGTGAGCGCCTCTGTTAGTGATTTGTAGGCATCCTGCAGGCCTATATATTTACCCACTACGGCGATGTTTACCTCGCCTTCTGGGCCTTTGGCTCGCTCCACGACCCGTTTCCAGACACCGAGATTGAGCTCGTCCTCGACCTCAATGCCGAACTTGGCATAGACCTGTGTATCGAGCCCGGCCTCGTGATAGGTGATCGGCACCTCGTAAATGTTTTCGACATCGATCGCGGGGATCACGTCTTCCTCGCCGACATTGCAGAACAACGCGATCTTGCGGCGCTCACCCAGCGGAATCTTGCGGTCGCCACGACAAATCAGGATATCCGGCTGGATGCCGATACCACGCAGCTCCTTGACCGAATGCTGCGTAGGCTTGGTTTTGAGCTCACCGGCCGACGGAATATAGGGCACCAGGGTGAGATGGATATAGAGCACCTGCTCGCGCCCGAGATCCCAGCCGAGTTGGCGGATAGCCTCAAAGAATGGGAGACCCTCAATATCGCCGACAGTGCCGCCGATCTCGCAGAGCACGAAGTCCGCATCTTCAGTGTCGGCGACGACAAATTTCTTGATCTCGTCAGTGACATGCGGGATCACCTGCACCGTGCCACCGAGATAATCGCCACGCCGCTCTTTGGCAATGACTTCAGAATAGATGCGCCCGGCAGTGACGTTGTCACTCTTGCGCGCGGGCACACCCGTGAAGCGCTCGTAATGGCCGAGGTCGAGATCGGTCTCGGCACCATCGTCGGTAACGTAAACTTCGCCATGCTGATAGGGGCTCATGGTGCCCGGATCTACGTTGAGATAGGGGTCGAGCTTACGCAGACGGACCTTGAATCCGCGTGCCTGCAACAAGGCACCTAGCGATGCTGCTGCCAAGCCTTTCCCAAGCGATGAGACCACGCCGCCAGTAACGAAAATGAACCGCGTCATGGGCGTTTATCCTAACGCCTCGCGATGCTCCCGGCTAAGGTAAATGCACCTAACCCGCAAGTCCTTACGTGCAAAGGCTTATTCGTCTGCAGGAACGATTGGCCCCTCGTCGGGCGTCGGTAATGGGAGCAACGTCGATTCGGTGGCGGGCTGCTCGCCGACGTCGAGGATAGAGGTCGGCTCGCTAGTGCCGGATGCCATGATCGCCAACAGCATACTGGTACCCATAAAGCAGGCCGCGAGGATACCGGTGGTGCGGGTGAGCAGGTTGGCCGACTGACGCCCGCTCATGATGCCACCAAACGACCCGCCGCCGAGCCCGCCAAGGGCGCCGCCGTCACTGCGTTGCAGCAGTACCGTGACCACCAAGGCAATGGCTATCAACATGTGAATCACCAGGATCACCGCGGTCATTGTCTCACCTCGCTCACTGTTCGCGGGCCGTCATACAGCCTCGGCAGCACTTTGACAAATGGCCCAGAAATCATTGGCCTTCAAGGCCGCGCCGCCAATCAATCCGCCGTCGACGTCCGCGACTGCAAAAAGCTCCGCGGCGTTACCAGGCTTGACCGAGCCGCCATATAGCAATCGCGTTGCCAGCGCATCGACCCCGGTCATCGTGTCGAGGCAATCGCGCATGTGACGGTGCATCTCCGCAACATCGTACGCGCTCGCGGTACGCCCAGTTCCGATCGCCCAAACGGGCTCGTAGGCAACAACCAAGCCCGGCGCGCTATCGGGCACGGACTCGGACAATTGCTGGCCGACCACTGCAAGCGCCCCACCAGCATTGCGCTCGGCCTCGGTCTCGCCCACGCAAATAATCGGCGCAAGACCGGCCACCACTGCGACCTCCGCCTTTGCACGAACCAGGGCGCTGCTTTCGCCATGGTCCTGACGACGCTCGGAATGGCCGAGAATGACGAGCCTGCATCCGGCATCGGCAAGCATCGGCGCGGCAATATCGCCCGTATGGGCGCCGTGGGTTTCTGTCGCGCAGTCCTGACCGCCAAGCAGAACGGATGAGCCCTCTATTGCAGCCGCCACGGTAGTCAGCAAGGTAGCGGGCGGGCACAACGCGACATCGCATCTGTCATCAGCGCGCTGGCGCGCAGCGGCGGCCAGGGCCACACCGTCAGCACGCAGGCCGTTCATCTTCCAGTTGCCAGCCACCAGCGGCCGTCGTGTTGTCGCCATCGTTCATTCCCTACCGTTTGATTGATCGATTTAACACACTTACTTGTTCTGTCCGAGATGCCTGTTGCCGCTGTCCGGCCCGACTCTTATGATGCGCCGCGTTTCCCAGGGACGGTAACTGATGAGCGCTTAGGCGCAAGGGCTTGCGGCATGCTTGATGCCATTCGAAATCGAACCAAGAACTGGGTGGTCAAAGGCTTTATGATCATCCTTGCCCTCAGCTTTGCAGTATGGGGTATCGGCGACATGTTCCGCGGCTCCCAAGACCCTGCCGTGGCGGAAGCGGGATCAGTGCCCATCCGCGTCTCGGCGCTGCAAAATCAATACCGCCGCTCGCTGGCGAGCTTCCGGCAGATGACCCGCGGTCAGTTGACCGACGAGCAAGCGCGAGATTTTGGCGTTCTTGAACAGACTGTGGAAACCCTCGTGGTCCGGGCGCTAATGGCTCAGAAGACGAGCGACATCGGCATCGGTATCTCGGATGACGCTGTGCGCCAGGCCATCGCCGACAGCCCAAGCTTCCGTAACGAGGCCGGTTTGTTCGACCGCATGCTCTACGAGGCTGCCTTGCGCGAGAATGGCTACAACGAACAAAGCTATGTTGCGACCGTGCGCGAGGATCTGGCCAGTGCCCAGATCATCGGCAGTCTTACCGAGGGCCTAGCAACGCCGGAGGCAGTCATCGATCTGCTGCACGCCCATCGTGGCGAGCGCCGGCGCGCCATCGTCGCTACCATCATGCCCGAGACCATGAGCAATATCTCCGAGCCAACGATCAGCGATATCCAGACCTATTACACAGCAAATGAAGCCCAGTTCATGGCCCAGGAGTCACGGCGGGTGGCTTTTCTGTCACTACGCCCGGCTGACCTCCTGGACGAGATCGAGGTGGCTGACGAATACGTGAGAGCAGAATACGACGCCCGCGTCGAGGCACTCACTGTGCCAAACCGTCGCGATATCGACATGGTCGTTCTGGCAGACGAGGACGCGGCGTGGGCGGCGCAGCGGCGCGTGCAGGAAGGCGAGGATTTTTTTGCCGTCGGCGCCGACATCACGGGCAATACCAAGGACGATATGCGCCTCGGCCTCGTCGAGGAAGGCGACCTGCTGCCAGAGATCGCCGAGGCGATCTTCTCCGCCCCGATCGACGAGGCCCTATTCTTCCGGAGCGCTTTCGGCTGGCATCTCGTGCGTGTCAACGAGGACATACCGGGAGGCACCCCGACCTACGAGGACGTGGCCGAGGAGATCCGCCTCGAGTTCAAGATCAAAGAGGCGGCAGATGCCACCTGGGTCCTGAGTGGCCGTCTCGAGGACGAACGCGCTAGCGGCGCTACGCTAGAGGAAGCGGGGCGGGCTCTGGGCATTACCACCATCTCGCTTGGACCGCTCGATCGCTACGGGCGTGATGTCAAGGAAAAGGCCATCGAGGACATGCCGCCAATCGCCGATTTTCTGGACAACGCTTTCCGGGCTCAGGAAGGCGAGGAATCTGACCTTATCGAGGCCCCGGGAAATATTTTCTATGCCTTCCGCGTTGACAGCGTTCAGCCGGCTGCCGTCAAACCGCTCGATACTGTGCGCGAGCAGGTCGCCGATGCCTGGCGCGACGAGCGCCGCAAGGAAGCCGCGGCTGCCATGGCGGCGGAGCTTGCCGGGCGCGCGGCTTCCGCTGGTGCACTCGTTGCCGCAGCAAGTGACTTGGGCATAGAGACCGGCGAGACCGCTGCGTTCACCCGCGAGGGCCGCAATATGGATTCGGGCCTGACCCGAGCCGTCGCCGATGCAGTCTTTGCACTGGACGAAGGCGAGGCGACCGGACCCGTAGAGACGACCGGTGGCAACCAGGTGGTCGCCGAGTTAATCGAGGTCATCGCCGCCGACGACAGTGATGGCGAAGCCAAGACTGCGATTGCCGGCCGCATGACAGAGGCCTATCGCCTCGACGTACTGGATGCATACGATGCCATGCTGCGGCGCGAATATGGCGTCAGCGTCGACCGTGCCCTGATCGACACCATCTATTAGGCGCTAGACGGCGTATGGTGATCCTCCCCGACTACGATAGCTTCGCCGCTACTTACGAGGCAGATCAGGCACAAGTTGCCTGGACACGTCTCGTGGCGGATCTGGAAACGCCGGTCTCGGCCATGCTCAAGCTGAGCGATGGCAGACCGAACAGCTTCCTGCTGGAATCGGTCGAAGGCGGTGCCGTGCGCGGCCGCTACTCCATCATCGGCCTCAAGCCCGACCTTATATGGCGCTGCCGCGGCGACAAGGCCGAGGTCAACCGCCGCGCCCGCTACGACGCCAACGCGTTCGAGCCGTGCGAGCGTAGCGCGCTCGATTCGTTCCGTGCTATCGAGCACCAATCCCGCATCGTTTTGCCAGAGGGGCTGCCGCCCATGGCTGCCGGCCTGGTGGGCTACATGTCCTATGACATGGTGCGCCTGATGGAGCGCCTGCCGGACGATAATCCGGATGTGCTCGGCGTGCCCGATGGCCTCTTCCTGCGTCCGACCGTGATGGTCATCTTTGATGCGGTTGACGACATGATCACCGCCGTGACGCCAGTCCGCCCCGATCCCGGCGTCAATACGCGCTCAGCTTACGGCATGGCGGGCGAGCGGCTGTCGGACATCGTCGCCGATCTCGACCGCAGCCTGCCGGCGACTCGCGCCATCGACGCGGATAGTACGAGCCTGCCCGAGCCCGTCTCGAACGTCACCCGCGAACGCTACCACGCCATGGTCAAGCAGGCGAAGGAGTACATTAGCGCGGGTGACATCATTCAAGTCGTGCCCTCGCAGCGCTTTGCCGTGCCCTTTACGCTGCCGCCCTTTGCGCTCTATCGCGCCCTGCGCCGCCTCAACCCGTCGCCGTTTCTCTTCTTCCTCGATTTCGATGGCTTCTCGGTGGTCGGTTCGAGCCCGGAGATCCTGGTACGCCTGCGCGACGGCAAGGTCACCATCCGCCCCATCGCCGGCACTCGCGTTCGCGGTGCCAACCGGGCCGAGGACCAGGCCCTGGCAGACGATCTGCTCGGCGATCCCAAAGAGCGTGCCGAGCACCTGATGCTGCTGGATCTCGGGCGTAACGACGTCAGCCGCGTCGCCAGGATCGGCAGCGTCCAGGTCACCGAACAGATGGAGATCGAGTATTACAGCCATGTCATGCACATCGTCTCCAACGTCGAAGGCGAGATTGACGACGATCATGATGCAATCGATGCCTTGATCGGTGGCTTTCCTGCTGGCACGGTTAGCGGTGCACCCAAAGTACGAGCCATGGAAATTATCGACGAGCTGGAGCCAGAGCGCCGCGGCATCTACGCGGGCTGCGTCGGCTATTTCGCCGCCGACGGCGCCATGGACACCTGCATCACCTTGCGTACGGCCGTGATCAAGGACGGCACCATGTACGTCCAGGCCGGCGGCGGCGTGGTCGCCGACAGCGACCCGGAAGCCGAATACCAGGAAACTCGCAACAAAGCCCGCGCCCTCATTCGTGCCGCCGAAGAAACAGTGAGTTTCGCCAGTAGCGGGCGAAACTAACGGGTCTGCGCCGTAATCGTCAGCGCCGGCTCGACGGCAAAATCTATTGTCACCGGCAAAATGCCGGCGGCACGCGCGCGCGGTAACCAGCGCTGGATGGCCTCGATGGTCTCGTCGTAGGGATGGCCGATAGCCACCGCCAAGCCGGTGTTGCGGGCTATACGCTCGGCCTCGGCGAACTGCAGGTCGATGGCGGCAGGATCGCGGTGGTTATCGAGGAACACGTCGCGGGCCCCGCTAGGTATGCCTAGCGGACGGGCAAGCTGCCGCACGACGCTATCGGACGTGGTCATGGAATCTAGGATCATCAGGCCGCGCGAGGCTATCACGTCGATGACACTCGCCATAGCCGTGGCGTTTGAGGTAAAGCGGCTGCCCATGTGGTTGTTGAGTCCGATCGCGCCCGGCACGCGGTCGAACGCCTTTGCCAAGCGCAGGCGAATCTCGGCCGGGGCCATACCCACCAGCAGGGCGTTCGGTCCCGGGTCGGCGATACCCGCGGGCTCCATAGGCATATGCAGCAGCACCCGGTGCCCTGCTAACAGGGCCTCGCGGGCGAGCGCGGCCGTATCGCGCGCATAAGGCAAAAAAGCCATGGAGATCGCCGGATCAAGCGCGATAGCCTTGCGTGTTGCACCCGTCAGCAAGCCCATGTCATCGATAAGCACCGCGACTTGCGGCGGCGGCGGTCCAGCGTGCTGCCGCGAGACCATCTCTGGCCTATACGCCAAAACGGACTCCGGGATCAGCTCGTGCGGAACATAGATCACAGGTTGTAGTGTGGGTTCGGCCGGGCGATCGCGATAGGCCGGCGCACCTGGGAGCCGCGCCAGAAAGGGGGCGGTTGGCTCCGGCGTCACCGGTGCATAAAGTGTCGCCATGGCGTGGCCAACCGTCGGCTCTGAAGGCCCGTGCACAAGCAAGGCGGCAGGAGCATTGTCGCCACTGCCGATGCCAGCTAGCCAGCCGGCGGCAAAGCCAGCCCCGACCAATATTGCGCCTGACAGCAGCGGGCGTAACTTCGCCCGGGCAGCGACGATCGCTGCCGTTACGTCTTTTTTATTCACGCGCACAGCATAATCCCAAGTCGCAACGGTTAAGAACCTATTTGATTGCTGGCCCGTCGCCTCTTGACGCCGGCCCGGCAGG
>MPMF02181862.1_pt1 | contig 12389 bp, 8 predicted proteins | sample 1617271 | NCBI WGS metagenome assembly MPMF02 (sample SAMN05944812, study PRJNA350692) | marine metagenome | biome: marine; feature: ODZ; material: water; isolation source: 120 m water sample prefiltered with 30 um filter, filtered on to 0.2 um... | place: Pacific Ocean | collected 2012-04-09... | reverse complement strand
GGCCCAACTGCAGCGGCGCGAGTTTACTGCACAGTTTCCGACTTTTGCAAAACTCGTTCAGCAAGCAGACAATATCCGAGAGAAGCTAAAAGATAATCCACTGCTATCGGAAGATCCCGATTTGACAAAAATCCAAACATCGTTGCTAACGGGGCTCGCTAAGAATAGCAAATTGCAAAACGATGAACTTCTGAAAATGGCTGTGCGGCGCGAACCTGTTGCTATGATTTTTCCGCCGCTCCGCGATGTTGAAAAACTGCAGCAAAACCTGGGTCCTGGTGAAGCTATCTTGGTATTTCATACAACCCAAGAGGCACACCATGTGTTTCTGCTCACACAAGAGCGACACCGGCATTGGAAGATTGTCAGTCCCAATAATGTTGTAAAACAGATGAAAAACCTCTACCGTTTGATGGGACACCACGATAGCAATCGTGCTCTGGATCTGGACCATTTTGCCGACAAAAGCTGGCAAGAGGCGTCAAAACAACTGGCTCAGGAGATCACATCGGGAGCCAATGTCGACCTCGGACAGAACATCAAGGAGTTGGTGATCGTCCCGGACCATTTTTATTGGTATGTCCCTTTTGAGGCTCTCTGGGTTGGCCCGAAGAAGCCACGGGCATTACTTACAAAGACCCGCATCCGTTACGCCCCGACCCTTGGACTAACTGAGACCGACAATCGCGGGCGGCCCCAGTCGGGCAACTATGCCATCGTTCGTGGGCAGCTCTATCCGGGCGAAGATTCCGCCATTTCCGAGCAGGCGTTCCAACAGATTCAAAAAGTTGTGCCGCGCGGACATGCCATCACCGATTCGCTTCCGGGGCGGTCCAATCTATTGGCGACACTGTTTGATGGTCTGATCGTCCTCGATGATCTCGAGCCTTCTGGAAAGGGCCCTTTGAGCTTGGCTCCTTTTCGGATTGATGAGGGAAAACCTGGTTCAAATATTCAAACATGGCTCTCTTTACCGTGGGGAAGCCCAGACGTTATTGTGCTGCCCGGCTTTCACACACCGGCAGAAAATTCGCTCAAGCATATAAAGAAGTTAGGTCGGGCGGGGGATGAATTGTTTTACACAAGCATGGCGCTCCTGGCATCGGGTAGCCGGACGATCCTCTTGAGCCGCTGGCGGACAGGAGGTCAAACATCAACCGATCTGATTCGGGAATTTGTCCAGGAGTTGCCAGACACCACTGCCCAGGATGCCTGGCAACGGGCAGTCCAACTCACTCAGATAACACCCATTGAGCTTGCATTAGAACCGAGAGTGAAACCGAACAAAGACGGGCTGGAGATCACCGCCGAGCATCCATTTTTCTGGAGTGGCTATATCGTCATCGACCCAGGAATCCAGTTTCAAGACAAAAAGCAGCAACAGCCTGAGCTCGAGTTTCCCAAAAAGTAGGGACGCCTAAGGATAGTCTCTAGCGGTTTTTTCAATCCGGGGGACCGTTAATGGCAGATGGCAGAGAGTTCGATGACCGATTTTGTCGAATGATCGCAAATGCTTGGCTTCATTAATTTTTGAACGCTGCGGCGTGGGCGGTATGCAGGGGCTGATAAATTTTTATAATTTTCATTGTTCTGTTTTTTGACAATGAACCGTTTCGTTCACGTCAAATTTTTTGCGCATATCAACCGATAGCACGATTGAAAGAAAATGACCCCTCAAACCACACTCTCCGACACTATTGAATCGACCATCGCATCACTCCCTGAACACATGCAGGATTGGGTCCGAAAGGAAGCAGACCTGTGCAAACCCGACTCTGTCGAGATCATTACCGGCAAAGTGGATCAGATCATCAGACTCGAGAACGAGTTGGAGGCATCCGGTGCCTATACCCGCCTCGACGAGGATGTCTACGGAAAGCGATGCTTCTACGCCAGAAGTGACAAAAACGATGTCGCCCGCGTCGAGGAACGTACTGTCATTTGCACCGACGATCCCGTCGATGCTGGCCCGCTGAACTTCTGGGTGGATCCCGAGGAGATGCACGGCAAGCTCGACAAGCTCTTTGACGGGGTGATGAAGGGACGCACCATGTATGTGGTGCCGTTTGTCACCAATCCCGCCGACAGCCAGTTCGCCACCGGCGGCGTCCAGCTGACCGATAGCGCCAACGTTGTCTGCAACCTCTACCGGATGAGCAATCTCCACGATGGCTGGCGTATCCTCGAAAAGCAGACACGCTTTCCGCGGATCACCCACAGCTATGGGAACCTCAGCAAGGAAGATCGGTGGATTACCCACTTCCCGAAGGAACTCTACTGCCGCACAATCAATAGCGATTACGGTGGAAATGCACTTGGACCCAAGAAAATATTCGGTCTGCGATTGGTCGGCATCCAGGCGCTTGAAAACTCTCAGAAAAAATCTCAGCCCGACGAGGACGTCGGGATCGAGATCGTTGAGCACATGGCATTGTTCGGCATCGACTACGGCGACCGCCGCGTTCACTTCGGTGCCGCCTTCCCGAGCATGTGCGGGAAGACCAATATCGCCACCGGTGTCGCAGAGGGTCCCATGGCCCAACACAAGGTCTTCACGCTCGGCGACGACATTATTGGCGGCGCCACCAAGAAGGGCGATGGTAGACTTTACGTGAACAACATCGAGGCTGGCATGTTCGGCGTCACCAAGGGCATGAGCGACTTCGCCAATAAGATGCTCATGGAAGCGCTGCGCAATCCCAAGCCCGAAGTGCAGGACTGCGAAGGGGGGCCCATCTTCACCAACCAGGTTCTCGTCGATAACAACGGGAGCAAACGCGTGTGGTGGAGCGAGAGCGGCGAAGACTTCCCGCAGGGCGACGGCATCACTACCTGCAATTGGCTCGGCGAGCAAATCGATGCTTCCGCCGAGGAGAAGGACCAGAAAAACGCTCGCGTTACCATGCCCATCCGCAACGTACCTCACTTGGACTCTGCCTACAACAACAGCGACGGCGTACCGCTCGACGTGGCCCTTATCGGCGGCCGCTCAAGCAAGCTGCATCCGCTCATCAGCCGCGCTCGCTCATGGAACGAGGCCGTCTACCATGCCTTGTGCCAATTCAGTGAGCCAACCGCAGCCGCCGTTGGGCAGAAGCCCCGCTACGACCCCATGGCGAACCGCCCCTTCATCGCCTTCAACGTTAGTGACTACGCTCAGAAGTGGCTGGACATCCCCAAGAAGACGCCAAAGCCTCCTGCGGTCTTTAGCGTCAACTGGTTCCGTCGTGACGACGACGGGAATTTCATCTGGGACGGCTTCGGTGCAAACTATCGCGTCCTCGACGCGGCGGTCCGTCAGTTGGATCGGAAAGACGCATGGGTGGAGACCCCTATCGGCCTCGTTCCCAAACCGGAACAGATCGACATCAGCGGGCTCAAATACACCACGACTAACGAGCAGTTGGCCGAGATTCTCGTCCCCGACAAAGAGGCCCTCAAGAGTGAAGTTGCCAACCGCGAAGGGTGGCTCAACGAACTCGAGAACGGACTGGAGACGGGCAGCGAGGGTCGAGGTGCTCCCAAGAAGCTGCCACAGGCCATCTGGGACGAACACGAGGCCTTCAAAAAACGCGTAGAGGAATACACCGCATAGGGTAGGCCGATATCGAGAAGTGAATCACTCCTCAGACGGGATCAGGTTCGCTGGGCCACAGGTGGCACAGATCGTGGGTGGTTCAATAGCCTGCCTGTCGGTGAAGCGGTCTGTCTCACGATGATACGTTGGCCCTTGAATGCATCATTGCGTATTGGGGTATGGTATGCGCGATCTCGATGATTTATTTTTGGCAATAAAGAAATCACGGTTCCGTTCCCGATTTCGTCTAAGTACCAACGAGCAACGTTATCTTCAAGAAAAAACACTTCCGGTGATCCTGGAGCACGCACAAGAGTTTTTGCTTGAACGCATTGCGCCAGAACGACCGAAGAACGACGGAAAACAGACGCCGATGCGGGGCCATCCCGTTTTTGTGGCCCAGCACGCCACCGCAACTTGTTGTCGTAGTTGTCTTAAAAAGTGGCATTCTATTGCTCGGGGCATTCCACTGAACAATGAGCACATCGATTATATCCTCGCCATTTTGGAGCGTTGGTTGAGAGATCAGGGCACAAGCGGCTACCGGTACAGCGAAGAGCAACAAAGATTGTTTGAAGAGCCGTTCTGCTAAATCGGTTTCCCGCGCGGGCAAATTCAAAAATGCAGGCTACAAAACCCACCGATCTGTCTCTTTTGAGATAGATCCGTTGCTGTTGGGCACCGGAGCGGTCTTGTTTGTCGCTTATTCCGGTTCCGCAGGCAGATAGCTGGAAAAATCGCCCGGGCGGATAATGTGTGTATTGTCGCGCAAAAAAGCCTCAACAGCATCTGCAAATTCGCCCACTCCGCACTGTCTACGGGGCCGGAAAAGTCTCATTTAATGGCTTTGCCATAATATCTTTACTTTCTCGGGAAATCGTCTGCGGCCCGAACTGCGTGTGGTATTTATTGGTGTCCATATTCATCTACACAAAAGGCCCGATGAATCGAAGATTGCTGAAAAACGTTCATTTTACAGGCCTAGAGGTTTTTTGATCTGCAACAAAAGAGTAGTATTCCATGCTTATGCCAATAGCCTCCAAGCCCCACTCAGCACTGCAATTTGCACACCCGCTCCCTTATGGGGCCATTGTCCATGAGGGGGGCATCCAGTTTGTCATCTTTAGTCGCAGCGCAACGGCCATGCGGGTGCTACTTTACGAGGATATTGAAGATCACGAACCGAATGTGGTGGTTCATTTTGATCCCGATTCGGATCGCTGGGGCGATGTCTGGAGTGTGTTTGTGCCTCATTGTAATGAAGGCCAATTGTATCACTTTCAGGCAGACGGCCCTTACGAACCAGAATTTGGACAACGGTTTGATGGTACGGCACGACTGATCGACCCCTTTGCCAGAGCGCTTGCCGGAACATTCCAACAGTCGGATGACGGGATTATCCGTCCACCCAAATGTGTCGTCATGGACGACAATTTCGATTGGGAAGGAGACCGGCATTTACGCCGGAATCTTTCGGAAACAGTAATCTATGAAATGCATGTTCGCGGATTTACCCAGTCCGAGACCAGCGATGTCGAACATCCGGGAACCTATCTGGGTGTGATCGACAAAATCCCCTATTTGCAGTCGCTGGGGGTTACGGCTGTAGAACTCATGCCGGTACATGAATTTCCAATCAAAGACTGTCACGGCTACAATCTCGTCCATCCCAACTACTGGGGATATGACCCGATGGCGTTCTTTTCGCCTCATCGAGGATATGCGGTCGGCCACGAACCAGGATCCCAAGTCAATGAATTCAAACAGATGGTGCGTGCACTGCACAACGCCGGCATTGAAGTGATCCTGGATGTCGTTTTCAACCATACCTGTGAAGGAAACGAACTGGGGCCGACGCTCAGCTTCAAAGGCCTGGAAAACCGCGTCTATTACATGTTGGAAAACGAAGGGCGGTTCTATCGTAATTATTCAGGCTGCGGTAATACGGTAAACGGAAACCATCCAATTTGTCGCGAGATGATCTTCAATTGCCTGCGCCATTGGGTGCACAACTACCACATCGATGGCTTTCGCTTTGACCTCGCTTCCATCCTTAGTCGCGATCGTGCGGGCCACTTGGTTGCCAATCCGCCCCTGGTCGAAATGATTGCAGAAGATCCCATGCTGGCTGACACTAAAATTATTGCCGAAGCGTGGGATGCTGCGGGGGCTTACCAAGTCGGCACATTCGCCAATCTCCGGTGGGCCGAATGGAATGGTCACTATCGAGATGATATTCGTGGTTTCTGGCGGGGCGACGAGAATCTCCGCGGCAAAATGGCCACACGCCTCGCGGGGTCGAGTGATCTGTACCAACGGGGCGGTCGCAAACCTTACCACAGCATAAACTTTATCACCTCCCACGATGGATTTACTATCAATGATCTGGTCAGTTACTCGCGAAAGCATAATGAAGCCAATGGTGAAGGCAACCGCGATGGAGACGACAACAATCACAGTGCCAATTATGGTGTTGAGGGACCCACAGAACGAGATGATGTAAATATCATTCGTAACCGGCAAATCAAAAACATGCTCGCCACGTTACTCGTGAGTCAGGGAGTGCCAATGATTGTTGCTGGTGATGAATGCCGCCGGACACAGCACGGGAACAATAATGCATACTGTCAGGACAATGGAATTTCATGGTTTGATTGGTCACTGGTGGATGAAAACCAGGACCTTGTCCGTTTTGCCCGCAACTTGATTGAATTCCGAAAAAGCGAACCTACCCTTCGCCGAGAATATTTTCTCGAAGGGACGGCAAGCAAACCGGGTGAACTACCCGATGTGAGTTGGTATGACTCAGAAGGCGAAACGATCGATTGGGATTGTGATGAAAAAACGTTGACGTGTCTTCTGCGGGCGGTGGGCGATTCAGAAGGACATGCCACGGGCCGCCATGTGCTTATTTTATTTAATCCGTGTGATCACGATACGGAATTTGTGCTACCCGCCAAATCACGCTCTTTTGACTGGCATTTATTTTGCGACACTGCTGCGGAAAGCCCTGACGACATTTTCGCTGGCGGCAGCGGCCCTCCCCTGTCTAGACATCGGAAGTTAAAACTCGGGCACCGTTCGATGGTCTGTTATGTTGCACAGATCAAGACACTCAGCCGTGGCCATGCAGGCGGATGATCAAAAAGACCACCACATTTTTAGCCGTCGATTGACAATCCCCGTGCCTCAAGCCAGTCACGAACCTCCCGATCCTCAAGGAGCGCCTTGAGCGCGAGCACAGCGGGACGATTCATGCGTGAAGAAGGTGCCACAAAATCGAACCGTTCGTGACGGATAGGTATAAAACCCAAATCCTGCTGGGCTGCGACCGACTCGATGGCAATTCCCCAATCGGCGCGCCGCTGGGCCACCGCAACTGCGACTGCGTTGTGGCTTTTGGGCTGTACTTCATAGCCGGGAGGACGAGCTCCGGCAAGTACCTTGTCGAGAAGGATTCTGGTGCCGCTCCCCTGATTGCGACCCACCATGCGACAATCTTTGTCACGAGTCGCTGATGCAATCGCATCGTCTGCTGAGCAGCCTTGAAAGCGGGCATCCCCGCGTCGATATACCAGCCCCTGCTGACGATGGTAACCCGAGATCAACTCCATATCGGGCTCTAACAGCGGACGGTTATATTGATCCGTCTTCTCACAAAGCAGGTGGATACCGGCCAGATCGCACTCCCCCTTGCGAACAGCATCGAGGCCGCCCGTACTCCCGACAGCCATACACTTTGTGCGAAATCCTTGCTCTTGTAGCCGACTGAGAAGGTAATCCAGCCCCACACAATGGCTACCTATTACGACTAAATCAGCAAGTTGCAATTCCGTTCCAAGTAATTGGACCCTCACAGGGGTATCCGCTTCCAAAAACTCTTCGTGCCGACCGATTGTGATAAAGCCATCTGCACGACCGAAGGCAGTTACAGAGCCTGAACCTTTTCCCATCGGGTAGGCTACCAGATGAGTATTTGTTTCCGTTTCTGTGCCCGGCACAAGTCCAACAAGCATGTACTCCGTGCGTCCAATTTCAGAAATCACTTTTATCGCCATCTTGGCATTAACAACCGAACGCGATGCACGGTGGTCTGCCGCTGCATCACCACCACCGAGTTTGCGGATAACGGGCGCCACAAATTCATGAAAAGTAAAAATGGCCGAAGTGGGAAACCCGGGGAGTACGACCACCGCTTTGCCAGCCTCCACGGCCAAACAAACCGGTTTTCCTGGCTTGAGGGCGATTCCGTGTGCGACAATTCCGGGATTTTTTAATTTTTCGACAACCCGATAGCACAGGTCACCCGCACCCTTGCTGGTTCCTCCCGAGAGCAACACGACGTCGGCTAGCTTCTGCGCTTCGGCAACGATTTTCTTTAGCCGCTTATAATCATCGCGGACAATTCCTAGTCGCAATGGGTCGGCACCGAGTTCTCGGACACTATCGGCAAGAATCTGTGCATTGCTGTCGTAGACCAGGCCGGGTTGCATCTCGCTTCCCGGAGAGATTATTTCGTCACCGGTCGAAATGATTGCCACCCGAACCCGTCGGTACACCGGTACCGATGCTGTGCCAATTGCGGCAAGCACTCCCGTTTCTCTGCTACCAAGTGTCGTTCCAGAAAAAAGAACTGTTTCTCCATATTCGATATCAGTCCCCGCCCACGAAATACCGAATCCTGGTGTTACTGCGCGACGAACACACAATCGATCGCCTACCGTGTCGGTATGTTCGATCATGACCACGGCATCCGCGCCGCGAGGGAGCATTCCTCCCGTTGCGATAGCCATCGCAGAACCTGAAACCACTTCTCCCTCCGGCCGATGCCCACTGGCAATCGACTCCCGACAAAGTGCCAACTCTTGGGGAGATTCCTCGTTTGCAGCATACGTATCTGCCGCACGGACAGCAAAGCCATCGTAGTTGGAGCGGTCGAAACTAGGAACGTTATTTGTGGCTACAATATTTTCCGCAAGAATACGTCCTAGTACATTTTCTATATCAACATCTTCATGATCAACTTTTGATAACTCGAGCGAGCCGTGAAATCGACGTTCTGCCTCATCACGATCGATAACATTCAAAAATTGCGATTGGACACGATCAGACATCAGACCCTAGTCGTACAAAAAAACATCAACTTGCGATCCTTCTGCATAGCCCTCACTATCTTCAGGCACCACCACAAAACCATCAGCGCGTGTTGTTGAAGAGAGTACGGATGCCCCCGAAGTGGCAATGGGCTCAATCTCTCCGTCAACCAACAACACTCTCGCATAGTCAACGCGTCCAACCATCGAGATTAATTTTCGCTGCAATCGGTAGCTTCGCTTGCGGTAAGGCCAATCGCGACCGAGCCCTCCGAGGAGACGAACTGCGCGACCGACAAAGAAATCGTAGCCGCAAAGACAAGAAACGGGATTACCCGGCAAGAGAAACACCAGTCGTTTCCCAAGCCGGCCCATGCCAATCGGACTGCTCGGTCGCATCGCGACACCATGAATATTTAATTCACCATGTTCGGCAAGTAGCATGGGGACATGATCTTCTTGGCCAACACTCGAGCCCCCTGAAACGACCACAATATCGACATCGGCCATGAGGGCCTTGAGTATTTGCTGCGGATCGTCAGGGATAATTCCTGCATGGGTTGCCAGACCACCATCCCGGCGGATCAACGAGAGCAACATGGGGCTGTTTGCATCGGTGATATTGTAGCCTTGAGGTTTACTGCCGGCCGGCAACAACTCGCTGCCTGTCGTCACAACATGTACGCGAGGCATTTGCACGGCTTCAACGGCTGCTACGCCGATGGAGGAAAGCACACCGATATCCTGAGGCCGTAATGTACGCGGGGCAGTTAGCACGGTCGCACCTGCAGCAATATCTTCACCCGGTTGTCCGACGTGCTTGCGGGGCGCCACCGCCGTCTGTGTCACGATTTGGGATGAACGAATCTCAACATACTCCGCCTGAAGAACAGCATCAGCACCGGTTGGTATCGGAGCTCCGGTCATGATTCGGACCGCCTGACCAGGCAAAACCTGGCCCTCAAAAGCCTCTCCGGGCAACGATTGGCCAATCACTTCCAAAGCTATCTGAGAGTAGGGAGTCGCTCCCAAAGTATCCTCGGCACGAACGGCAAATCCATCCATCATACCTCGCGAAAAACCGGGTACATTCACTTCGCTGACTACCGATTGCGCTAGCACCCGACCAGCGGCCGCCTCGAGTGGCACCGACTCACTTTGCAAGGAAGGCAAGGAATGATCAATCCATTCGAGCGTCTGCTTGACCGTCGAACGACTTGCAAAGCCTCGCATGCGTACATCAAATTTCTGAGCATGGGAAGAATGAGAAGTCATGAGAAGTAAATGATATGTCTTTATGGCGAGATGCTCTAGGGCTCAACCTGTTGACCGGCGCATAGGAGCAACGTAAATTGATGCAGAGTGAGGTGTTATGCTTTCGGGGTAACACGCTTGATGTACGTTCACTCCAGCACATGGTTTTCGATCACAAGGTGCTGCACAATAGGCCACTTCAGCCAGCATATCAATAGACCGAGGGCTGCCGATGTTAGCCAAGCGAGTGATTCCTTGCCTTGATGTTGATCGCGGTCGTGTCGTTAAAGGCACCCGGTTTGTTGGGCTGCGCGATGCTGGAGATCCTGTTGAAGTCGCGATCCGATACGAAAAAGAAGGAGCAGATGAACTGGTCTTTTTGGATATCACAGCAAGCCATGAAGATCGCGATTGCATGCTGGATATTGTCCAAAATACTTCTGAGGCGGTCTTCATGCCGCTGACTGTTGGAGGAGGTATTCGTACGATTGATGACATTCGAACACTGTTGTCAGCGGGCAGCGATAAAGTTTCCATCAATTCTACTGCCGTAAAGGATCCCGAATTCATACGCCAAGCAGCCCGTCGGTTTGGTCGCCAATGTATTGTTGTAAACATCGACCCTAAAAGAGTCCAAAAAAATGGCCGAGAAGTTTGGGAAGTCCACATTCACGGCGGTCGCGTTGCTACGGGCCTGGAAGCCGTTCCATGGGCAAAAGAAGTGGAGCGACTAGGGGCCGGAGAGATTGTCTTAACAAGCATGGATTATGATGGAACCAAAAATGGCTATGACCTAGAAATAACCGCTGCCATTAGCGAAAGCGTGGGGATTCCTGTGGTGGCAAGTGGTGGAGCGGGCCATCCTGAACACCTGGCAGATGCAATCCAAAAAGGCAAAGCAGATGCTGCTCTGGCAGCAAGTATCTTCCATTTCGGCGAATATACCATTGGAGCAACAAAACAACTTTTGCAGCAGCGGGGGATTCCTGTTCGATTATAACTGTTGTGGTATTGTGATATCATTGTCTGACATAGAACCAACCGTGACAAAATCTTGTGTTCAATAGAAGAGGGATGGCAATATGGCCATTGAAGAAACCCATAAACTTGGGCATACATCTGAACTTTCGATCGATAAAATTTTTCGGGCCGTAGTAAAACTTGAGGGAAGCGACCTGCACCTCAAAGTCGGCAAGCCTCCCTACGTGCGTGTCGCTGGAACTCTCCGTCCACTTAAACGCGAAGAAATCACTGACGACGAAATGGAAAGCCTCTGCTTTCCGCTGCTCGATGATCGCAATCGAAAAATTTATCAGGAAGAGGGTGGCACCGACTTTGCATATATGATTGATGTAGACGGAGTAACATGGCGATTTCGCGTAAATTTAATGACGCAGATGGGACATGTTGGTCTGGTGGCGCGTCGCGTAAACAACCATATTCCCGATTTTGAAGGCTTGCACCTTCCAGCCTCTATCGAGGCTCTCTGTAAATTTGACCAGGGATTAGTTTTGGTTGCCGGCGTCACGGGATCCGGGAAAAGCACAACGATCGCTTCCATGCTTAACTGGATCAATGATAACTACAGGAAACATATTCTTACGCTTGAGGATCCTATTGAGTTTTTATTCCAAGAAAACAAATGTCTTGTTAATCAACGGGAAATTGGTATCGATGTTAAGGATTTTGAGTTGGGAATGAAGCATGCTGTCCGTGAGGATCCTGATGTCATGCTCGTTGGCGAAATGCGTGATCGTGAAACATTTGCCACAGCCATTCATGCTGCAGAAACAGGCCATCTTGTCTTTGGCACCATCCATGCCTCAAACGCTTCGTCAACGATCGGCCGTATTCTAGATCTCTTTCCCAGGGATATGCATGCCGGACTACGCAACACGTTGGCGACAAACCTGAAGGCCGTCGTTGCCCAAAAATTATTGGCCACGATTGGCGCAAGTCCAGCCAGAGTCCCAACCGTTGAGGTCATGATTTTCAACAGCATGATCCGTAAACTTGTTCTTGAAGAAGAGGACGACAAACTTGCTGATGCCATTCGCATGGGCGCACAGGACAATATGCAGGACTTCAACATGTCACTCAAACATCTTGTCGATAAAGAACTTGTTTCTCCGGAAGTCGCCATGGAGGCCTCGCCCAATCAACAGCAATTGAAAATGGTGCTTAAAGGGATTGACGTATCGCAAGGTGGATTACTTTAAGCAATTTTGCGGGAACGATGTGATGCCTATTCGTCTGCTCTGGCTACTTCTGCTGCCGATATTTCTTTTCTTAATAGATAATATTGCATGTGGGCAGGAAGCGATTGCCCAAACATCTGGCGCTGTGTGGCCAAGTAACACCTCGATCGATCCTGATCTCTTTCGTGGCGACGGATTTTATTTCAGCCTTTACAAACTCCTGGCCTGCTTGATGTTATTTTTTTGTTGGGTGAAGACGGCCGACTG
>MPMF02347283.1_pt1 | contig 12396 bp, 10 predicted proteins | sample 1617271 | NCBI WGS metagenome assembly MPMF02 (sample SAMN05944812, study PRJNA350692) | marine metagenome | biome: marine; feature: ODZ; material: water; isolation source: 120 m water sample prefiltered with 30 um filter, filtered on to 0.2 um... | place: Pacific Ocean | collected 2012-04-09... | reverse complement strand
GCTCCAGGATTGCCATCAGCAGGATAAAGACGACAAAACCACCGGTGTACAGCCCGTAGACTTTCGGCAGATTGTCTATAAAGTCACCTTTGATAATAGCCATATTGTTTCTCCTTAATTCTGCTGGCCGCTGGTTTCTTCCTCGGCCACGCCGTGCTCTACGTCAATTGCGTGCTGGCGTCTGGCAAACCAGAAGATCAGTACCACGAAAATGACTAATGAGCATTGGGCCGCCATATAGAAGCCCAACGGGAAACCAAGGAAAGAGACGGCGTTCAGGCTGTCAGCAAACCAGTGAACAAGGTACGAGAAGATGAACCAGATGATCAGGGTTGTGATCATCAACCCTTTAGTTTTGGCCCAATGTGCTTCACGTGTTGATTGATCCACGTGTGTCATAAGTTGCCCTCCTATTTACCCCTGGCGGTGTTGAAAGGATCCAGCCGAGGGCAAACTGCAGTTTTGGTTAAGCCTCCGTATCAATCCATTGATACGTTAGTGAAATAGATGCAAGAACCGTGCCAGTAAAAAAAGTCATTTTTTTTAAGGTTTACCATGGCATTGACCATTATTAAAACCGTATTGGTGAGAAAGTGTTACGTAAAGTAACCCTTTTTATGGGAAGTAACGTAACAAGCCGCAGTGGCTTTCTGCTAAGTCTGAGGTGGGCCCTAGGACCTGCGGGCCTTACGCGTAGCTTGCTCTCGGGGAATGTTAAATCTCTGGCGCCGCTCCCAAAGTGTTTTGCGGCTGATGCCTAACTGTCGGGCGATCTCAGTCTCGGTCATCCGCCCTTCGTGTTGTTGGACGAACTCGACAAAATACTCATCCAGCGAAGCCCTGGGTCGGGCGGGATTGGACTGGGGATGATCGCGTTCGCCGGAGCGTTTCAGATTCATCAGCTCGGGAGTGATCGTTTCTTCGTCACAAAGGATTACCGCGCGCTCGATCGCGTTTTCCAGCTCGCGAACATTGCCGGGCCAGTCGTAATCCGTGATACATGCTCGAGTTTGCTCGGGTAGGGTACAAAGTGGTCGGTTGAGTTGTTGGCAGGTCCGTGTCAGAAGGTGATCCGCCAAGGCAGGAAGATCTTCCTTGCGCTCGCGCAAGGGTGGCAGGTTAATTTCGACGACCTGAAGCCGGTATAGCAGGTCCTGACGGAAGAGCTCTTTCTGGACGCGTTCGATCAGGTCTCGATGGGTGGCGGCGAGTACTCGAACATTCACCTTTTTGAGCCGGTTAGAACCGAGTCGCCGCACCTCGCCTTCCTGAATTACCCGCAGCAGTCCGGCCTGGGCGGCAGCGGAGAGTTCGGCCACCTCATCCAAGAACAAAGTGCCACTGTCGGCGCTTTCGATCAACCCAGCGCTGGCACGGTCAGCACCGGTGAACGCCCCTTTTTCATAACCAAAAAGCTCAGACTCCATGAGGCTGTCAGGAATAGCCGCGCAGTTCATGGTAACCAGTGGGGCATTATGACGCTCACCTTGTTCATGGATGGCCCGGGCTACCAGTTCCTTACCGGTGCCTGACTCACCATAAATCAACACGGTTGAGTCAGTGGGGGCAACCTTGGCGATACGGGCAAGAACGGCCTGCATCGCGGGGGATTGACCGACCATCCCCCAGACCGGGTACGTGCGCTCAATGTCTTTGCGCAGCGCTTGATTCTGTCGAAACAGCAGATTCTGACGGATCAGTCGGTCAGTCACGATCAGCATTTCGTCGTGATTGAACGGCTTTGCGATGTAATCCGCAGCTCCGGCTTTCATGGACTCCACTGCCGAGTTAATGCTGGCGTAGCTGGTCATGATCAGCACCGGCGTTCCCGCACACTTCTCGATCACTTCGGTCCCCAGGCCTCCCGGCAGGCGTAGATCCGCGATGATCAGACTGAAGGCATCGAGACTGAATTGGGTCTCGCTTTCGGTTACCGAGGAGGCCTCGGCGACCTCGTAGCCCTCGCGTTTGAGTAATTTCGCCAGAGCCCGGCGAATAACAACCTCATCTTCAATAATCAGAATGCGATCCATAAGTGTCGGGTACTCGTCAGGCCGGCGCGGGCAGTGTGATGCGGACCTCGGTCCCCGCATCAGGCGCACTATCCACTTCTATATCACCATCGTGATCCCGGATGATGCCGTAGGTCAGCGCCATGCCCAGGCCGGTGCCTTCTCCCGGCTGCTTAGTGGTAATAAAAGGTTCAAAGATTCGTTCGCTTATCTCCTGGCTCATACCGTGTCCGTAATCTCGCAGGCTGATTTCGACTCCGCCCGTGTGCTCACCGACTTGCACCCGGATCATGCTGTCCTGCGGGCTGGCGTCATAAGCATTGGTCAGAATATTGACGAACACCTGACATAGCCGTTGCCGGTCGCCTTCCACATCAATGTCCTGACTACAGTCAATTGCAACATTCATGGTTTTGTCGGGTTGCGACAGGCGTACCAACTCACTGGCTTCATCGAGGCAACCCATAAGACCGAAACGGTGCTTTTGCAGCAGATCGGCATCACCGCGGCGAGCGAAATTTACCAGTGTCTGAACAATATTGTTGATCCGACCGGTCTGTTCCAGTATGCCCTGGACCTCCGAGCGCATCTCCGGGTCGACGATCTCGGCCTCCAGGTTCTGGGCGAGACAGGCAATGCCGGTAACCGGGTTGCCAATCTCGTGGGCCACGCCTGAGGCGAAGCGACCGATTGAAGCCAGCCGTTCATTGTGTGCCAGTTGATCTTCCAACAGGTGGACATCCGTCAAATCCTGCAATAGGACACTGGTGCCGATGGATTCGGCTGGCATGTTGGCATCATGCGGTGGAAGGGTGCCGGTCAGTTCGGCCTTAAACAGACCAAACCAGCGTGGCCGCTTGTCCAGGTGCAATAATTTCTTGTGAATCTGTTTCTGGTCGCTGTCCAGAAATTCTCCGATGACGGTATTCCAGGGTGAAGCCAGGCTGGATACCTGGTTTCCCAGGGCCATGGCTTTGTTGACCCCCGAAAGATCTTCCATTACGCGATTCCACGCGGCAACCATGCCAGTGGAGCTGACCGAGCAGACCCCAACGGGGAGATCTTCCAGGATTTGCCGGTGGTAGCGGCGCATGGTATCGAGTTGCGCAGCGAGGCCCCGCAGTTGACTGCGGGATGCCTCGAGACGATCCTCCATGAACCGCATTCTTTCAGCAACCGGGAGCTTTTGATCACGATCAATCGGCAGACGGGTCTCAACCACATCCCGGGCAAAGTGCGGACCCAGCAGGCCGGAGAGGTTGCGCTCGATTCGCTCTCGCAGGCGGCCAAGTGCCCGGGAGTCGGTCTCATCCTCGGTCATCTTCAGGTCACGCTGGGCCCGGCGCACTTCATACTCGGCGGTCTGGGGGCCCAGTGCGCGCGCCAAGGCCGGTACGAATTCGCGCGAGGAGCCCAACCGAACCGGACTCCGGTAGGGTGCCGTCAGAATACCCTGAACACAAAGTGCGGCAGCTTCACGCTCTGGCGCGCTCTGACGGGTCAGTACGGACAACACCACAAATAATAGGCTGTTGATGGATAGCGACGTCAGCGTCGAAAAGGTCCATTTATTCTGGCCTGCTATCTCCCACAGGGGAGGCGTGACAGATGCCTGGTCTGGCCCGGTACCACCCAACAAGGGCACGATCAGCACAAAGAACCAGATAAACCCACCTCCAGTCAGGCCGGCGATAAAGCCAAGGCGGTTTGCCCCTGCCCAGAACAGGGTGCCGATAATGCCGGGGAGAAACTGAGCAACGGCAACAAATGAAATCAGGCCCAGTTGTACCAGTTGACTGCTGCGCTCAAAAGCCAGAAAGAAGCCATAACCCGCAAAGACCAGTACCGCAATAATCACCCGCCGCCCCCATAGCAGCCAGCGGTACAGGTTGACAGAGGAACTGGGTGTGCCTGTGGCCGGGAGAAGAAGGTGGTTTACTGTCATGCCTGCCAGAGCCAGGGTGCTGACGATAATCATGGCACTGGCCGCCGAAACGCCACCGAGAAAGACAAAGATAGTGAGTGCCGCAGACCCGGTGCTTCGGGCGATTCCCAGCACATGGTAATCGGGCACAGTACCCAGGTTCTGTTTGATCGCCGCCCACAGCACGATTGGAATAGCGAGATTCAGTATCAACAGAAAAAGTGGGAAGCCCCAGGCTGCGCGCGCCAGCGTTCCCGGCGCAATGTTCTCAGTGAACAGCATATGGAACTGCCGTGGCAGTAGGAATGCCGCGGCAAAGGATAGAATCAGCACGCTAACCCAGGGACCATCCCGGGCTGGCGTTGTCATTGCCTGAAGTGCTTCGGGATTCTGGTCCAGCCAATCGCCCAGGCCCACAATCCCACCGAAGATCCCGCTGACACAGATGCCTGCGACCAGAATGAGGGCGAGCAGTTTCACCAGTGATTCGAAAGCGATAGCGACAACCAGCCCCTCGTGTTTCTCCCGTGGGGAGATGTGACGGGTGCCAAAGAGTATGGCGAACAGTACGATGAGCACGCAAAACCCCAGGGACAGGTATTGTGGAGCAAACTGCTGTGTCAGTACGCTGGCAGATTCGGTTACTGCGCGAATCTGTAGTGAGATATAAGGCAGTGTTCCAGCTAGCATAAATAGGGTCACCAGCACACCGGCGGTCTGACTGCGAAAGCGAAACGCGAACAGGTCAGCCAAAGAGGTCAACTGATACTCACGCACCAAGCGCAGGATCGGGCTAAGGATAACCGGGGTGAGAATGAAGGCCAGGGTCAATCCTAGATAAACGGTCAGGAACATGAAGCCGTTAGAATCTGCGTAGCCTACGCTACCGTAGAAACTCCAGGTAGTGGCGTAGACTCCCAGAGACAGAACATAAACTACCGGGTGGCGGGGTAGCCAGGACGGCAACCATCGCTTCTCTGTGGCATAGGCAATCAGGAACATCAGAGACAGGTAGAGCAGGCTGCTTAGGAAGAGTCCCGGTGCGGTGAGGATCATCGGTGGTCGATCCTGCGGTGCGCCCAGGGAATCAGCAGAATTATCACCAGCCAGATGAGAAAAGGCAGGTACCACGGCAGCGACGCCTGCAGCCACCATCCGGTGATCGGAGAGACCAGAATCAGCAGCGACAGGCCAAAAAGGAGAAAAACGCGCTCCATCTGTGATTTACAATGACATGCCCATGATCGTTACAAAATGTAACATAGCCGTCGAACAAGACAAACTGTATCGTGATTCCCGTCAGGATTCGTGGCGCCTTAAAGCCCAAAAGGGGGGCAGGTGATCGGCTCGCGTCTTTTAAGCAAGGCACGAGCTTACCTTGCGCGCCAGCGGAATTCGGTAGGGCCTATCGTCGATACGCAGGGTCTTGCTGAGTTTATCGATAGCCGTTCCAGCCTGGTCGCGCAGACGTCGCTCTATGGATATATCAAGACCCGTGCGGGCACCCGTTTCCCCGACCTATTTGAAAACGACGAATTCCTGGAATCCATCAACATAGCCAAGTGGCATATCTGGGGAGCCTGCGTTTCGGATTTGACGGTTTTTGCCGGCGGCCTGCTCTATCAGGAGGTCGCCGATGCGGATCGGGTACGTCTGGCTCTCAAGCGCGCCATTGATCCCGTGTTGGAACGTACCGGGCATCCAGATGAGGCCGGAAAGGATTTTAGTGCGACACGGGAAAGTATCGGTGTGCGTCTAGCCGGAGCGGTGTTTACTGATGCCGCCCAGACTGAGAATGCTTTTACCCGAAGTCCTGCAGCATTGGTCTACTGGGCACCGATCGTCGATGAACTCAAAGTGCTGGATGAAGCCATCGTGCGTAATTCGATCCGCTTTCGCTGGCAAGCGCCACGCCGTGAGTTACGTAAAGCGCTGCAGGCTCGGCAACTGCTTGATTCAATGATCGACTGAGAGATGGGGGCAGTCTGGGGGTCCTAAAAGGCAGCAGGGGTCGTCATCCAACGGTAAAATTACGGTTTTGCCCTGGCAAGGTTCATTCTGCAGGGTACGGTTCAGCGTGTTGCGTGCAGACGAGGACTCACTATGTCGAATAATAAACCCATCAGCCGTTACCCGGTGCCAGCGCTCGACGATCTGCCGCAGGATCTGCGTGACCGAATTATGACGGTTCAGGAGAAAGCAGGCTTCGTGCCTAATGTCTTTCTCGCATTGGCACACCGACCTGCTGAATGCCAGGCGTTCTTTGATTACCACGACGCATTGATGCTGCGTGAGGGCGGCCTTTCCAAGGCTGAGCGCGAAATGATTGTCGTTTCGACATCTGGGGCAAATCACTGCCAGTACTGCGTCGTTGCTCATGGTGCCATATTACGGATTTACGCCCGCGATCCTCTGGTCGCCGATCAGGTGGCCATCAATTTTCGCAAGGCGGACATCAGTGCCCGCCAGCGGGCGATGCTGTTTTTTGCCGACAAGGTCGCCCGGGATTCAGCGGCGCTGGAAGACAGTGATTATGAAGCCTTGCATGAGCATGGCTTTGATGACGAGGATATCTGGGATATCGGCGCTATTGCGGCCTTTTTCGCGTTGTCCAACAGAATGGCCAATCTGACGGCTATGCGTCCGAACGATGAGTTCTACAGTATGGGTCGCCAGCCGCGGGAAGAATCCTCATGAGCAATCCACCCAAGGGGTTGCCTTCGATCCGCACCATCGCCATGCCCTCAGATGCCAACCCGAACGGCGATATTTTCGGGGGCTGGCTGATGGCGCAGATGGGCCTCGCTGGTGGAACCTATGCCTTTGAGTTTGCGGGTGGACGGGTGACCACTGTTGCGGTGGATGCCATGTCTTTTCACCTGCCCGTCCAGGTGGGCGATCAGGTGAGTTGCTACTGCAGCACGGAGAGGGTGGGCACAACGTCTGTAGCCGTCAAGGTCGAAACCTGGGTACGCCGCCGCCATGATCAGGCTGAAGAACGGGTGACTGAGGGCCTGTTCACTTTTGTCGCTATTGATGCGGCAGGTCGACCACGACCCATCAGAGAGCCGGGCTCCTGAATACTACAAAGCGGTCCCAGTCGGGCCGTTTGGAACGACTGGCAGCCCAGATGAGCGATGCCGCCCTGCCACCGGTCAGCACGTGGCACCCAGCGAACGTCGGCGAGCTCGATCTGCGCATCGCCCGCGACGGCAGTTGGTATTACCTGGATTCCCCGATACAGCGTCCACGACTGGTGCGTCTGCTGTCGAAAGTATTGCGGCGCGAGGGAGAGGCGTTTTTTCTGGTCTCACCAACCGAGAAACTGTGCATCCAGGTGGAGGATGCCCCCTTTATGGCTGTCGAAATGGAGCGTCTGGGCAAAGGCGAGGACCAGCGTCTGGTTTTTCGTACTAACGTGAACGACGTAATCACAGCCGGGTCGGATCATGCGATTCGCGTGGACGAAGATGCCCAGACCGGCCAGCCTGCGCCGTACATCGACGTGCGGGATGGATTAGAAGCGCTGATCAGTCGATCGGTGTACTATGAATTGGCTGCTATTGCTGAGCCAGCGCCCCCACCACGACAGCGCATGCTGGGTGTTATCAGCGAAGGGTGCTTTTTTGAATTGGGCAGCGCTGGTGAGTGAAGGGCACGCGCTTGCAAGGCGGGTCGCTTGCCTGGCGGAATCAGGTGCCGCTAGCCTGTCAGTTTGATATTCACCCGGGCATCACTATGCACGCTTTGCGGATGGGCCATGACGTCACTTGGTTGTGAGCGCACAGGCTATCATGGGATGCAGCCGTCGCGCCCAGCAGAACGCCTGTTGGAGGCCCCGGTATGGCCCCGGGACAAGATCGCGGGGCGTTTTGCAGGTCGGCACATCGCTCGGATGATTTAAAACCCTCGGGCGAGGGTGCAATTGATCAGGCCTTGTCCAATGCCCCCTCAAGGTCAGCAATGATGTCTTCGACATCCTCAATGCCTACCGAGAGCCGGACCAGCCCATCTGTGAGTCCCCGCTTGCGCCGGTCTTCCACCGGCACATCCACATGGGTCATGCTCGCCGGGTGCGTGATCATGGTCTCGACACTGCCCAGGCTTTCGGCCAGGCCACACAACCGGACGTTATTCATCAGGGTTTTCCCGGCCTCAGTGCCACCGGTGAGTTCGAAGGTGATCATGCCGCTGAAGCCAGACATCTGTGCCTTTGCCACCGCGTGCTGGGGGTGAGAGGGCAGGCCGGGGTAGAGTACCCGGTCGATTTTGCTATGTGACTCGAGGAACTGTGCCACCTGCATTGCCGATTCTTCGTGCCGTTTCATCCGCAGGTGCAGGGTTTTCAGACCGCTCAGGTTCAACCAGCAGTCGAAAGGGCTGGAGACTGCACCGATCGTTTTCTGGATGTATTTCATTCTCTCAAAGACGTGCTGGTGATCAGTCACCAGCACTCCACCGATGATCTGGTTATGTCCCGCGAGATACTTAGTGGTGCTGTGCATGACGATGTCAGCCCCAAACTCAAGGGGTCGTAGAAAAACCGGCGTGGCAAAGGTCGAGTCGACGCCCAGCAGGATGTCGTTTTCACGGGCGATCGTCACCATGGCCTCAAGGTCGCTGACCTTGAGCAAAGGATTGGTGGGTGTTTCGATCCAGAGCATCCGTGTGGCGGGAGTAATGGCTGCACGTACGGCATCAGCGCTGGTGGTGTCGACGTAGCTCACACTCAAGCCCTGCTGCACGCTGACATTGTCCAGCAGGCGGGTGACTCCACCGTAGACATCATCCCCGCAGACGATATGGTCCCCCCCGCTCAGGAGTTTGAAACACGAATCCACTGCGGACATACCGCTGGCGAAGCTTATAGCGTACTTGCCATTCTCAATGGCAGCAAGATTGTCTTCGAGCACCTGGCGGGTGGGGTTTGACGAACGCGTGTAATCAAAGCCCAGATCCCGGCCTACTTCCGGGAGTACATATGTGGCCGTTTCGTAGATCGGTGGCAGGATAGAGCCAGTAGTGGGGTCCGGGCTAATACCTGCACGAACGACCTTGGTATCAAATTTCAACGCAGTTCTCCAGTTATTCAGAAGTTATCGATGGGCCTGTCAGGCAGCCCGGTGGTTTTTCTGGGTGATGAATTCCAGTAGATCGATCTTGTTGATGATACCGGTAATGGCTCCGCCGTCGACCACGACAGCGACATTGTTGTTTTCGAAAATCTGCTGTACATGACTGAGCGCCTCGTGCGGTTCGACCTTTCCCTGGAGTGGCCTGGCAACATCGCGTGAGGCATCCTCCAGGGTGTGTTCGCCGCTTGCGACTGCTCGCAGGATGTCCAACTCTTCGATCATTCGTAGATCGCCCTGACCAGAGGCTATAGGCATTTGTGAGATACCGGTACTCGCCATACGTGCGATGACATCTTTCAGCGCTTCGTCCGGGTCAGCGAAGGCGATTTTCTGCTGCTGAAAGTCGAGCAATTCCTGTACGGTACCCAGGTGCACGCCGGGGCCCAAATAGCCCATATCGCGCATCCATTCATCGTTAAAGCACTTGCTGATATAACGATCCCCCGAGTCACAGACGATCGCCACAACGATCTTGCCCGGGCCGAGTTTTCGAGCCTCTTCCAGGGCGCCGAAGAATACGGTGCCGGTTGAGCCACCCGATAAAATGCCTTCCTGACGGGCGAGACGTCTCGCCATCAGAAACGAGTCACGGTCGTGCACATTGATGACCTCATCCACAACTGAAAAATCCAGGGTATCTACCATAAAGTCGTGACCGATACCTTCGACACGGTATAGCGACGGGGTGCTCCACTCGCCTTTTTCGTGGGCTTCTTTATAGATGCTACCGTAAGGGTCCGGCCCGACTACGCGGACCGTTCGTCCAGCCTCGCCCGCTTTTTCTTTCAGATACTTTCCAGCGCCGGATATGGTTCCCCCGGTGCCAAGGCCGGCGACGAAAGAATCGATTTCGCCGTCTGTCGCTTCCCAGATCTCCGGGCCTGTGGTGAGGTAGTGGGCTTCAGGATTGTGCGGGTTTGAGTACTGGTCTGTATAAAAAGCATCCGGGGTTTCTCGCGCGACACGCTTTGCAACTTCAACATAACTGTCTGGATGATGATGATCCAGATCGGTCGGCGTGACAATCACCTCGGCGCCGTAGGATTTGAGCATGTCAATTTTTTCCTGACTCATCTTGTCAGGAATGGTAAAGACGCAGCGGTAGCCCTTAACGGCAGCTGCCATTGCCAGGCCCAGCCCGGTATTGCCTGAAGTACTCTCGACCAGGGTGCCGCCTGGTTTGAGCAGCCCGGCTTCTTCAGCCCGCTTTACCATGTTGATCGCCATGCGATCCTTCACCGAGCCTGATGGATTGAGGTTTTCCATCTTTGCGTACACTGTCGCCATCCCCGGCTCGACGATGTTGTTCAACCGTACCAGGGGGGTATCCCCCACGAGGTCAATAATGCTGTCAACTGCTTTCATTACATTGTCCTGCTTCGTGATTCCAATAACCTTTTTGATTCAACTCAGTACTGCCGCTATATGGCGCCTAAGCAGGCGGAAAATAATCAGTGTTACCGCTCTCGTTAGTCTTCTACGATCGACCGCACCGCTTCCACAGCCTGCTGCAGGTCTTCTTTATCAGTAAAGTACCCGGGTGCGAACCGTACTGCTCCGTTTTGCGAGACGGTTCCTAAGAGTTCATGCACATCAGGCGCACAGTGCAGCCCCGGTCGGACACAAACTGCGTGATCGGCATCGAGCATAGCCCCCACCTGATCCGCAGGCAGTTCACCAATGTTGATCGACAGGGTTGAAACCCGAGGCTGTCCTGCCCCCGGGCCGTAGATCTTCACGCTATCAATCGCACTGAAGGCATCGATGAGGTGTTGGGTCGCACTAGTTTCCGTTTCGTGTACATGCGCCAGTGCGATAGCACAGATTTCGCCGTGGGAATCAGAGCTATTGCCCCCGTGTGATCTACCCAGTTCGGCAAACCATTTCTGTGCAGCATTTAGGCCGGCAATGCCCGGCAGACAATGGGTGCCGGTTTCCATCCGATAGGGGTATTCTTCCGGCTGAAAAGGGGAGATCGAATTTACCCCGGTGCCACCCGTACGCGGTGGGCGAATCTCGATATTTTCGCCAACAATCATACCGCCGATACCCATAGGCCCGAAAAGTCCTTTGTGACCTGTATATACCAGCACATCGATACCCCATTCATCCATCGCAATCGGAACGACACCAGCAGTCTGGCAAGTGTCCAGTATGAACACCGCATCAGTTTCACGGACAACCTTGCCAATAGCGGCGGCATCCTGAAGGGAGCCCATGACATTCGATGCATGATTGACAACCACCACACGGGTGTTGGGCTGGATGCTCCGGCGAATCTCTTCTGGATCAACGAAACCAGCGCTATCAGCGCCGATTCGCGTCACCGAAATATCGTGATCGCGCTCAAAGTGATTGGTGGGGCGGAGCACACAGTTATGCTCCATGCGGGTGATAATCATGTGGTCGCCCGGATTCAAGATGCCTGAAAGAGCAGCGTTCATCGAGTCTGTGGCATTTTGTGAAAAGGTCACTCGGGCCGGGTCGCCACCAAACCCAAAAAATGCGCCCAGCAGGCGCCGGGTCTCGATGATCATCATTTCAGCCTCTACCGCTAACTGATGCCCTGACCGGCCCGGGTTAACCCCATGGCTGCGGAAGAATTGATCCATAAACTGATATACCGGCTCAGGCTTTGGCAGCGTAGTGGCTGCGTTATCAAAATAGTAGTTATCTTTCATTATCAGGATTTTCCAGAGCTGTCACCTATGGTCGGAGAAGAAATGCTGTTCTTAACAGAAGATTGCGCTGGCCCGTGCGACAGTGAATTGCGCCGCCGGGAGACGACGAAAGTTTCATCGTTAAACCACAGACCATTGTGTTTATGCAAAATCTGTTGCGTAGCCTCAAGATACGCGCCCGAAGCAACAGCTGGCTGAAGCCGGTCGTCCTCGATCTGCGCGACGTAAGTTGATGCATTCCAGGCTGCAAATAGTGTGGAGGTACCAATACTCTCAGCGATTTCTGTAGGCAGGGTTTTCATTTCAAAGCGCAGTATCGATTTGTTGTCCGAGCCGGCGTTAAAGTTGTAGTTGGCAGCTGCACGACCCAACCTGTCTTTGAGTGCTTTAAGCAGGTCATGTCGATTGACCTGAAAAGGATTCTCGTCAGGCCAGATCAAGTTGACCAGTTCCATTCCCGGGTCTTGACCTGCCGATTGCACAGCCAATAGGCGGCCGCCAGGCCCAAGGCTGCGAATCAGTGGTGCGAGGACCTTTTCAACCTTGAACTGAGCGCTCATGCGGGCGCGCCAGGGCTGGGCTGCGACGATCAAGTCGTAGTCGCCTGAGACCTGGCCGCGACGTGGTATGACTGAGTCCAGAAG
>MPMF02058927.1_pt1 | contig 12411 bp, 21 predicted proteins | sample 1617271 | NCBI WGS metagenome assembly MPMF02 (sample SAMN05944812, study PRJNA350692) | marine metagenome | biome: marine; feature: ODZ; material: water; isolation source: 120 m water sample prefiltered with 30 um filter, filtered on to 0.2 um... | place: Pacific Ocean | collected 2012-04-09... | reverse complement strand
TTGATTTCTGTATCCATGGTGAATAGAGGTAATTCTTCCTCTAACTTTTTAATCTTCTTCTTACTTGTTTTGATCAACCAATCCTTAAAGGATAGTTTTGAATCATCAACGAAGTAATACAAAACCCAGAGTGATGAAATTGATGGGAGGTCACTGATGAAATGTTTAATCGCATCAGAACTATTCAGTATTTGATCTGCATATCTTGATTGTGCTGTCATGAATCTTCCTCTTCATCTCCGAATTTAAAATTTGCAAAGGGTGAGTTTGGATCTATACCTTTAGGTAATTCTTTTTGTACTACCTCTTCCTTCTCTTCCTTTTGCTTTAAAGGATTAGTTGGTTGAGTAGCGGGAAGAACTGCATAGAAATCAATATGTTCTCCATTAATTACCTTTTGATATCTCCCATTAGGTCTTCCTGGATTGACCTGATAACCAAGTCCAATCGCGACATTCTTAAAGACGCGGACCTTCCACTGCTCTTTGTATCCCTGATAGCGCTCCAGTTCAGGGACATAGGAATAGAAATTAAGGACCTCATCGCGTGAGACTTCTTTCTTTCCCTCAACAACTCCATTAATGAATGCAGTTAGTTCGCGTAAGAGCAGATCATCTCCACTAGTGGTTCCAAGTAGTTGCCTTTCTGCGAGAACGTTGTCCTTAAACGGAATAAGACCTTCTTTTAGATACTCATGGATGCAGTGAACACAGGTCGCATAGAAGGCAGTGAAGTCCTCAGGACCCCAACTGTCTTTACGCAGCAACCATTTTCCACCGTGCTCATCAGCAGGTGACCTTCCTGTCTGATCATCAAGTGTTCCGTAGTAAGTGCTGATAGGAGCAAAGAAGAGTCGGCGGCGGTCTGAGCGTTCGGTTGCATTGATGGTGTAGTTGGTCGTAATGATCAACTTGGGCGCAGCATCCTCTGAGATAACAACGGTGTCCTTACCCTTTTTCTCAACGGTGAAACCATCAGTAATCAAGTTGTAGTGGTCCTCCAACTTGAAGTCCTGCCGGGTGTCCGACATAACAACGATCTTTTTGTCAGGGGTATATCCAGACAACATGAACCGAAGGTTGTCCCCGTCCATGCGCTTCCCATCGATGAAATGGACTGGTTTTATGTGGTTAAAAGACTTGGCGATGATTGATTTACCATTCCCGCCTTCACGTATCAGGTGGGTGCGGTCATAGAAAACAATCGCCCTTCTTAAGTCAGGTGGATAGAAATTATGGAGAAGGTATCCATAGGCAGTAACCAGTGTTTGAAGCAAACCAGGATTAACAACCCAGGCATCTCCGCGGTCTTCTTTGGCGAGGTTCTGAAAGAAATCCCACCAGTGTCCATGAGGTCCTAACTGGAGCGTCTCTTCTGAGATCTCACACTGCCTTATCTCCGAGTCCCATATGAATATTTCGGGCGGTAGCGTTTGATATGGGATGAGTGTTGGTTCTCTATCTCCACGGATAACCACCAACCCATTCTCAAAGCAGACATAGGACTGATCGCGCGAGTCAGTAAGTGGTCTTTGTGGAACCTTCTCCCATTTACCAGTCCCATCACTATTGGAATTGCTTTCAACTTCCGGAAGTGTTGGGAGAAATCTGATTGTCCATTGAGTAAAGAGGTCAGCACATGAGTGGAGGCGCTCTTCAAGGGATTGGTGGGGAATATCGCCGGCGATGCCACTCAGATACTTGAGCGCCTCTTCGGTCCAAGAAAAAATCTTGTCTGTACATAAAGGATCTTTTAAATCACCAAGGATGCGGACGCGGCGACCATTCTTTTGAATAACCAAATACGTTCCGTCCTCAACTGCTGGATCACGATATTTGTATATACCGAAAGCAGGAAGGAAATCTTTTACATAGCGGAAGGCATTGTGCTTGCTGAGTTTATTAACCTTCTTTTTATCCTGTTTATCTAAATACCAGAAGAAGGATTTTCGTATTTTACCCTGACTGTCTATAACAGACATCAGGTTCTTACCTATAATTTCTTTTGCTGAAAACATAAATTACCTACTGTGTTTGTTTTACTTTTTGTGCTATAATCTTCAATATAACTTAACCTATTATAACACCAATATGCTCATTTTATCTACTACTTCCAATCAAAGAAAAGAACCAGAAGTAAAGAGAAAGGAAAGAGGAGAACTCAAGTGGAGCAGGACTTCTCCTCATCCAGGAGAATACTTTTATGATTGGTCTTGGGAGTCGCTTGCGACAAACTCAAATTCAACCTTATCCATGTCTTCCGCCGAAACAGAAAGGAATTCTGGTATGGCATCTGCAAGTGTCTGATCGAAATCATCCTCCCCAGGGAAAGCATTAGTTGGATCGGGAAGAATTACCTGAAGCAAAGTATGCGGTCTTACATAAGGAGAGAATGCAGGTTCATCAAGTTGAGCGGCGTATTTGTCGGTGGCAATCTCTTGTGCAACGCCCCTGATAGGACGAATTAAGAGGTCACATCCACTGTCCAAAAACCCATGCCCGCAAGAGATTTCTACATTCAGTACTGACCTAAGGGTGTCTGGTTTTTCTAAGAAATCATCTGCAAGACGGTTAATCACATGCCCAGCGCATGAACCGGGATAGAAACATATGAACTCAACTGGCATTTCTCCCAGACGGGAGTTACCTATTGAGTAACCAAAGGTTGGAAATGTTTCATCATCTGGGTCAAAAACCATAGGGACACATCGACCTGTTGTTTTGATGTCGTGTATAGACCTAAGTATCCGCCTGGCATAAGAACTATTCATTTTCGTGGGTAGCAAGAACGGGTCTTCTTAAAGCGGGATTAGGTGCCTGATGATCTTTGGAAGAACGATCCGGAGATAAGGTGTAGAAATATTTTGTTGATTGATATTTCTTGTTGGTAGAAGACGTTAATTTGAGGCGCCGTTGGAAACCATTAAAGTCATAATGAGGTAATGCAACATCTGGGTTGAGATCAACTTCACTTGAATCAAACACTGCCACCAGTTGATCCCAATAATGGATAATGCGATATACCTTTAAACCTTTACTATCATCTGCAGTGGTTTTGTTATACAACCAGAGAAGAAAAGAAAGATAGAAACTTCCTGGAGGAGAAAATGGATCGATAGTTAGACTTCCACTATGGAAAATAAAATGAGGTTGATTAGTTTTATCCCAATCGATTTTGAACTTAATTGGTTTTGTCTTGGTTATTGCATATAAGTCATTAATATCTGACTTATTAAATCCGTTATTAATTAACTCATTGTGCCAAAAGCGCAATTCATAATGGGAGTTTTGATAACATCTCATGATTCCACTTCTACTTTGTTCTTGTTTTTCTTGCCGTTCATAGTCTGTAAATAAAGTCCTCTTTCCTTTTCGTTTTGGATCTTCCTAATTAATGCGTTATAGTTCTGTTGAGCAAAGAGGGATTTTCTCTCTCCATTACTAAGTTTTCTTAAACCTTTTCTTTTACTTCTTCTCTTGCTTCTGTTGCAAGTAAATCTACTTTGAATTTGTTTTTTCATAACAGGATAACCAATTAACAACTAGAAATTAAATAGATTAAATAACACCTTTCAATGCAAGATCATTATATTGATCCCTTGTAATGCCATTATAGAAAAGATAATCACCAAAAGAATTATCAACCTGTTCGTCAGTTAGAACCCCAAGTTCAGATAGACGGAATAAGCATTCATCTGCTTCTTTCAAGTAATCAAGACCACCGGTATTAAAGAGGTCGGCATATCGTTGGAATCTCACAAAATCACTTGTGTTAGGAGGATTAATAGTCACGGTCATTTGCTTGTTAATGTGTGAATGTGTTATGGGGACGAGCACAAGCAGTCTCCTGGTCCCCGGCAGGGTTTATTGACGGTCTGGTGTCGTCAGTCTTTTAGACAGTTAAGGTCTCAAGAATGTCTTCAGTTTTGTTTTCTTTTACTTCGACTTGCTTCTCCAATACCTTTTCTAAAAGGACTTCGCCTTCTTTCCAATCAAGAGGTGCAAGTCTTTCTGCTTCCTCAAACACATCGTTTACTGAATTGAAACGTTTATCACTCTGGAATTGTGCTTTGTAATCAATAATCTGTGGATCGGAAATGTAATAGGTGTATTTCATTTGATTTAAAGATTGCATGGGTGTTCCCAGTTATCGACGTCGATTGATTCGCCTACCGAAAGAGTCCAAGTGGTTTTGTACTTACCTTTTGGATCTGCCCATTCATCTCTGAATTCAACAAGTCCATTTGCGAATTCATGTGGATCCAATCCATAGAGTTTCACGACACCATCGTCGTCTCTTTCCCAGGTCTCTTCGTAGTTCTCTTCAAGGAGTTGGAAGAGGTGCTCCTTTAAATCGGGCGCACGGAATGGTTCTTGGATGCCAAAGAAGTCATATGAGTTCTCGAATTCAAGGACTGCTCCTTCCGGAGTGGTTTGGGTTATCCGAGTGGTGGCATAAAAAGATCCTTCTGGTCTTGTTGGAGGCACTGCTACTGAAGCGGTAGAAGTCATGACTGTTCTCCCTTTACCGAGAGAGCACTCACCTCTTGAAAAGCATCGTTAAACGCTTGGAGTCTGCTTGCGTATTTCGATTCAGAGTCCTGCAGATTTGTCTTGCAGTGCTCAACTTGCACTTCTGTTGCTCTTGTGTTTAGTCGCAGGCGAATTAAATCAATACAGCGCTGAACCTTCGGGAAACATTCAAGGGAATAACCACGATCAATAACTGGAACGCTGCGACTCCGACCGCGGTCTATCCAATCAATTGATTCACCCTCATCCAGTAGGTCCTTAGTGACTTGGGTAATGAAGTCTCTGTGTGCTTGAACTGTCTTAGGTGAAAGTTTGTTCCCGTTGCGATAGGTCAGCAGGCGATCCAGTGTCGTCAATGGTGTCCATGTGAGGTATTCAGGTTGCCTCAGGTTTTCAAAGTCCCTTACTGCCTGGTCCCTAACTGCATACTTACGCAGGTATTCAATAATTAATTCCTTCTCTTGCTCAGAGGAAAATTCAACTATTGAACCCTTCAATTGCTCTCTTTCCTCCTGTTCTTTTGCTCTGTCGGATGAGTAATAACCGATTCGACCTTCGTTATTCCAGTTATGATTGTTGAACTTATCAAGAAAATTATTCTTGTTTAATCTCATAGTAATCTAGTAGATAGTGTGTAAAAAATATCAGTCTCCTCAATCACGAGAAGGGGTTTTATGACGGTCTGATGTCGTCAAGTAATTCAACTAAGTTAGATATCTTTTGCCTCTTTATGGAGCGCTAGTACGTGTATTATTTGCCGTCAATAAACCGACCAATCTTTAACTCTTTAATGATAGGGTATTGACTATCTTTATTGATTGGTCTGTTTAATAGTTCATTCATTAAATTCTTCGTTTCTTCTTCTGAGTAGTTCTCGCGCATTACCTCTCCTACAGTAACAACAGTTCTTTCCATAAAATATCTACAAGAGTCCATTAGTTGATCCATATTGAAGTGGCGATTGTCTGTAAACATATCTCCACTACTAGATTCGTTCTCGTCTAAAAGGTCGGGGCGTTGTTTGTTAACTACGGACAGATTATTGTTCTTCCGTAATTTTGCAAATGCAGATTTCTTTTTCATTTTTCTGATGTGTATGGAACTAAAAATGCGACACCTTGTTTAACAGGTATTCCCACCTTCCTGCATAATCTTGCGGATCTTTCTGAGCAAGTAATTGATGGAATTATTGTATTGATTTCTTTTCTTACTAACTTGACTAGTTTGGCAAGATCATCAATTGTTTCAAATATCATGGATCTCCATTGATTGTATGCCTCACGTCCATATCTATTAACGACTTCTGTCTCAATCGCTTCTGGTGAAAATCGAGTTGTTGAACCTACACGGGTAGTAATTGTGAAGTCATAAAACCTGGCGTCTTCATCCCAACTAGTGGTGATACACCAAGGACCTGCAACCCCTTTAATAAGAGGAATAAAACTCCTATGACTTTTCCTTACCTTTCTTGGAGGAGGAGAATCCATTACATAGAATTCATCATCAAAGGGCGCTAATAGTTCCTCTTTTGTATATTCATACGTGCGAGAAGAGTAGTCTTTTTCCCAGTTTTTTCTTTGGGATGCAACTCGCTCATTAATGGTAGGAAAACCCTTGCGAAAGTTCTTGCCTTTTTTCAAGATATCCTCCATCTGGTCATCAACAGTCCTTACTGTTTGGGCAAATCCAACTGCCATTTATTCACCCTCCTTTTCTTTTACGGTCATTTGATTAAAAATATGGTTTGCCCTCAGTACTCAATTAAGAAGCGGGTTTATTGACGGTCTGAGGTCGTCTAGTAATCAACTCATGTCTGACTTGTCTCTAAATCCAAGGAATATGGGCAACCTTGGAATACCTGTTCCTTCTTTAACTCCGTAAGGCATGTATTTGAATTTCACAAACTTTCCAAGATAAGAATCTCTGTCTTCCCAAATCTCTTTGCGAAGAACATCATTCAGTCCGGACCCGCAAGAGAACTCCCTTCCGTCTTTCATCTTCAGAAGAAATCCGCCAAGAGTTCCTGCAGGAACCATTCCATCTTGAGAGGTAGAACGTTCACTTCTTCCAAAGACGTTTTTGGTTTTGACGTTGGTATTAGTGGTTTGTTCCTTAAAACCAATCACCTCTGCTTCATCATCGAGGAAGTTTTTAACCTTAAGGAGAGTGTTCTCTTTCACCGTTGAGCGACCAAATTTATAAGGTCCATCTGGTGCACGAAGCATCAATCCCTCATACCCATCGTCCAGGTTTTTAACCATCAACTCATCCACCTCTTCCTGTGAATTAACGGTGGTTGGATAGAGCACCTCAAGATCAACTCCCAGCGATTTGGCATAGGCGCCAAGCGTCAGTGGAAATTCATCAAAAGAGCATCGTATGAAGGTTGAAGTCAATACTTCAGCAAGTTGCTTCATCCTTTCCTTGTATCCCGGCATCTCTTCGTCAGCGGGATTTACGTAGTCAAAGATCCAAACCTTGAAATCAGGTTCTCCTTCGATACGCATGATTGCGCCGCAGTCTTGGAAGGTATCTCCAACTGTGAGTTCGCCATCGATACCATCAGGCAGTTCAATATCTGCAAGACATCCCTGGATGTATTTGTTGCGGATGGGTTTAAAGGTGCGACTAACTGCCTGTCCATCAATCATCAAAAAGCGAATTCCATCAATCTTTGGTGTTGCTGAATAAGGAAACTGTGCCTTCTCCTCATCAAACGTCGTCGCCAAAAGCGGTTTTTCAATTTTCATAAGTGTTCAGTAAATATTGTTTTCTCAGCACTCCATAAAGGAGAGGGTTTATAGACGGTCTGAGATCGTCTATTAATCAGAGTTGGTTAAATCCTTTCTTCTTCTTGTTCTGCTTTTTGTAATACTGAAGTTGTTTAGACATAAACCTTTGTTGAGCAAAAACCTGTGATTCTTGATCAAGACAAATAACATCCGCCTCAACTTTATGGTCCAATGTTCCAATAAGTCCTCTCTTCTCCGCTTGCGAACCCGCCTTTGCGCAAAGATACTGAACAACACTCAATATTGCTTCTTTAGTCCTACATGTTCGCCCTATTACAGGTCCTAAGGTTTGAGCACATTTATCAAAACTTCTTCTTTTATCCAGGTGGTCTGTTACGTATTCAGTTTTATTGATTTGTTCTATATCAGTCGTCCACCAAACATCATGATCGCCATCTACAAAGTCCGCACTAAAAATAATAGTAGGTTTTTCTACAAGGAGTAGAGCAGAAATATCTTCTGGAAAAACATCTTCTTCAAAATGATCTAAATTAGCATCAGGATGGAGTTCTTTCCATAGGTCTTTCTTATCTTCCAGTGCTTGTTCTGCTGTAGATAAATTAATGTCTTTTAAATCTTTCATGGATTAAGAACCTCTAAAAGTTTTTGCTTGGCAGCGGCAAGTTCTGCAATAAATAAATTTCTATTTTCTGACGTTGGGTAATTGACAGTATTTCCCGTTACACCGTTCCTGGTAACTTTCTCTCCTGGTAAAGGTAAACCCTCTTTTGGCACTTCTTTCATCCATGGTGTTTGCGTAAAGTCAAGGAGCGCATAAACAGCATCCATAACTTCTGGTTTGTCAAGGAATTCTTCAGTTAGTTTCCTTCCATATCGCATATGAATCCATTGGAAGATTTGATTATCCTTTTCGGTGTTGTTATAAAATCTTTTCTCACCAGGAATAGGGACTATCCACCAATCTTGATCTACTTCATATGTTGGTTCATTTGATCTAATTAAGGTTCTAGTTTCTAAGTCTTTTACGTAAAAGATAAAATCATCCCCAAGACATCCTGTTACCTCAATAAACACGTCATTAACTTCTGAAGGTATTCCTCCTCCATAATCAATTAACGATAAGTATTTGTCATAAAATCTTTTTGCATCCTTTGAATACCTATTTCTTATTTTTCCATCTTTTGAAAATCCCCTTATCTTTTGAATTTCATATGGAGTTGGTACTCCAAACCCTTTAAAGTCATTAGTGTGTTTCTTTTTTTTGGTTTTCGATTTAACACTCATAATCAGAACCTCCTTTTAGTTTGGATATACCCTTTGTTTCCACAAAGGCGATCAACTTCTTTTTCACTAATTGGTGGGAGTAGGAAGTTCTCAACCTCTTCCCAGTCTTCATCTACCGTTTTGTCTTTCCAACCAAACACAAAACACTTTTTCTCAGCATTCTTCCGCTTGTCTTTATTAGACATTGTTCGTTATTCCGTGAAAGTGTTATTAGTTCTTTAATGGGACTGCAGTTATTTCCTCAAAACATTTACGAGTTATCCGATTCCAATCAATAAACGGGTTCTCAAAACGAAGTTTTTGACACTTATAAAGCGGAACCCTCATGTCGATGTAGTTCAAATTGAAGCGCTTTTGATTAACCCACCAGTTAATAGAGAGATGGATTTCCTTATCAGTCCAACCAGGTTCTATTTTTGGAAAGACAAATAAGGTTTTTACTATTCCGTCCGGAAAATATTTCTGAGGCGGGTCATACCAAACAGGGTCATATGTTGCTATGCAATAGGTTTCATGTCCCTTAGTTTTTTTATATCTTTCATTCACTCATTGCCTCTACGTATTTAAGTGGCGCATCCGAGTAAGTGTCGTTCCACATTTCACATACACACTTTGCGTTCATAGGTTCATAAGAGACTGGTTCATGTCCTTCTGCTCTTAGTTCTCTCCAGGTTTTTGCATGATCATGAGGACGTTGAGCGTTATAGAAACGTTCAAGCACTGCATATTCCTGAACCGTCAGAGTCAATCTGTCGGGTAAAGCACCTGGGTCTTCCTTGGGAACATTCCAAAAAGGACGAATCATGCGCTTCCAGATTGATTGGAAAAAGTGATAATTGGGCATAACGAATTAACAGAATAACGACAGTTAATAGGTAAAATGGATATCTACTTTTCAAATCTTTCAATATTTCCTCGTATAGTTCTGGTGGATATTCATTCATAATCTGTTTCAGGGTATGGATCTATGTAATTCGGAAAATCAGCAAGTTTTAACTTTGAAAGAGTTTGGATCATTACCCAAACTTTTTCACCAGATACACGCTCTTCGTCGCAGTAGAAAGAAACCATATCTTCCATTAATTCAAGAACGTCTTCTGCTTGTTGCTGAAGTTCTGCTGTAATTTCTTCGCTCATTTGACTGCAATTATTTCTTGAACTCTTTGACGACGGAGTATGGTTAATTTCTCATATTCTGCTTTCTGCTGTGGTGTATAACAAAAATTCTGCTTACGCCATTGCTTCCTTAGATTCAGCAGTTGATGTAGAACTTCTTTTGGTGACATAGTAAAAAAGCAAGTGAATAAACAATCAGTCGCCACTTAAGGAAAGTGGGTTTATAGACGGTCTGAAGTCGTCTTAAGGTCCGAAGACCCCTTCACTTAGGGGACAGTTTCGACGACCCCCCTTTGTGTTACTCTTCCTCTAAAAGTTGAACTGGAAACAACAAATCAAATACTTCTACTTTGGTTAATTGATTAACAGAATTAGTAACACGATTTAGAATGCGTTGATTGACTTTAATCTTCGCGAAGTCAGCACTTAACTTGGACCATTTTTCAATCAACATTTCCCGTGCGCAGTATTCTTGTTGGTTCATAGTTTGGAATTGTTTGGGTTAATAGTGTTGGAATCTTCTCCCACTAGTGGGTCACTTTATCCGTCCCCCCTTCTATACAATTTCTGCAATCAATTCGTCTAATTCTTTTATGTTTAACTTGTCGTCTATAAATGAAACTTCGTCACCTGTTTCTGACTCAAAACCAAAGTTGCTTACAAATTCTTTGTAATTTTTAGATCCTTTGGCAATGTCATTTAAATCAGAATGGTTACTAATCCATAAGGCAACATTCCAGGTTTCATAATTTGTCCAACCGTTGTAGGTCTTAAAATCAGGTAATAGTTCGGAGGCAATAATCATGGTTTTAATTAATCAAGGTCTGCATAAGTTCCGTCTTCGTAAGTAATGCCTTTGAAATATCCTCTTTTGCTTGGGTTATATCTCTTTGAATATTCAATCCGTCCCCTTCCATGGGGATTATTCGATTGGAAGTCACACGACGTTGTGCTTCCTGTTGTATGAAGTTCCGCCACCTTGAATAAGGTGGATAAGGTGGCGGGTGTGATTGTTTTTTTGGGGTTTGAAATAGTCATTTAAGAATCTGCAAGTACAAGTTCTACTAATTGGTTTTTGTTTAAATTTGATTTCTTCTTCACCCCAACAAGTAATGCTTTTAGTTCCTTGTTGGTCTTGCTTAGTAGGACCTGTCTTGGGTCCTTAAATATTCCCTTTTCTTTGATGGATATCAGTGTCTGGATTGCGTCAACCACAAGCAGAACCGATATCACTAAGAAAGAGAACGTTGCTTCTGTTGCTTCTTGGACCATTGGATTTCTCCTGGGGTTGAGTAGAAGTCCTCGCCAAGCAACTCATTCAGGAAACGCATGTAGTCAGGAGAGACGTGCTCGGGAGACCAAAGGAATTGATCTTCCTTGGTGTTCCTTGTGGTCGTGAGTGCCATAGGTCGATGAACGAAGGACTGGTTAGGAGTGCAGAGAGGTCGTATGGAACTGGTCTTTTAAAACCGTTTCCAGCGACGCTCCTTCCCTTAACCTCTTACATCATACACGACTTTCTCCGCACGGAGAGCGTCATGACCTAATCCTTAACACCCTGTAATATATACGACCTTCTCTGCGCGGAGACCGTCATTATTATAGCACATACCCTTGCCACAACAGGCATTTTTATTTGCAGAGACGGGTGTAGCGTCCTTTCATGCGCTTATAAATCAAGGTTTTTCAGGGTTTTTCATACGACATTTGCCGCGGCACCCAAGTCCAACGACCAACCCTTTACGGAGAAGAAGTTGTGTATATGCGGAGAGTGTCGTATGCTTTCTTTATGACCACAGAAGATAAAAAGACGTTCCTTGAACAATTAGGAGGTTGTTCCATCACAGGAACAGTCGAAGAAATCCTCCATACATGCGAGGTCATAAAGACTGCAAAGGAATCACTGACCGAAGAAGCGTTCAGGGAATTAAGGGAGGAATGGGTCCATAGCGAGAAGGTCTGGTCAAAACTGCTGCAAGTGGGAATGGATGACCGCCTTGCTCAATACAAGGATCTGCTTCCCGCCAAATACACAACCATCCATCAGGTCCATTGCCTTACAGACGAAGAACTGAGCGCCGCTATTAATGAAGGTGTACTGACCCCAGAGGTTTCACAAGGGAATCTCAACCGTTGGTTAAAGGATTGGAGGTTTAGAGGAACTGCACAAGAAGTGCCGGAGGACTTCTCTGAACTGGTCAGCATCCTTGCTCCTCCATCAGTTCCAGACGAAACATTGGAAAGGTTTAAAAGCGACCTCGAAAAAGTGGTTGGAATTTATGGTTTTAAGACCCAATACGAAGGCGAACAAACAATCGTTTCTCTTCGACAGCAAAGGTCACAAGATAAAGCGCAAGAACTGGTAGCACTGTTGTTGAAGGACTTAAAACCTACGTGGGAAGCATCGGAACATCAATACAGATCTATGTTCTCCCTTGGTTCATTAGAAGACTTAGTGCAAGGGAGTATGAGTTCCTTTACTGGTTTTTTAAACAAATTCAGAGGCGGACGCGAAGAATTTTGGACTTTCCATGCCAGTGATTACATCCACAAGATTGCCCTGGAATACCTGAAGACAGGATCCCGCGGACAACGCTTTAACTACAGGAGAAGGTTGAAAGAAATATCCGAAAAGCACCAACACCTTGCAGAGAAGGTAAATCAAGTTCTTGAGGAGTGGATGAATTACTGATGAAAGGAGTATTGCTAGGGATTGTGGTTGTGGT
>MPMF02242724.1_pt1 | contig 12427 bp, 10 predicted proteins | sample 1617271 | NCBI WGS metagenome assembly MPMF02 (sample SAMN05944812, study PRJNA350692) | marine metagenome | biome: marine; feature: ODZ; material: water; isolation source: 120 m water sample prefiltered with 30 um filter, filtered on to 0.2 um... | place: Pacific Ocean | collected 2012-04-09... | reverse complement strand
GGATCTAATGTTAAAAGAATTACATTTGGGCAAGGAATATACGGTACACCGGTTTGGTCTCCGAGAGGAGATTTAATAGCATTTACAAAAATGTACAAAGGCAGGTTTTATATTGGAGTTATGAGGACAGATGGATCGGGAGAAAGATTACTAACCGAAAATTATTACCAGGAAGCTCCATCTTGGTCACCAAATGGGAGAGTTTTAATTTTTTATAGAGAAACGAAGTCGGGAAGTCAGGGAGAAGGATTTTCAGCTACATTATGGTCAATTGACCTAACGGGCTACAATGAAAGATTGATTGAAACTCTAACAGACGCATCAGACCCATCTTGGTCATCTTTATTGTCAAAGTAGTTATTATTTGGTTGAAATTTGACTTGCATCATGTATCTAGAAATATTAATGTTAAAAAAAATTATGGGAGTTCAAATATGGCTTTAGGGAATTCAATTAGAAGTATATTGTTGGTGATAGTAGCGGCGATCATATTGTCCGCTTGTGCTACAAAAACAACAAAAAAAGTTGGTGATTATAAATTATCGCAAATTTCGGGAGATACTTATACTGGTGAAGAAACTGTTAAATATTTAGCAACAGGTGTTCCGGATAGAGTGTTCTTTGCAACTAATAAATCGGTTTTAACAACAGCATCAAGAGATACATTGAGAAAACAAGCGGCTTGGTTAAGGGAAAACAAAAGTATCAACGTGACAGTCGAAGGTCATTGTGATGAAAGAGGTACAAGAGAATACAACCTAGCTTTGGGCGAAAGAAGAGCAAATGCTGCAAAAGATTATCTTATGACTTATGGAATATCTGGTAATAGAATTTCTGTAATAAGTTACGGAAAGGAAAGACCAGTAAATGCTGGCTCTGGTCCTTTGGCTTGGTCACAAAATAGAAGGTCTGTGACGGTCAAGGCTAACTAAATTTTTTTTGTGAAATAAATATAAAGACCCCGGATATACCATCCTGGGGTCTTTTTTTTGCCATTATTTTAATTAGTAATTTAATTAATGTATAGATTGCTGAAATACACAATAGGCCTATTTGTAATTATTATTATTTTAAATGTTCAAAATAAGTCTCTTGGTGAGGAAAGTGAAATCTACGATATATTGAATATCATACAGAAAGATTTGAAAACTTTAGAAAAAGCAGTTTATTCAGGAAATTCTTCTTCCATGGCACAGTCAGATGATTCAAATTTATCTCAAGATACACTCACAAGACATTTGTTAAAACTTTCAGATATCGAACAACAGTTTCAGGAACTTACAAATAAATTTGAGGAAATAAATTATAAAATTGACAAACTTTCAAGTAGAATTTCAAAAAATCAGGCTGATAGTCAATTACGATTTCAAGATTTAGAAAAAGCTAAGTTATCAGGTCAGTTACAATCCACTGATATTGCAAGTAATCAATCAGAAAAGCAACTACCCGGTTCTTCTGAAGCCCAAATTCTTGGCAGAATTAGTGATGAAGATTTAAAAAATACTCAAATAGTACAAAGCACTCAATCTATAGAATCTACTAGTGCTATTGTAGCTGAAAAATATATTAGCGAGGAAAAACTTTTACCCGAAGGAACACCAAAAGAACAATATGATTTTGCACTTAGCTTTGTAAAAGTTGGTGATTATGAAACTGCGGAAATTGCGCTAAGAGAATTTGTTGATACAAATGCCAAAGACAAACTTGCTGGTAATGCACAATATTGGTATGCAGAGACATTTAGAATTAGACAGCTTTATCAAGATGCGGCAACAGCATATTTGGATGGTTATCAAAAATATCCTAATAGTGGCAAAGCTCCTGTTAATTTATTAAAGCTTGGGGTATCTCTAGTTCAAATTGGAGAAAAAGATCAGGGTTGCTCAATGATTACCGGAGTAAGTAAGCAATATCCAAAAGCAAGTCAATCTGTTCTTCAAAAAGCAAAATATGAAGAAAAAAAATTCGACTGCCCAACGAAAAAAAGTTAAATTCGATAACAAATATCTTGGGGATCCAAAAATTAAGAGGATATATTTAACTTTTAAAAAACAATTATATTCCCAAATTAAAAATCAAAAATTTTGTATAGGAGTATCTGGAGGACCAGATAGCTTAGCTCTAGCATTCTTAGGTAAAATTTTTTCAAAAGAATTTAATAGTAAATTTATAGCTTTAATAATTGATCATAATTTGAGAAAACAATCTGCAATAGAAGCACGAAAAGTTAAAAAAATTTTAACAAAGCACAAAATTAGAACCAAAATATTAACTTGGAAAGGCAAAATTCCAAAATCAAATATTCAATTTAATGCACGCAATATTCGATATTTCTTGCTGAAAAAGGAATGTAACAAATTGAACGTTAAAAACTTAGTTTTGGCTCATCACGAAAGTGATTTAATTGAAAATTTCTTTATAAGGCTGTTTAGAGGCAGTGGTTTAAAAGGCTTATCTTCTCTAAATATAAAAAGATATCCAGAGGATAATGTTTTAAATTTAATTAGACCTTTGATCAATACTAAGAAAAATGAATTAATTTATATTTCAAAAAAGGTCTTTAAATTTTATTTAACCGATCCGTCAAATTTCAAAGAAAAATTTTTACGCACAAGAATTAGAAATTATTTGGATAAATTTAAATTGGATGGACTAGATATTAACAAGGTAAAATTAACATTAAGTAACTTGCAGTCAGCAAATGAATCCATAAATTTTTATAAAGAAAAATCTATTAAAAATTACGCAAGATATTTACAAAGTAATGAATGTTTTGTTAGCTATGATTTATTTAACTATGAATCTGAAGAGGTTATTTTTAGGGCTATTAGCGATATTATTTCCAAAGTCTCTGGAAAATATTATTCACCAAGAGGAAAAAATGTTAAAAATTTGATTACTGGAATCCAATCAAAAAAATTTAATAAAGCGACACTTGGTGGATGCATAGTTGAGAAAACTCATAATATCCTAATATTTAGAAAAGAATTTGGGGCCTAGTTTTAAATTATGTGCTTATTTTGAATATTATTATGTTAATTTGCCCCTTGTTTAGTTTAGAATAAATCTTATTTTAATAGTATAATATCAACATATAGATACCGACTATGAATTTTAAAAATTTGGTTATGTGGGCAATTATAGTTTTCCTAACCATAGGCTTATATAATATGTTCAAACAACCACAGAACATTCAACAAAGTAATAATATATCTTTTTCAGAATTTTTAAACGAAGTTGATAACGGCAGGGTGGTACAGGTTGATATTAAAGGAAATAATATCAGCGGGAAACTTGCAAATGGAAAAAATTTTAATACTTATGCACCAAACGATCCCAATTTAGTAGAAAAATTAACTGACAAGGGAGTTGGTATAACTGCCGCTCCAACAGAAGATAAAATGCCATCATTACTTGGGGTGCTATTGTCTTGGTTTCCTATGTTGCTTTTAATTGGTGTTTGGATATTTTTCATGCGCCAAATGCAAGGAGGTAGAGGTGGAGCAATGGGCTTTGGAAGATCCAAAGCTAAACTGATGAGTGATTCGAAAAAAAAAGTAACTTTTCCTGATGTTGCAGGAGTTGAGGAAGCAAAAGAGGAAGTGCAGGAAGTTGTAGAATTTTTACGAGATCCTAAAAAATTTATGAGACTTGGTGGAAAAATACCTAAAGGTGTATTGCTTGTAGGACCTCCAGGTACGGGAAAAACTTTGTTAGCCAAAGCAATTGCAGGTGAAGCAGACGTCCCATTTTTTACAATATCTGGATCAGATTTTGTTGAAATGTTTGTTGGCGTTGGCGCCTCAAGAGTAAGAGATATGTTTGAACAAGGAAAAAAAAATGCTCCATGCATAATTTTTGTTGATGAATTAGATGCAGTAGGAAGAAGCAGAGGTGCAGGACTAGGTGGAGGAAATGACGAAAGAGAACAAACTCTTAATCAGATATTGGTAGAAATGGATGGTTTTGAAACAAACGAGGGTGTAGTTATAGTTGCAGCAACCAATAGGCCTGATGTATTAGATCCTGCGCTACTAAGACCAGGTAGATTTGACAGACAAGTAGTTGTTCCATTGCCCGATATAGTTGGAAGAGAAAAAATTCTAAAAATACATGCTAAAAAAATTTCAATAGGACCTAACGTAAAACTAAAAACAATAGCCAAAGGAACACCGGGATTTTCAGGAGCGGATTTGGCCAATTTAGTAAATGAGTCTGCATTATTAGCTGCAAGAAAAAATAAAAGAATTGTTACAATGCAGGAATTTGAGGATGCTAAAGATAAAGTAATGATGGGTGCTGAGAGAAAGTCAATGGTTATGACTGAAGACGATAAAAAATTAACGGCCTATCATGAAAGTGGGCATGCCATTGTCGCTTTAAACGAAAAAGCATCAGATCCTATACACAAGGCAACGATCATACCTAGGGGAAGTGCCTTGGGTGTTGTCTGGACTTTGCCAGAAAGAGATAAATATTCTCATTCAAGGGAATATTTAGAAGCAAATATATCGAAAGCAATGGGAGGACGAATTGCAGAGGAATTAATTTTTGGTCACGAAAAAGTTACTTCTGGCGCTTCTTCAGACATCCGAATGGCTACCAAACTAGCAAAAGATATGGTGACTAGATTTGGAATGAGCAACGAACTTGGTCCATTAACATATGGAGAAAATGAAGATGAGGTTTTTCTTGGAAGATCTATAACAAGGCATCAACAAATGTCCGAAGAAACTGCAAAAAAAGTTGATTCAGAAATTAAAAAAATAGTGGACATAGGGTACAAAAGAGCAAAAAAAATATTAACAGAAAAAATTGATGATCTACATAAATTAGCTAAAGCTCTAATATTGCATGAGACTTTAACTGGTGATGAAATTGTGGATTTAATTTTAAAAAATAAATTTCCAGAACGAAAAGAAGATCCAAAAAAAGACGAACAAGATAAAACTTCCGCACTAGGTTCACTAGGTTTAAAACCTAAGCCCGCACATTAAACGTCCATAGATGAGAAAATATTACACAAGGGCGTGTAATTTTTACTATGGGAAAATAGCAAGAGATTTAATTTTAAATGATAAAGCTTTACCTTTAAATTCTAGACAGAATATAGCTTTTGATCAAATAGAGATTTTTCAAAGAAAACAAAATAAAATTGTTGAAAGCAAATTTTGCTCAATTACAGAAATTAATAATTTGGATAAGGAAATATTATTTGAAATAGAAAAAGATATAAAGAATATAACTTTGGAAAGAAAAAGTATATTGGGATTGAAATTTGATATACCTCAAATAATAGGTGTGCTCAATATAACACCCGATAGTTTTTCCGATGGTGGATTATTTTTTGAAGAAACTAAAGCATATGAACAGGCCAAATTAATGATTGATAGCGGGGCAACAATTATAGATATCGGCGGAGAATCAACCAGACCAGGCTCGACAACTGTTAATGAAAAAGAAGAATGGAAGAGAATAGAAAGCACTATAATAAAATTAAAAAAATACTTTCCAAAAATACTTTTATCTTTAGATACAAGAAAATCTTATGTTATGAACAAAGGCATGCAAAATGGAATTGATATTGTTAACGATGTATCAGGTTTGAATTTTGACAATAAATCTTTTGAGCTTATTAATTCGAAAAATCTCCCTTTTATTTTGCATCATATGCAGGGAACTCCAGAAACAATGCAAAACAATCCAATTTATGAGGATGTTTTGTTGGATATTTTTGATTTTTTTGAGGAAAAAATTAATTTTTGTTTAAAAAAAAAATTTAAAAAGGAGTTTATTATCCTAGACCCAGGAATCGGATTTGGAAAAAATTTAGATCATAATTTAAGATTAATGTCTAAAATCTCAATTTTTCATAGTCTAGGATGTCCAATTTTGATAGGAACTTCCAGAAAAAAATTTATAGAACATATTGTAACAAAATTTGATACTCCCGATCGAACTGGAGGTACATTAGCATCAGTGTTGCATGGACTTTCTCAAGGAGTTCATATATTCAGAATTCATAATGTTAAAGAAATTAATCAAGGAATATTAGTTTTTAATAAAATAATAAATACCAATTAATTTATGAGCAACAAATATTTTGGAACAGATGGTATTAGAGGTACCATCAACCAAGGTAATATTACTGGAGAAAAATTCTTTAAGTTCGGTTTAGCATCAGCTACCTATTTTAAAAACCAAAAAAAAACCAAACAAATTGCTATAATAGCTAAAGATACAAGATTATCTGGATATACTTTAGAGCCAGCTTTGGTATCGGGCTTAGTTTCAGGTGGAATGCATGTTTTTACACTGGGACCTTTACCAACCAACGGACTTGCAATGTTAACAAGATCAACGAAAGCAAATATGGGTATTATGATTACCGCATCTCACAATCCTTATTACGATAATGGTCTTAAATTATTTGGGCCAGACGGTATGAAATTATCAGATCAAATAGAAAATAAAATCGAAAAACTCATAGATGCGAAAAATACAAAACAACTTACAAATCCTAAATTATTAGGTAGAGTTAAGAGACTTGAAGATGCCAATGATAGGTATATTGAAATATTAAAAAAAAATTTTCCAAATAATTTTAGCTTAAAGGGAACTAAAATAGTTTTAGATTGTGCTAATGGGGCAGGATATAAAGCCGCTCCTAAATTACTTAATAATCTTGGAGCAAAAGTTGTGTCAATTGGGGTAAAACCCAATGGTTTTAATATTAACGATAAATGTGGATCTACCTGTCCATCTAAAATTCAGTTAGCTGTAAGAAAATATAAAGCTGACGTTGGCATTTCATTCGATGGTGACGCAGACAGAATTATTATGTGTGATGAAAACGGCAAAGTTATAAACGGTGATCAAATTATTGCGATGTTAGCTCGTAGATGGAAATTAAAAAAAATATTAAAAGGTGGTGTAATTGGAACTTTGATGTCTAACTATGGATTAGAAAATTTTTTGAGAAAAGAAAAGATTAGGTTTTTTAGATCTAAAGTAGGAGACAGGCATGTAAAAGAAAAAATGAAAAAATCAAATTTTAATTTGGGCGGCGAACAATCTGGTCATATAATTCTAGGAAAATTTGCAACAACAGGAGATGGTTTGATGGTTGCATTAGAGGTTCTGTTTTCGTTAAGAAAAAGAAAAAAAGCTAGTCAATTACTTAATGTTTTTCGACCCTTGCCACAAATATTAGAGAATGTAATGGTAAAAGATAAAAATATAATCAATAAACCCAAATGTAAAAAAGCAATTAAAAAAGCAAAAAAATTGATGGATGGGCATGGAAGATTATTAATAAGAGAATCGGGTACGGAACCAAAGATAAGAATTATGGGTGAGTCATATGATAATAATTTAATTTTAAAATGTATAAAAATAATTAAGCGCTCAATAAAATAGTGAATCTTAAGTCAAAAGTATTGATAATTGCTGGCTCTGACTCTTCGGGGGGAGCGGGTATACAAGCAGACATTAAAACTGTAACTGCGCTTGGTAGTTATGCGACGACCACAGTAACTGCAGTAACAGCGCAAAATACCAAAGGTGTAAAAAAAATTATCTCAATTCCTACAAAAATTGTTCAAAAACAAATAATAATGATATTGGATGATATTGGTGCCCATGCTGTAAAAATAGGTATGTTGCATAATGCAAACATAATAAAAAGTGTTTATAAAATTTTAAAAAAATATAATTTAAAAAATATTGTTCTTGATCCAGTAATGATTGCTAAGGGTGGGGCGAAATTAATAAGTAAAAGTTCAATTAAACATTTAAAAAAATTACTTCTTCCTTTATGTACTTTAGTTACACCCAACATTCCGGAAGCAGAAGTATTAACCGGATATTCAATTTCAAGTAAAGAAGATATGATTAAAGCTGCAAAAAAAATTCTCAACATGGGATCAAAAAATGTGCTACTAAAAGGTGGTCACAGTAAAAGTAAAATGATTTTTGACATTCTAGCTACAAAAAAAAACATAAAAATTTTTAAAAAAAAAAAAATTAATACAAAAAACATACATGGAACAGGTTGTACTTTGTCTTCTGCTATTGCCACATGTTTATCTCAAAAAAAAAGTATATTCAGATCATGTGAAATTTCTCTGAGATATGTAGATAAAGCAATCGCTTCTGCACCAGGTTATGGAAAAGGTTTTGGACCACTGAATCATTTAGTTTCATTTAACTTAAAAAATAACAATGTCTAATGTAGCTGTTATAGGTGTTCAATGGGGAGACGAGGGCAAAGGTAAAATTGTCGATTGGCTTTCAGAAAAAGCCGATGTGATTGTTAGATTTCAGGGTGGTCATAATGCTGGCCACACTTTGGTAGTTGATAATGTTACTTATAAATTAAAACTATTACCATCAGGCATAGTAAGAAAAAATAAAGTCTCGATTATAGGTAATGGTGTAGTTATAGATCCGTGGGCTTTGCTTGATGAAATTAAGCAAATGGAAAAATTAGGAATAAAAATTAATGTTGACAACTTATTTATAGCTGACAATGCTACGTTAATTTTGCCATTTCATATAGAGTTAGACGAAATAAGAGAAGATTTAAAAGATACAGATAAGATAGGTACTACGAAAAGAGGAATAGGTCCGGCCTATGAGGATAAAATTGGAAGAAGGGCAATTAGAGTTATGGATTTGGCTAATGAAAAAAATTTATCAAAAAAAATGGATACTATTTTGTTTCATCATAATTTAATAAGAAAAGGATTGAAAAAAAAAACGATAGACAAAGATCCATTAATGAAAGAACTCATTAAAATTTCATCTACAATTTTGAAATTTTCTAAACCAATTTGGAAAGAAATAGAAGATTTAAAAAAAAAAAATAAAACTATACTTTTTGAAGGAGCCCAAGGTATTTTATTAGATGTTGATCATGGCACATATCCTTACGTAACTTCATCAAATACTGTTGCAGGTGCATCACTGGTTGGTTCTGGATGTGGCCCAGATACCATTAACTATATCCTTGGGATTGTTAAAGCTTATACTACCAGAGTAGGTGAAGGTCCATTTCCAACAGAATTAAAAAATGAAGTGGGAGAAAAAATTGGCGAAAGAGGAAAAGAATTTGGGACAGTTACTAATAGAAAAAGAAGATGTGGTTGGTTAGATGCCGTACTAGTTAAGCAATCTTGCATTATATCTGGAGTTAATGGGATAGCTTTAACAAAGATAGATGTATTGGATGAATTTAAAGAGTTGTATATATGTGTTGCTTACAAACTTTATGGAAAAGAAATTGATTATTTTCCAAGTGCGCCACAGGATCAGATAGCAGTAAAACCAATTTATAAACTAATGGATGGTTGGTTACAAAATACAAAAGGTATAAAGAAGTGGGACGATCTTCCCATAAATGCTAAAAAATATATTTCGTTTATTAAAGATTTTTGTGGTGTTAAAATATCTAGTATTTCTACAAGTCCAAGTAGAGAAGATTCAATTTTAATTGAAGATCCTTTCAAGCACTAACTAGCTGGTAGTAAATTTTTTGATTTAGCAGCATTCAACATACATTTTTGAAGTTTATCAAAAGCTTTATTTTCTATTTGTCTGATTCTTTCCCTGCTGATTTTATATTTCTTACTTAGTTTATCTAATGTAGTTGGTTTGTCAGAGAGTCTTCTTGCGTAAAGGATTTCTTTTTCCCTATCATTTAAAATATGAATTGATTCTTCGAATAAATTTTGCCTTTGTTTAAATTCTTGATTTTGAGAAGTTTTCAATTCTTGATCCATGGATTTGTCTGACAGCCAATCCTGCCACTCATCTCCATCTTCTCCGACTAGATTATTTAGTGATTTTTCCTGACCAGAAAGCCTTCTATTCATTGATACTACTTCTTCATTGCTAACATTAAGACGATCAGCAATTTCATTTACATGTTCCTTTCTTAAATCACCTTCAGACCTTGGGGCTATTTGATTTTTTAATTTTTTTAAATTAAAAAAAAGTTTTTTTTGAGCTGTAGTTGTACCTATTTTAACTAGACTCCATGATCTTAAAATATACTCTTGTATAGATGCCTTTATCCACCACATAGCATAAGTTGCAAGCCTAAATCCTTTTTCAGGATCAAACTTTTTTACTGCTCGCATTAATCCAACATTTCCTTCTGATACCAGTTCACTTACCGGCAAACCATAACCACGATATCCCATAGCAATTTTTGCAACTAATCTTAAATGACTAGTCACAAGTTTTTCTGCAGATTTCAAATTACCTCTATCTTTCCAACTTTTTGCTAACATATATTCCTCTTCAGCTTCAAGCATTGGAAATTTTTTAATTCGAACAAGATAGCTAGATAGACCTCCATCACCGGATAGATCAGGCAGATTATAGGCTGTTGTTTTAGTCATCATAATTAATTCAAATACTATTTAATAGTTAGTAACCTATTTGTCAAAAACAAGGTGTGTTATTTGCTTAGATTTCTTAGTTTCTTGACTAATTTTGTTAAATCTTTCGGTAATGGAACTTCAAAACGAACTTTTTCATTATTTAATGGATGAATAAATCCAAGAGATTTTGCGTGTAGAAATTGTCTATTAATATTTTTTATCATTGAATTTAATTCTATGTCTATCCTTTTAAATTTTTTATTTTTTTTTTGATATAATTTATCCCCAACTATTGGATTGCCTTTATAGGATGTATGAACTCTAATTTGGTGAGTTCTTCCGGTATCTAATTTACATTCAATCAAACTCAATGTTGGAATTTTATTATTTTGAAAAACTTCTAATGTTTTATAATTTGTTACTGCAAATTTTCCTTTTATACAACTTGCTTCCATTAACTGTCTATTTCTATTGCTTCGGGTAATATAACTTTTAATAATTCCCTTTTGAGGTCTTAAAGTTCCCCATACCAAAGCTTCATATTTTCTATTTATCGTATGGTCATTAAATTGTTTTGAAAGATTAATATGTGCTATATCATTTTTTGCAACAACCAAGAGTCCACTTGTATCCTTGTCCAATCTATGCACGATGCCAGGTCTTAACTTTCCACCAACCGTAGATAAACGTCCTTTACAATAATAGACAAGTGCATTAACTAAAGTATTTTCAGTGTTACCAGCGCCAGGATGTACCACAAGGCCTGCTGGCTTATTGACTATGATTATATTATTGTCCTCAAAAATTATATCTAAATTATAATTATATGGCTTAATATTAGTTTCTTTTGGTGGGGGAATTTCGATTATAAGATTATTTTTCAAATTAATTTTTTTTGATGGTTCGTAACAAATTTGATTATTTATTTTTACCGTGCCATTTAAAATTAAATTCTTTATCCTGGTTCTGCTAATATCAGTTATTTTAGAACTAATAAAAGTATCCAAACGTTCGCCGGAACATTGTTTATCAACCACAAGCTTAATGATTTTTTTCATTTTTTTTATAATACCTTAAATTTCTATTGTGAGCATTTTGATCACAAAATTTGATTGTGAAAATAATCTTGACATACCTATATATTTTGCTTATTTGGAAAGCAATACTGTTAGTTCGGTGGGAAATAATGTGAAAATCATTAACTGTTCTCGCAACGGTAAGTTAGCATGAAGCACAAGTCCGAGCACCACCCAGTATAGCCCGCTGCCGAATGAAGACCGAGAAAAGTCTAGTTCTGCAATGAAAAATTAGCAGTGGCATTGAATTAACAAATAAAACTAATTTTTAGTTTTATTGAAATGGTGAAGCTAAATGCTAATAATATTGAGATTATTAATATTAATTCTAATTTTAAATTTTTCTATAATCAGACTATTTGCTGCCGATATTCCTGTTATAGTTATTGCAGCAGGAAAAACCTATCAATCCAAAGGCATTGTGGGAAGTGATGTTGTAGTAGTTGACAGTGAAGCAATTTCAGAATCCAACGAATTTTTTCTTGGCGATGTATTAAGTAAAAGCTTAAATGGAATGAACTATTTCCAAACTGGAGGTCACGGTACCACTTCAGGGATACAGCTAAGAGGGTTACCTAAAAGATACTCTACGATCTATATGGATGGAGTAAAAGTCTCTGATCCCTCAAGTCCATCAAATGATTATTATTTTGGTAATTTAATAAAGAGTTCTATAGATCGTGTTGAAATTTTGAAAGGTTCACAAAGTTCTTTGTATGGCGGTGGTGCCATAGGGGGAACTATCAATCTTTTTACAAAAAAAGGAAAAGAAGGTCATCATAATAATATAGAAGTATCCACTGGCTCAAATGCAACAAAAAATTTCAACGTTTCCTTTGATGGCAAAGAAGAAAACTATGATTATTTTGTTGGTTTTAATAAATTCTTAACCGACGGAATTTCAGCAATGAATGATAATGACGAAAAAGATAAATATTACAATGACGGCGTTGTTGCAAATTT
>MPMF02151363.1_pt1 | contig 12483 bp, 14 predicted proteins | sample 1617271 | NCBI WGS metagenome assembly MPMF02 (sample SAMN05944812, study PRJNA350692) | marine metagenome | biome: marine; feature: ODZ; material: water; isolation source: 120 m water sample prefiltered with 30 um filter, filtered on to 0.2 um... | place: Pacific Ocean | collected 2012-04-09... | reverse complement strand
TTTTTTCAGGAAGGCATCCCCACAACCCTGAAGGGGCGAGTGGATCTGGCCGCTGCGTGCTGTTGATTGGCCAAGTTTGTGGGTTGGCTTCAGTCTGATCAGAGCCATTCACCTTGACTCAGCTTCAATCTGCTGCTTCTCTTATTCTTTTTTGTTCAGTCTCTTGGTTCAGCTTGTTTGTTTAGTTTCTTGTTTTAGTTTCTTGGTTTAGCCTACTCACTGCCAGTGATCGTGCTGACTGATCAGCCTGAGGCTATCTGTGATAAAGGCGTACTGAGGTAGATCCATTGTTGTGAAAGGATTGGGCCCCTTGTTGATCAGAAATACAGCACCCTTCTGGCCGTCTTTGCTGATGATTGAAAGTGAGAGGTAACCGATATTCGATCCACTGTGAAACAGGTAATCACCCTTTGGGTTCTCCTGCGCAGACTTGTTGCCGATGAAGAATCCCAGGCTGCGTGTTGGTGATGAGCTGGGAAGAATCAAGGCCTCGGCCAGGGGTTGGTTGATCAGATCATCCTTTCCCTTAAGTGCACGGGTGAAGGCCAGATTGAAGCGGGCCAGATCGATTGCGGTTGTCCAGAGCAGTCCGGTGGAGAGGATCGGATTGCGCATCGGCGCCTGTTGATGGACTCTGCCATCAGCGTCGTAAGGAAGCGCGATACTTGAAGAGTCTTCCAGGAAGAAGTTGTCGTCAAAGGTGCTGTTATTCATGCCTGCCGGTTTGAGCACCAAAGCCTCCATCAAGGTCTGGAAGGGTTTTGCGGCGATGGTCTCCAGGGCCGGCTGCAGCACCGAGTAGCAGCCATTGCAATAGGCATAGCGTTCCCCTGGCACGCCGTTAACCGTTACCGGTGGGTTGGTGGCCGGTGGTTCTCCGCGCAACAACTGCACCAGTGAGGGCAAGGGTTGCTTGGGGCCGCAGCAGCCATCGGGATAGGGCGTGGTGAGGGCAGCGCTGTGATTCAGCAGCATCCGGAAGCTCACCGGCACCTTGGCGGTGTAGTTGTTCTCAGGGATTTTCCATCCCTTGAGATAGCGGTTCACCGGTTCATCCAGGGCGATGTCTTTGACGGCAAGCAATTTCACCACCGCCAGAGAGGTGAGGGTTTTGGTGATCGAATTGGCCGTAAACAAGGTGGCCGTGGTGACCGGCCGCTGTGTGGCTACATCCGCCACCCCGAAGCCCCTGGCCCAGGCAATTCTGCCGCCATCAATCACGGCGATCGAGGCACCGGGGATGGCCATCTGCTGCCGACGGGTCTCAATGGCCTGCTGAAGGCTATGGATAGATGGCTTCCTGTCAACGGTTGGCGCACCTGTGCTTGCTTGCGCCATAGCCAGCAGGCAGAGGCCTGAGCTTGCTGCCGTAAGCACTCTCAGATTGGATCTGTTCATGACGGGTTTGTGCCGATCAACTGTCATGCCAGATCAGCTGCATTTTTCGCTTGCAACCTATTTTGCGGCTGGCTGATGGAGTTGGGCTGAATCACGCCGCATCAGCCAATCATCAGCCCCTGATCAATGCTTGCAGGCCTTCTGTGTAAAGGATGCCGCTGCAGAGCAGAGCGCTGGCCCAGCACAAGGCCCGCAGGGGCGGCAGATTGCCCACGTAAGCGCCGATGTAGAGCAAGCGCAGCAATGGGTGCAACAGGGCCGCTGCCACGGCCGCCTCAGCTAAGGGGCCTGTATGCAGAGCTGCGACCAGGGCCAGCACCGCTGCTGGGGCATGGATGCTGAAGGCTTCGAAGCTGTTCTGGTGTGCCCAGCTGGCCCGCTTCCCCCAGGCGGGGAAGCGCTCGAACATGGTGCGCGGTGCAGCCAGATCAGCCATGCTGAAATCCGCCTGGGAACGGGCGGCGCCGAGGGGAATGATGCTGGCCACCACCACACCGCCGGAGAGCACCAGAGACCAGGCATAGGGAGCGGCGGTGGTGGTTGTAAACAGCGAGAGGAATGCCATCGGATGGTCTGGAATCCCTCCATTTTCTAAGCTGAAGGGTCGAACCTGATGGACCGATGGCCAGTAGCTCCTCCTTTGATGTTGTTTCCGATTTTGATCGTCAGGAGCTTGTCAACACCATTGATCAGGTGAAGAGGGATGTTGATCAGCGCTATGACCTCAAGGATTCCAAAACAGAAATTGAGCTTGAGGACACGTCGATTGTGATCACCACCGCCAGCGAAATGACGCTGCAGGCGGTGGAGGATGTGCTGCGGCAAAAGGCGACAAAAAGGAACCTATCGCTGAAGATCTTTGATTTTCAGCCGCCTGAGACTGTGGGAGGGAGTCGGATCAAGCAGACCGTGCTGCTTCGCAAAGGGCTGAGTCAGGAGCTCGCCAAGAAGCTCAGCAAGTTGATTCGTGATGAACTCAAGAAGGTGACGGTGGCCATTCAGGGAGAAAGCCTGCGGATCACGGGCAAGAGCAAGGATGAACTTCAGTCGGCCATTGCCTTGCTGCGCAGCAAGGAAGATGAGCTGGAGGTGCCGCTTCAGTTTGAGAATTATCGCTAGAAGTGCTTTCCGGGTTGTAGGGCTGCCAAGCAAAGCCGATGTTGATGGGCTTAAGGTTTGTGGCCTCAGGGCTTCGCAGTGGCTTGCTGACTGAACCTGAAGCCTCCGATCAGTCGAGGCCTTTAGGAAAATCAGGAATTCGGTTGATCGGCTCACGCTCTTCAAGAGCCGCTGTAATTGCTTCGATCAAGTCTTGATTCCCCGATGGCGTCACCGCTTCGAGAGCCTTGAGCAGACGTTCTCGCCTGGCTTGATCAAGTCCGCTTGAATCGTTTGACATCGTCTGCTGAAGCTGGCCGTCATAATAAGTCTGGCAAAAACTGATTGCCTTCGCTGATTTTACAATGGCCTGTTGATAGGGATGAGTCTAAGTACTTGTCGTGTTGAAATCAGCTTGATGATCAGGCTCCTTTCTTATCACAAGCTTTCTGCAGGTTTTTGGGCTGTTTGATTGTCGGAGTGCGGCGGGCCAGCTCCCGCATGGGGGCTGGATGCTGCCTCTTTTTGGTTCTGGCTGAGAAGTTGCATATCCTTTCTGGGGGTTGCAGGAGCTGTTGTCAGGCGGCCCAAAACTCAAGAGTGCTTTGAGGAAGGGGATTGATTCAACATTTCTTCCACTGATTCTTCTGGTATGGATAAGGAAGGGCATTCGTTTTGTCAAATTGCCCCTGCTTGTTCTTGTTTTGGCCTTGTTTTTTTGCCTTAACGCATCGGCCCGGGCTCTGATCACAGCCTGGGCCCAGTGCTGTCTGGTCTTTGAGCCAGGCTGTGGTCGTTTATTTTTAGTGGGGTATAATCTCTTCTGCAAGTCTGTTTGATTCCATGGAAAGCTCGTCAGCAGCAATCGTTATTGAAGATAAGAAGTACCGTTTTGATGATCTGTCCGATAAGGCCAAGTCCATTTCCAAGGAACTTGCTGAGCTGCAGAGAATCATGGCTATGAAACAGGCTGAGATCAAGCATCTCAGGCTGGCAAGTGTTGTTTTGACGAATACACTCAAAACCGAATGCAGAGACACTCCTTCGGAGACGATTCAGCAGAATTCCCAGTCTGATTCTCTTACGGGTAATTAATCAATCTTTTTCAGATTGCCAGGTTGATTGTGATGCCGGCAGCCCAGATTCCTGGGGTGTTGGCATTGCCCCCAGCGCCTCCATTGCCTCCGCCTGGATTGATGATCCATTGCATCTGGGGTTGAAATTGGATGTTTTCATTCACCTGTATTGTGTAGTTGAGCTCAATGACGCCTTCATAGGTTGGCAATGGTGGCACATATCCTTGAGACCATGGCATGCTTGTGCGTGAGAAGCCCAGGGCGAGCACATCTTCCTCCCGAGCAGATACCACTCCTTGAGAAAGCAGGCCTAAGGCAAAATAGGTGGGGGTTGGATTGTTGTCGTCAAGGGCGAAAGCTCCTGCTGCCCAGATGCGATTGTCAAGGCCAATTGGAAGGTCAATGGCAAGCGTTGTTGCCAGATAAACACCACGGCTTAATCCATCTCCATTCTGTAACTTAATCTGTTCGTTCCCTTGGATGTTTACATCTGCAATGTAGCCGCCCAGTTGCCCTGAGGGAGAAGGTAACAGGCGAGGGATAGTGTTGTCCCCACCGCTGATAGGGATGTCATGACTCAAGCCAGTCCAGCTTTGCTGGAGGTCTACTGTCCATTGCAATCCTTGGTAGCTTCCTCCCAGTTTTGGTTGCGCAAGGTCAACGCCAAGCCAGGATGAAATTTCATTCTCCTGATCAAGATCAAAGTAGCCATAGCGAAGTTCTCCCCATTGATGATCATGCAAGGCGAATTGAAGGCCTGCTGTGATTATTGGGTTGATTGGAAATCCGGTATTGTTGACGTTATAGTTGTTGTTGATCGTTGAAGTGTTATAGAAATTGTAGGCTTCGATCGCTAGCAGGTTGTTGTTGATAGACATGATTCCTGCTTGCATGCTCCAGCGGCTCTCCCCGGGCTCCCTGCTGATATGAGCTTCGGTCAGCCAAGTCCCAACTGGGCTGGCGCTGGCCTGAGGTGCGAACGCAGCCCCAATCTTTTCCTGAAAGTTGATGTTGCCATTTAGCTGGCTCACTTCAAAATTCAGCATCCAGTGATCGATCTCTTGCCATTCAGATGGCTTCTTTTTGAACCCAGTGCTGAAGTCAAGGTCAATGGCGACGAACTGAAAGAAGCTGTTGGCAGATGGATCTTTGCCGCCCATGATCACGGCCATGGGTTCTGTGTTGTAGGAGATCCCCAAGTCAATCCAATCAGCCAGGCCAAGCAATGATTTGAGTTGAAATCCGTTGGCTTTGGCTGGTGCTGTAGAAAGGCAGCCAAGAACGATCAGAAGAGAGGCTGACCATGACTTTCTGCGGCTTTTCCTCATCAGATCAAGCTTTAATCTTTTTGCCAAAAAGACAGGATGTTCTGATCAGCCTGCTTTTTTGCGTTTGCATTTGGTGTTCCAATAGCAATGATAGCTGGAATGGGCTCGTTCCAGTAGGAATTTTAGCGGTTTGTTCTGATGGGCTTAGTTGATTGTTTGATTCTGATGGGCTTAATCGCTTCCAATCCAATTCTTTTTGTTGTCAAGTTATTTATTCTCAACTCTTCTGCCTAAAGAGTTGAGACTGTATCTGGTCAAGTTAATCGACTTATTCAACTTAAGTCCGGTAATGTGTAAGTCAGGTAATGTGTAAGTCAGGCAATCAGTGCGAAGCTTTCCTCGAAGGCCTTAAGGGTGGCGTCAATGTCAGCTTCGGAATGGGCAAGTGACATGAAGCCAGCTTCAAATGCACTTGGTGCCAGATAAATGCCTTTTTCGAGCATGGCTCGATGCAGTTTGCCGAATCGTTCTGCGTCGGCAGCCTTGGCCTCTTCAAAATTGCGCACAGGGCCTTCACACAGGAAAAAGCCGAACATTGCACTGACGCTGCTGCCAGTGATTGGCAAGCCGGCTTCTTTGCCTGCCGCAAGAATGCCTTTGATCAAGCGCTTGGTGTTTGCTTCAAGCCGCTCATAACTTCCCGGCTGTTTGAGAAGTTCGAGGGTTTTGATGCCAGCGGTCATTGCCAGTGGATTGCCGCTGAGGGTCCCAGCCTGATACATCGGACCTGCAGGCGCCACCATGCCCATGATGTCGGCTCTGCCTCCATAGGCGCCAACAGGCAGGCCACCGCCGATCACCTTGCCCATGGTTGTGAGATCCGGTGTGACCCCAAAGCGGGCCTGAGCGCCTCCATAGCTGACCCTGAAGCCCGTCATCACCTCGTCAAAGACGAGCAAGGCACCGTTCTCTTTGGTCAGTTCCCGCAGGCCTTCTAGAAAACCTGGTTCCGGGGTGATGAAGCCCGCATTGCCGACGATCGGCTCGAGAATCACGCCGCAGATCGCATCGGGGTTCTCTGCGAACAGGGCCTTGACGGCCTCTAGGTCGTTGTAGGGGGCAGTGAGGGTGTTGGCGGTGGTTGTGCGCGGTACCCCTGGCGAGTCTGGAAGCCCCAGGGTGGCGACGCCGGATCCTGCTTTGACCAGGAACATGTCGGCGTGGCCGTGATAGCAGCCTTCGAACTTGATCACCTTGTCGCGGCCTGTGAAGGCCCGCATCAAGCGCAGCACTGACATGCAGGCTTCTGTGCCGCTGTTGACGAAGCGCACCATCTCAACGCTGGGCACGGCCTCGATCACCATCTCTGCCAGCTGATTCTCCAGCTCACAGGGAGCACCGAAGCTCGTGCCTTTCTCAAGGGCTTCCTGGAGGGCGCCAATCACCTCTGGATGGGCGTGTCCACAGATCGCCGGCCCCCAGCTGCCGATGTAGTCGATATAGCGATTGCCATCCACGTCCCAGGCGTAGGCACCCTTGACCCGATCGAAGACGACAGGTTGCCCCCCGACTGAACGGAAGGCACGCACAGGAGAGCTCACCCCACCTGGCATGAGCGTCTGGGCAGTGCCGAAGATGGCCTGGGAACGGCTGGTGTTCAATGCGGATGCTGACACGGGGACCGAAGCCAAAGAGCTGAATCAAACCGTTGGCCATCTTGACCCAAAAAGGTCGGAAGCGTCTCAACTGTGTCTGCCCTTGCCTTTCTTGGCAGATTGTGCTTTCTGTTTTCGCCCTTGGTTCAGGGCAGGGGTTGCTATCGCCAATGGGCAGTTCTGGACAGGAAACTTACCCTTTAAATCACTTGCTGAAGGCGGGGCTGAGGTGGCTGGCGCCGGAGTCTGGCGACTGTGACGGTTTGAAATTGGATCAGCATTTTTGATCGTCTCATCAGCATTGCGTTGGCTTCAGTGATCTCAGCGGCAACGGACATGCTCGGGCCGCTGAGCTGATCGCTCAGCAAGACAGTTCAGCTGACAGAACAGTTCAGTGATCAAGACAGTTCACTGTTCAAGACAGTCATCGTCATCAGCCGCTGGCCAGACCAGATCCACTAAAACCGGTGCGTGATCACTGGGTTGCTCAAGGCCACGCTGCTGTTTGTGGATCACACAGCTGCTCGCCTGGCGCAGCAGCTCATCGCAGAGATAGATGTGGTCGATTCGCCAGCCCCTGTCCCTGGCCCAGCCACCACTGCGGTAGTCCCACCAGCTCCAGTGGCCCGTCTCCGGTTCAAACACCCTGAACACGTCATGGAGCTCGTCCCCCAGCACCATGCCCAGTGCCTGACGTTCTGGCTCACTGGCCATGATTCCACCCGTCAACCGCTGGGGATTGTGGATATCCCTTGCTTCAGGCGCGATGTTGAAATCCCCCACCATGCAGAGGGGTTCATCCCGTTGGGACTGTGCTTTGAGGTAGCGCCCGAGGCATTGCAGCCAATCGAGCTTGTAGGCGTATTTGTCTGACTCAAGGTTCGATCCATTCGGCACATACAGATTCACCACACGGATGCCATCAATCAGTGCGCTGATCACCCGCTTCTGCTCACTCAGGCGTTCTGCCTCAGCCTCTCCAGCCAGTTCACCGTTGAATCCGAGGCGAACATCCTCAAGGGGCTGGCGGCTGATCATGGCCACGCCGTTGTAAGCCTTCTGGCCAAGAAAACGCACCTCATAGCCTGCTGCTTCAAAAACTTCTGCTGGGAACAGCGGGTCATCCACCTTGGTTTCCTGAAGGCAGAGCAGATCAGGTTCCACCTCCCCCAGCCAGGTCCTGACCTGGTCGAGTCGGGTTCGGATTGAGTTGACATTCCAGGTGGCAATCCTCACAGTTTTTCCTTACCGGCAAATGACCCTTAACATCTGAACTCTGCTGAAGGTGGGGCACTGTCCATGGCATCCAATCTCCATTCGCTAGCCCTTAAGCCCTCTAAGGGCTTTGCCCGCCTGCTTACACCTTTCCTGTTGCTTGCTTTCCCGGTCTGGTTTGAGCCTGCCCAGGCCCAGGTGTCGAGTCCCACGATGACCAAGCAGGAGCGCGATATCTACAGGACCTCTCCAGGGCAGGGAGATGAAGACAACGTTCTTAATTCAACCAATCCCCTTGATCTGATGAATCGTCTGCGCCGTGCCACCGCCATGGACGACGCCACCACTCCAGAAGATGCCATTGATGCGGCTCTTAAGGCCTATGAGACCGATGGCTCTTTCTCTGCTCAGTAGCTGCGGCCGCCTCTGCGGAGGTCTGCTGAGATGTCCTGGAAACAACCTTGCGGGCTGACAGAAGACCCCAATGCGCGGCTAGAGAATCAATCATCGGATCGGCTTCACCGGGTTTTGTGCGACGTTGCCGCGCTCTGAACAACAGCAGCTGGGCCTTCTTGCCCATGCCCTGTTCCTGCCTGAGCAGCGCAAGGGCGATTAAGGGCCTTGCGTCATTTGGAGATTCCGCCGCCAGTGCGTTGTAAAGGGCTGCGGCTTTCTCTGTCTGACCACTCTGGCGTTGCACGTCTGCAAGCAGCAGGCCAGTGGTCAGTCGTTGCCCCCGCGGCTGGCTGTTGAATGTTGCTTTGAGTAGGCCCACCACGGCGGATCCTCTGCCGCTGTCAAGCTCCAGAAGTGCCTTCAGCTCCAGAACCTCCAGCTTCTGGGGATGAAGGGTTAGCAGGCGGTTGATCTCCTGCCGCGCACCATCAAGGTCCCCCTCAAAGCGTTTGAATTCGGCGATCATCAATGGCCAGATCAGTGCCTTGGGTTCCTGATTGCTCAGTTGCTGCAGCAAGCCAAGGGCCTGCTCAGGGCGTTCAAGCACGATCAGCCTTTCCAGGAGTCGACGCTGTTCCGCCGGGTTCAGGTCATCCTGCTGCTGACGCGCCAGCAGCAACTGCACCTCGGCGTCCAACCTCTTGTGGTTGCCATCGGCTGATGCTTTTGGCGCCAGACTTTGGGCGGTAAGCCAGCCAACCACTGCTGCTGTGATCAGGGCGATGCTGATCAGGAATGGCCGGCGGTTATGCAGGAGTCCTTGTCGAGGACGCGCCAAGAAGGTTTGGGATTCAATGTCTCAGTCTTAGCGGCTTCGGAGCGCCTGGCTAGAGTCTTGAGCGGCTGAGTGAATGGCCTTGTTTTTCGATGCGCGATCATCCGATTCCCCAGGTCACTGAGCCGCTTCAATACCGGGCCATTGGTCTGGTCAGAGGGACCTACCTGCCTGCAGATCCTGAGCAATTCACCCGGGGGCGACTTGTGGCTCCTGATGGTGCAGAGATAGAGACGGTCGTTCTCGGCAGGGTGATGACGCTGATGCGACGTCACCTGGCCATGGATGAGCCCCATCTCTGGGTCGTTTACCCACGCTGCCGTGAGTCAGAGCATCTTCATCTCCAGATCGCAGGCATCTGGGAGCCGAGCACCCTTTCCGCTCATCCCTCAGCAGATGAAGGAGAACAAGGTTCTGCAGCTGCCGCTGGCGCAGATGCAGACGCTGCTGAACAGGATCAACTTCCGGAGGGAGACGATTACTTCTCGATTCGTGGAGAGTTGATTTTCACCAGACCAGAGACCGGTGAGCTTGTCGTCAAGGTTCGCCAGAAACCACGCTCTGATGGAAGTCGTCCGCTGCCCTTCAAGTTGCAGTTGAGGGGCGAGATGCCTCTTCAACACTTGCGTCACTTCGTCAGCCTTGATGTTCGGCGCCAAGGGCAGCAACTGATGCTTGAGAGCCATGAGGTGATCGGACCGATGCCCACCCGCGGTGGCAAGGGGAGGTCTGGCCGCCCTGCACCTGGCCGCCCTGCATCTGGTCGACCTGCACCTGTCCGACGCAGTGCTCGGGAAGACAAGCCAGGCAGCTGATGCAGAGCCTCGCTCCCTCGTCTCGGCTTCAGGGAGATGGCTCCAGGGCTTTGATGGCTGTGAGCTGGCCGTGAACAATCCCCTGGCTGTGAACAAGGCGATGCATCTCAACGATGCCCTGGCTGTGATGGCCATCCCTGTGCAGAGGCTTCCTGTCGACACTCTCTGCTGTCTTCAGGCTGATGCTTCCCGGCTGAGGCGATGACAACCCTGTTCATTGACTGCCCTACAGGGTTGGCGGGGGACATGCTGCTCGCCGCTCTGCTCGATCTCGGTGTGCCTCGCGCGGTGATTGATGAGCCACTGCAGTTGATCGGGCTCGGTGAGGCCTATGGGTTGAAGATCAAAGAGGAACGCAGTGATGGACTCCGGGGCTTGAAGCTGACCGTTGAGGCACGGGAGGGGGCACCACCGCTGCGACGCTGGCAGGAGATCCGGGATCTGATTGCAAGGGCCCACTGGTCTGATGCTCTGCGGACAAGGGTCATGGCCGTGTTCTCTGCTCTTGCCGAGGCCGAGGCCTTTGTCCATGGCACGGCTGTTGAGGAGGTTCATTTCCACGAGCTTGGCGCGATTGATGCCCTGGTTGATGTGGTGGGAGTGTGTGCGTCCATCGATTACATCAAGCCTCTAGGGATCATCAGTGCGCCGCCGCCTGCAGGCCGTGGGCAGGTGAAAACGGACCATGGCCTTCTACCTGTTCCCGTGCCAGCGGTGCTTGAGCTTGCGCGTCGCCATCGCATTCCCCTCCTCGGAGGTGAGGCTTATCCCCCCGGAGAACTCACCACGCCAACGGGGTTGGCCTTGGTCGCCGTGCTGGCGTCAAGCTTCGGTCAGCCCTCCTCCATGGGCATCACTGAGATCGGCATCGGTCTGGGGCACAGGCGCCTAGATCGGCCCAACCTGCTGCGCATCTGTGCACTGGAGTCGTCTGAATGGCCTCGCCATAGCGGGGATGAAGGGGATCCCAAGGATGGGGAGGGGATCTGTCGGCAGTCGGTGGTGGTTCAGGAGGCCTGGATCGATGATGCAACGGCGGAAGATCTCTCGGCATTGATGGATCAGTTGCGTTGTGGGGGTGCTCTGGAGGTGTTGAGTGCGCCGGTGTTGATGAAAAAGGGCCGGCCTGGAGTTGCGATCACAGCCCTGGTCAGACCTGAACATGCCGCTGCCTTGAGACGGCTTTGGTTTATGCATGGATCCACACTGGGGCTGCGTGAACGTTTGCAGGAGCGTTGGCTGTTGCCGCGACGGCTGGGGGTCTGCCCCACTCCCTGGGGAGATGTGCCGGTCAAGCAGGTGAGGCGTCCGGATGGACGTCTTTCGATCAAGCCGGAAGCCGATGCTCTGATTCAGCTCAGCTGTGAAACGGGCCGCTCTGTTGATGAGCTGCGTCTTGAGGTGTTGAAGGCCTCGGCCGCTTTCGTCACGGAAGCGGATTGGTCATGGTGAATCTCAAGCCTGGGCAGAGGCTGCGGCAGCTGATCCCCACAATCCGCCGTGTCTCATTGCCCGGTGGACTGCGGCTCTGGATCACCCTGGCCAGCATCAGCTTCGTGGCGGTTGCGCTGTTCAGCCATGCAGCACAACTGCGCCGATTGAGCCTGGCTGGTGGTGGTTGGTGGTGGCTTGCTCTCGGTGTCGGTTTCAGCTGGGGAAGCCTGATGGTCAATGCGCTCGCCTGGCGGGTGCTGATGGATTGGCTGGGCCACAGGCCTGATGGGGTGCCCCTGATCCCCCTGTATCTGCGCAGCAATCTGCTCAAATACCTCCCCGGCGGTGTCTGGCATTTTGTTGATCGAATCAGGGCGCTGCGCCCTGCGATCGGGTCGGGGCCGGCTTTGGCGGCGGTGATGCTTGAACCCCTGTTGATGGCAGCTGCCGCTCTGCTGCTGGTGCCCCTGGGGGGCTGGCAGTCTGGCCTTGCCCTGCTTTGTTGTCTGCCAGCTGTTCTGTTGATTCCCCGTTGGCGGGAACCCTTGCTGCGTCGACTTGAGAAGGCCAAGGTCAAACAGCTTGACCGGGTTGATCAAGCCCTGGTGGGGAGCTTGGATCCTGAGCTGCTCGGCAGTGGTCGAGAGGGGTATCCATGGTGGCCTCTTGGCATGGAGATGGCCTTTCTGCTCTGCAGATTTGCCGGATTCTGGTGCTGTGTCACGGCGTTCTCCCTCGGGCCCAGTCTGGGCTGGGGGGAATGGGTGTCTGGCTTTGCGCTGGCCTGGACGATCGGACTTGTGGTGCCGGCGGCCCCAGGGGGCCTCGGCGTGTTTGAGGCCGTGCTGTTGCTGGCCCTGGGTGCAGAGGTGTCTGAGGGGCCGTTACTTGCTGTGGCGCTCAGTTACCGGGTGATCGTGACCCTTGCCGATGGCCTGGCTGCGGTTGGGGTCGCCGGAGATCGAATTCTGCTCAGTCGCTGGGGGCCGCCACAGCCAAGGTCTTTGCCTTGAGCCAAGTTCAGCCCTGCCAGGGTCGCCCCGACCTGTCCTGCTGATTGTTGTTTTTGGGCTCGGCAGCGAGGCTCAGCCATCGGATGATTTGCTGTTCAGTTCGCAGCTGCTGCTGTGATCTTCTCGGTTGGTTTCCAGCTGAATCGTGGTGTGGGCAATGCCCAGCTTTGCCATGGCCAGTTGCGCCTGGTTGAGCAGATCAGGATCCTGACCAGCTGCGTCAACCGGTCGCACCAGGTGGGCTGTCAGCGCCACTTTTGAGGTGCTGATTCCCCAGATA
>MPMF02246134.1_pt1 | contig 12485 bp, 14 predicted proteins | sample 1617271 | NCBI WGS metagenome assembly MPMF02 (sample SAMN05944812, study PRJNA350692) | marine metagenome | biome: marine; feature: ODZ; material: water; isolation source: 120 m water sample prefiltered with 30 um filter, filtered on to 0.2 um... | place: Pacific Ocean | collected 2012-04-09... | reverse complement strand
TTGTCAGTTGTGCCGATCCAACCACCGGTGCTCTGTTCTTCGACGGTTTCCTCATCCACCAGATCGTCGTAATCGACTTCCTTGAGGGTTTCGTTGAATACCCCGAGCAAGCCCTCGTGCAGGATGTAGAAACCCAGGGTATCGGGCGTGCCGGTGCGCGCGATGATGCCCCAGGGATAGAGCGTAACGGCCTTGCTGCCGGCGTTCACGACGCGCTGATTGACAGTGAACATATAGTTGCGGTCGATGGCTATGGTGCGCGTGAACTCGAGCCCCTGGTCGTTCTGCCAGGTCAGCGTTACCGACGAGCCCGGCGTCAGCTCGCGACGGTCGGCTTGCCAAGGGGTGTCCGGACCGGGCAGCTCGAGACCGGTCTCGTTGGCGGCCCAGCCGAACTCGGCATAGTAGGGATGCGAGCTGCCGGCCGGTGACAACAGCACGATCTCGGGGCTCTCGGTATCCAGTTCCTCGTGGTAGCCGCGCAGCGTCAAGTCGTCGATGCGGCTGCCGGTAAGCGCGATCGAGCCCAGCAGACTGGGCGTCGTGATGGAGACGCGGGGTGACTTGTCCAGCGTTGCGGCACGCACCGCCGCGGCCGATGGGCCGCCGCCGGGGACAAGCGCGGTGCCGGGGACTGCGCCGGATGCCGGTGCGGCACCCGGAACCGACGGGGCGCCAGGGACCACAACACCCGAGCCCGGCGCTGCAGGTTCGGTCCCGCTTTGGGCCGTCTGTTGGCTCTGCTCGGCCAACTGCTGCTGGCGGGCCTCTTCGCGATCGCGCTGGGGCTTGTTGATGAAAAGGTCGAAGCCCAGCAGGATGGCCACCGACAGGACGATGGCGAGAATCAAATTGCGTTGATCCGACATGGCTGGGCGACCTAGGAACGTTTGGCCATTGTCGGCGGCAAGACCGGCGGCAGTGCCGAGGGCAGTGCCGGAGGCACAGGATCATAGCCCCATCCGGCCAGCGGGTGGCAGCGCAGGATGCGCCGCAAGGCCAGCCAGCCGCCCGCCACGCCACCATGCCGGGCCAGCGCCTCGAGGGCGTATTCCGAGCAGCTCGGGGCATAACGGCAACTGGCCGGCAGCAACGGCGAAAGCAGATAGCGGTAGGCCGTTACCAGGCCGCGCAGGAAGAGGGCTAAGGGGCTCATCGTAGCATTATTCCTTCGGCCTCGACCGCCGCCTTGCGGCCGAGCCGCTCCATTGCCATCTCCAGGTCGTCGACCAGATCCCGATAGGGCCGGGTCAGAGTGCCCTGCCGCCCGATCAGTACGTAGTCCCTACCGGCCACGCCCTTCCCCGGCAGCACCTCGGCGGCGGCAGACCTGAGGCGACGCCGAGCCCGGTTGCGGGCCACCGCATTGCCCACCTTCTTGCTCACCGTGTAGCCGACGCGAAAGCCGGGCTCGAGCCCATCCTTACCCGCGGGCTCGGGTCGGCGCCGGCGCATCTGCACGATGAGACCTGGGGCAACCCACTTCTGGCGGGCGGCGGCGACGCGCAGGAACTCGGAGCGCCGCTTCAGCCGCCCCAGCCTGGCCGTCATGGCCTCAGGCCGAAAGGCGCTTGCGGCCCTTGGCGCGGCGCCGCGCCAGGACGCGGCGGCCGGCCGCGCTCGACATCCGCTGGCGGAAGCCGTGGCGGCGCTTGCGCACGAGATTGCTGGGCTGGAACGTCCGCTTCACTGCATAACTCCGGGAATTCGCCTGAGCCTGGGAAGGCTCGAACACGGCGGCTGTATACGGTTTTGGCCGGCGTAAGTCAATTGCGCTTTGGAGTCCGCATCACAAATCCCAGCCCAGCCATCACACATTGGTGACTCGCCGGTCAATTCGCCCCGGTGATACACAACTTAGGTTCTATGAAAACGTCGGCGGCAATTGAGTCTGATGCGGGATCGGTTGTGGGGACAGCTGTGAAGGACCAGAAAGCGGCAGGTGGAGGTTACCGGGGAGGACATTTCAAGACCGTCCTCAGGATGCTGCCGGTGGCCTTGCTGCTGGCCGGACTGGCGGCCTTTTTTCTGGCCGACATGGGACGCTTCACCAGTTTCGAGTTTTTGCGCCAGAACCACGAGGCCTTGATGCACTGGGTGGCCGGCCACCGAGTGCTGTCAGTGGCCAGTTTTTCTGTCCTCTACGCCACGGCAGTGGCGTTGTCACTGCCCACTGCCACATTCCTGACCATCACCGGCGGTTTCCTGTTCGGCACGGTGCCGGGCGCGATGTGGGTGGTGCTGGCCGCTACCTTGGGTGCCACGGCCGTCTTCCTTGCCGCCCGCACCGCCTTCGCCGAGCCCTTGCATCGCCGCGCCGGGCCGACGCTGCAGAAAATGGAAGCCGGCTTTCAGGCCAATGCCTTGAGCTACCTGCTGGTGCTGCGGCTGGTGCCGCTGTTTCCCTTCTTCCTGGTCAACCTGGCGCCGGCCTTCCTGGGCGTGCCGTTGCGCACCTACGTGGTGGCGACACTGATCGGCATCATTCCCGGCAGCCTGGTCTATGCCAGCGTCGGCAGTGGTCTCGGAATGATCTTCGAGCAAGGCGGCACGCCGCCGCTGGGCCTCATCTTCGAGCCCCGCATCCTGCTGCCCATATTGGGTCTGGCGGCATTGGCCTTGATTCCCGTAGCCTATCGCCGGTTGCGCAGCCAACAGGATTAGGCGAAAAACCGGTTATGGAGCGGATCGACAGCGATATCTGCGTCATCGGCGCCGGCGCCGGCGGCCTCACCGTGGCAGCCGGAGCGAGCCAGATGGGTGCCACTACGGTGCTGGTGGAAAAGGGCCTTATGGGGGGTGACTGCCTCAACTACGGTTGCGTCCCCTCGAAGGCACTGATCGCCGCCGCCCGAGCCGCCGAAGCAGTGCGCGGAGCGCATCGCTTCGGTGTCACCGCCGGCCCGCCCGAAATCGATTTCGGGCGCGTCAACGACCACGTGCGCGGCGTCATTGCGGCCATCGCACCGCAGGATTCAGAAGAACGTTTCCAGGGTCTGGGTGTAACTGTGATCCGGGAAACTGCCCGCTTCACCGGACGCGCCGAGATCGAAGCCGGCGGTAAGCGCATCACTGCCCGGCGCTTTGTCGTGGCCACCGGCTCTCAACCCCTGGTGCCGCCAATCCCGGGCCTCGATGGCGTACCCTTTTTGACCAACGAGAACATCTTCGAACTTCGCCACGCACCTGACCATCTGATCGTCATCGGCGGCGGCCCCATAGGCGTCGAACTGGCCCAGGCGCATCGCAGTCTGGGCAGCCGCGTCACCATCGTCGAGATGTTCGGCATCCTCGGTCGCGACGATCCCGAACTGGCCGCCGTGGTCGCCGGCCGGCTGCGCCGCGACGGCATCAAGGTTCTGGAAAACGCCCGGGTTACATCAGTAAGCGGGGTCAGCAGCGGCGGAGCGCTAAGCGTTACGGTCGAGCGAGAGGGCCACACGGTCGGACTTGTGGGCTCGCACCTGCTGGTTGCCGTGGGCCGCCGCGCCAACCTGACCGAGCTCGATCTCGAGCGCGCCGGTATCGAGCACAGCGCCGCCGGCATCGCCGTCGACCGCCGGCTGCGCACCAGCAACCGGCGGGTCTACGCCATCGGCGACGCCGCCGTCGGACCTCAGTTCACTCACGCCGCCGCCTACCAGGCCGGCATCGTGCTGCGCAACGCGCTCTTCCGCCTGCCGGCCAGGGTCGACTACCGGGCGCTGCCGCATGTTACCTACAGCCAGCCCGAACTGGCGCAGGTGGGCCTCAGCGAGGCCGAGGTCAAGCAGCAACAAGGTGGGGGCCGCGTGCTGCGCTGGCCATTGGCCGAAAACGACCGTGCCCACACCGAGGACGAGCGCGATGGTCTGATCAAGATCCTGACCAACCGACGTGGCCGCATCCTGGGCGCCGGCATCGTCGCCCCCCAGGCCGGCGAGTTGATCCAACCCTGGGTGTTGGCCATCGGGCAAGGCCTGAACATCGGCGCCATGGCCGGCTTGATCGCGCCCTACCCGACACTGGGCGAGATCGGCAAGCGCGCCGCCGGCAGCTACTACGCCCCCAAACTATTCTCCGAACGCACCCGCAAACTGGTCCGCTTTCTGGCCCGCTTCGGCTGAGCCGAACGCTCCCCCGAAGCACGCGGACCGGGAGACTTTTTTCAACGGTCACGTACACGTGACAGCACGTGAATGGACTGCGCTGCAATTTGGAACCATTCTTTTTTGCGGAAGGCCCGATCGCCTGGCGCCAAGATTGGCGGGCAGCACCTAGCGGGTCAGCGAAGATGGTTCTGATTGGAGGCGGTTTCGTTATGGTGAGAAAATTGCTGGCGGTGATCGGAATTGCAGCCCTGACTTCGACGGCCATGATGCCGGCTGCGGTGGCGGGCTGCTCCCCCAAGCGGGCTTGCAATCCCTGTGCGGCCAAAAACCCGTGTGCCGCCAAGAACCCCTGTTCGGCCAAGGCCTGCAACCCCTGCGCGGCCAAGAACCCCTGCGCCGCCAAGAACCCGTGCAACCCCTGCGCCGCGAAAAACCCCTGCAAGGTCAGTAACCCTTGCAACCCATGCGCGAAAAAATAACCGCCCCGAACCAGCGATAGATTCGGCCCGGGGGGCGGGTGGTTCTTCTCTCGTTTTTCGCCACCAGGTGTCCGATCTGCAACGAGGAGGTGCCCAAACTCGTCCGGGTCCACGAAAAATACAAGGCCCGGGGGCTCACAGTCCTCGCGGTCTCCGTCGACCGGTCACCGGCTTCGTTCGTCAAGCTTTGGGCCGAAAAAAAGAAGCTGAACTACCCCGTCCTTCACGATCAAAAATTCCAGTCGAGGCTCAGGTACAACGTGCGAAACGTGCCGACCATCTACGTCCTCGACCGCAATCTTCAGCTGGCAGCATGGTCGGTGGGCCGGGTGAACTGGGAGGGGAAAAAGGCGGCCCGGTTGATCGAAAATCTCCTCGCCAGGCCCGCAGCGGAGGGCGATTCCGCAAAATGAAGCGCCGCCCGCCCGCGCTGATTGACCGTCTTTAGTCCGGGCCGGACGAACCCGCGCCGGGCCAGGGCAGGTGCAGTTGCAAACTCACCTCGATTCCCTTGAACTCCCCGTCGAAAATCTCCTCGCGGAAAATCGCCTGCGATAAAAAACCCTCGACGGCGGGCTCCCTCCACCCATTCAAAGGGGTGCTCCCGGTAGCGGAGCGGGATGAGGCCGGGCAGGCGGATTTCGGCGTTGACCCGCGAGCCGCCGCCCTCGAGCGGGACGGCCCGATAGGTGACCGAGGGCAGACCCGCGAGGCGGTTCACCCGGTCGGTGTCCGAGACGCAGGGCCAGAGCCGCTCGGGAGATACCCCGAGGCGCCATTCCCAGACAAAGGTGTGAACCGCATCCGCTTGTGCGGTATCGTTCCCATCAATGAGCAAGAGGAAACCTCAGGGGGATATTCAACTGCCCCCGGGCGGCGGCTTGTTTAACGAAAGCGTATAGTCAAGGAGAATTGTAGGCAGGCGGCCGGGTCGCAATAAGAAAAATTAACGAACAAGAAGAATTGATGAACAAGAAGAATTAATTGGAGGAATCATGCCCCTCGACTCCACTCGAATCACCCTCATCGTCATCACCGACAGACAGATACTCGCCCGCGGGTCGAACATGCCGATGGCGGACGCGGTGCGCGCGGCGGCGTCCGGCGGCGCGACCATGATCCAGCTCCGCGAGAAAGCGATGGAGGGCTCCGCTCTGCTGCGCCAGGCGGATGAGCTCAGCGCCGCGCTCGAGGGATCGGGGTGCGCCTTCACCGTGAACGACCGCCTCGATATCGCGATGGCCAGCGGGGCCGAGGGGGTGCACCTCGGTCAGGAGGATATGCCCCTCTCGCGGGCGAAGCGGCTGGCCGGGGAGCGGCTGGCCTACGGCGTCACCGCCGGGAAAATCGAATGGGCCCGGGGGGCCGCGGCGGACGGGGCGGACTATATTGGAGTGGGGCCCATCTATCCGACCGGGAGCAAGGAGAACGCGCGGGCGCCCATCGGCCCGGATGGAATGGCCGAGGTGCTCGCGCATGCGGGCGGGCTGCCCGCCGTGGCGATCGGCGGAGTGAACGCGGAGAATCTCGGGCCGGTCATCGCCGCCGGCGCGGGCGGGGTGGCGGTCATCGGCGCGGTGATGGGAGCCCCCGACCCCGAGACGGCGGCACGGGAGATCAGGCGGCGAATCGAGGAGGCGAGAGGGTGAGCGGGGACGCAAAGGATACGGCGGGGGGCTACGGCGAGTTCGCCCTGATCGATCGGTTGCGCACGATACTGACCTCCTCCGCCAAGGGCCCGAACGTCATTGTGGGGATCGGAGACGACGCCGCCGTGATCGACGCGGGCGGGGGGAAGTGTTGGGTGATCTCCTGCGATGTACAGGTGCAGGGGACGCATTTCCCGGCCGAGGGGGCGTCGGGTTTCAGCGTCGGCCACAAGGGGCTCGCCGTGAATATCTCGGATGTCGCCTCGATGGGCGCCCGCCCGCTCTATGCGCTGATATCGCTGGGGGTGTCCGACGCGACCCCGCTCGCGTTTCTCGACGAAGTGTACGAGGGAATCAACGCCAAGGCGGCCCGGTGGGGCATCGCGGTGGTGGGCGGGAACGTGACCCGGACGGAGGGGCCGTTTTTCATCGACGTATTCATCGCCGGGGAGGTGGAGCGCGAAAACCTCCTCCTCAGGAGCGGGGCCCAGGTGGGCGACCAGATTCTCGTCACCGGGAATTTAGGGAACTCCGCCGCAGGTCTTTACCTTCTCACCCATCCGGAGGTGAAGATCGGTTTTGAGACGAACACCGTGCTGACGCATGCCCATCTCCGGCCCCAGCCCCGGGTGGAGGAGGCGCATGCCATCTCCGCGCTTCGCCTGGCGACCGCCATGATGGACATCAGCGACGCCCTGACCGGGGATATCAACCATATATGCGAGGCGAGCGGGGTCGGGGCCGTGGTTTGGGAACATGGACTTCCCATCTCGACCCCGGCCTTGGACCTGGCCTCCATCGTGCAAATCGATCCGAAAGAGTGGGCGCTCTACGGTGGGGAGGATTATCAGCTTCTCCTGACGGCGCCGCTCTCGGCGGTCCCGGCCCTTCAGGAGGCGGTCCGCTCGGTCGGCGAGGGGACCTTGTCCCCGGTTGGCGAGATTTTGCCGGCCTCGGAGGGTCTTTTGCTCCAGACCCGCTCGGGCCGGGTACCCCTCGAGGTGAAGTCCTGGGACCATTTCCGGGATTCTGAGGCGGAGTCGTAGTCTGGTATTTCAGTAACTGGATTTTAAGAGATAAAATTCTCATAATATTCTTGACGATTCACGAAGAAAGAGACTACATTGGTTCCGGGGAGTCTGCGGACTCCTATCTTCCGCACCACGGCCCCCGCTGGATGTCTCCTCCGGCGGGGGCCATTATTTTGGCCCCGAAAATCCCCCTAATGCCCGAAAATTTCCTTGAAATTGGGCGCCAGGCCCCACTACGGTGAGTAATTGTCAATTATAACTAATTGACATTTAGTGGATTAAAAAATAAAGGCCCTGAAATCAAAAAAAATTCATTTTTTCCTAAAGTTCAACCCGAAATTGACGTTAAAAGATATGTATCCATGTTGCTCCACTTAGAATGGGGGAAAGCGGAGCATGGCTGAAGCGATTCGATTTAACGAAGCGGCGTTTTTTCAGGCCAGACGGATGGCTGCCAGGGGCGCGGTTTCATTGTCGCTGGTCCGGGACCTGGGATCGGGGCTCGAAAATGCCTCCGAGGTGCTTTTGGCCAACGTGTCGAGCCAGACGGCGGCCGAGGCGTTTTTGGCCAGCGATGCCATCAAAAGCCGCCTTGAGGCCGAGGGCGGGTTAAATCTGGCCGCCAGGCTGAGTTCCCAGCAGCTTGACCAGAATGTGGCCGCTAATCTGGCCTCCGATAGTAGAGGGCTCTCGCTGAGCGATCAGGCGAGTCTCGTGGCTGTGGGGCTGAAGAGTCTGGGCGGCGCGAGAGGCGCGTCTCTGAACTTTCTGGCGTAGGAGGACAAATCCGGGGAACCGAATTCGGGGATAGGGCTTTCGGACTCCGTTTCTCGTTTGTTTTTTGATTTTATTTTTTTTCGGTGTTTTGAGCGGCGAGTACTTATACCCACCCAAGGGTCTTATCGACCGCCGCGGGAGGAACTTTAGGGGGATTTGAAGAAAAAAGAAGTGGTTGCATAACTTTCAGTAGGAAAGTAAATTTTATTCACAACTCTAACTCTATGACTGGAAGAGACCATGGTTGAACGAGTCACTAACACCCCACAGGTGGGCGGGCAAAATCTGGATGAGCTCGTCACCAGCCGGCAATCGAAACAGGACCTGATAAAATCGGTGAGCGGGCCTCCCGCCACCTCGGTCGCTCGGACCACGCCCTCGCCGGACGTTCCGAGTGCTCCGGAAGAATCCGCGCCCGATCCGGTCCAGACGCCCAGTCTCGCCGAACAGACGAACGAGCTGATCAGCCGGGCCCGGCAGCGCCGCCAGCAGCTTGAGGCCGCCAGCCCAAACGTCCGGAAGGCGGCCTAGGGCCCTGACACCTCAGCGCAGGTGCGTCAGTTGGTGGGACAAGCGCTGGAGAATTTCAGCACCGGCGGAAACCTCCCGGCTCCGGCGACGGAGAGCTCCGCCCAGCAGGCGAGGGTCGTCGCTGTTCCGGACGCCCCGGAACGGGCCCCGGCGGGGCCCGAGATTTCTCCCGCCGCCGAAGCGCCCGAGGCGACTGGCGGTGGAGTCTCCATCGAGGTGGGAGCCGGTGTCGAGGTTGATGTTCCGTCCGACCTGGAAAGACCCGGGGCGCCCGCGGGTAACCAAATCGAGACCGAGCGCCAGGTGCAGACGACGCAGACGCCGCAGGCGACCGGGGAAGCCGTCCCCGAGCCGGTTGCCCAGGTGGGCGGCGCTGCGCCGGTGGGCGGAGTCGTCGAAACGGGTGCGGAAGCGCCGGTGGAGGCGGTTCCCGACACGCCCGAGCCCGCCGGCGGTGGAGGAGGCGACGAGGGGACTACCGATACTTCAGGCTCGCGGGGAGAGGTCGTCAACGTCGTCGCTTAAAATTTTGAGTGAGCTTTAATTACGGTGTGAGGAAAATCAGTGACTTCGATCGGGGCATCGGTAAATTCTCAGGCGCTCGCCGCGACCGCCTCCTCTAACGGGACGCCGCTCCCGAAAGGGCCCTCGGGTGCCGAAACGTCCGGCGCCTTTCCTGTGGCGGCGAAAGTAATCGCCTCGAATTTAAACCGAAGCGACTCGATTCCGACCAAACCTCCAAAGCTGGCCCGGAGCCTCGAACAACAAAGCCTTGAAATGAATTTCATGCGGGATGGCGGGCGCGGGGCCAACGTGAGTGTCATTACCTGACGCCTCCCCCGCGCAACCGGGAACCCTTCTGCTCGTCCGGGAGGGATTTTTTTGTCCGGCCCTTCGGGGCTACCGGCCTTGGGGTGTTGGAGGTGTGTCTATTTTTCGGTATTGCCGGGCGAGTCCGGCCGGCGGGCGGCGGCCGCCCGCTCGATGATTCCGGCCAGCATCGCCGCGCGCGGCGCCAACGAGGGAATCTCGACGTATTCCTCCACCGTATGGAGGCCTCCGCCCACGGGACCCAAGCCGTCCAGGACGGGGACGCGCATGGGCGCGAGGTAGTTGCCGTCCGAGCCCCCGCCGGTCGCCGCGTGGGAGAAAGGAACGCCCGCCTCCCGGGCGGTTTCCCGGGCGGCGTCGAGGAGGAGTTCCGTGTCCGCCGCCGGCTCCATGGCCGGCCGCCCCCCCGACTCCTCGAAGGAGAGCCGGATTTCCTTCACTTCGGGAGTTCGGATGATCTCGGCCAGTTCCCTTCGCATGGAATCCAGCGTTTCCTGTTTTTCAGCCCGTAACTCCACCGTGCAGCCGGCCTCGTTGGCCACGATGTGAGGCCGCTCTCCGCCCCGAAGGCCGGTGACGTTGATCGTCCCGCCCGGACGCGCCAGTCCGTAGATGCGGACGATCTGCCGGGCGGCCTCCTCGACGGCGCTCCGGCCCCGCTCGGGGTCGACCCCGGCGTGCGCGGCGACCCCTTCGATGGAGAGCGATCCGATAGCGCTGCCCTTCCTCGAGCTGACGAAGGAACCGTCCTCCCGCGCGGGCTCGAGTATCAGCGCCGCCGCCGCGAGCTCGCCCATCTCCTCGATCAGAGTGCGCGAGGAGGGGTTCCCCCGCTCCTCGTCCGTGTCGTAGAGGATGACGATAGTCCCAAAGTCGTCGAATCCCTCGGCGAGCAGGGCCTCCAACGCATAGACGCATGTCACCAGCCCGCTTTTCATGTCGATGACGCCGGGGCCGCGGGCGCGGTCTCCCTCAAGGGTGAAGGGCCGCTTCGCCGCCTCGCCCTTGGGAAATACGGTGTCGCAGTGTCCGATCAGAAATAGCTTGGGCCCTTCGGTGCGCTTTCCCCTGAAGCGAACCGTCAGATGGTCCCCTGTGCCGTGTGTGCCGGGGATGCGGTCCACCTCGCCGCCGACGCCCCGGTAGCGCTCCTCGAAGAAGCCGGCGACCCGGGTGGCCCCCTCTCCGGGGAAGGTGGGTGAGTCGATGGAGACGACCCGCCGGAGATCCTCGATCATGTCGCCGAGGCGCGGCTCGATCCGTTCGCGAAGTTTCCTTACCCCGATCATTAGTTTCCTCCGGCGATCGTGCGAAGTTTCCTTGCCCCGATCATTTTCTATCCCCGACGATGTGGAATCGCCCATCCACCGAGTCGCCCGCCACGCAGAGATCGTAGATGCCGTCCGGCATCTCCGACCAGACTTGCCCGGCGAGCCGGAGCCGGTCCGGCGATGTGCAATGGCTGAGGTAGAGAATCCGTTTCGACCCGGCTGGAAACCGCCCGGGATAGCTTTCGGGATGCGAGGCGAGGGCCGCAAGGTGGCGCGGCTCGATGCGCTCTCCCTCCCGAAACCCTCCGATTCGGCACGAAGTCTCAAACCGGAAAACGATGTCCGGCCCGGCGCTCCGGCCGAGGGCGCTGAGACCCAGGACGAGGAGGGAGTGGGTGACCCCCCTCGGCACGACGGGCTCGGTTTCGGCGGGCGCTTTGATGAGGCGCTTTCGCGCGCCGTCGGTCTTGACGATGAGGACGTTTCCGCCGTTCATCGCGTGAATTTCCTCGACTTGATTGACCGGAATTCCCAGGAACATGTCTTTGGGCAGCTTTTTTTCCACCCAGACCACAGCGCCCCGTGCGGCCCACTTTTGCGCCGCCGTGTCCGCCTTCTCCCGCTCCGCTTCGCTCAGCAGGAGAGAGGGGCCGCTCCAGTCCTGGAGCGACTGGAGGTTGGTCGTTCCCGTGACCAGCACGGGCACCCCCGCCTCGACGAATTCGACGACGAGGCGTTTCGTGACGGTCGCCTTGCCGCCCGCGCCCATGACGGCGGCCATGTCGCCGGGGGTGAGACGGAGAATATTCGATAGCGATGGAAGAGCGCCGGAAGCGGTATTCATCGTCAGGAGGCAGCCCGGTATATCTTCTCGATGTCCTCGAGTGAGAGTTCCCTTGGGTTGAATCCGAGGAGCCTCTGCTGGGTGGTGAACGCCGCCTCGGCCAGCTCTGGGATGACGTGGGCGGGGACATCCACTTCGCTGAGCCGGGTCGGCACGCCGCAGTCCCGGCACAGCCGCTCGACCGCCGCGACCGACCGCCCGGCCGCTTCCTCGTCCGGCAGGCCGCCGACATCCTCTCCCAGTATCCGGGCGATGCGGGCGAATTTCGCCGGGTTCGCCGGAAAGTTCACCTTCACCACGTGGGAGAACATGAGCGAATTGCTCACCCCGTGGGGAATGTGAAAGCGCGACCCCAGCGGGTAGGCCAGAGCGTGAATCGCCCCCGCTCCCGCGCTGGTCAGGCAAACGCCGCCGAAGTAGGCGCCGAGCGCCATGTTGCTGCGCGCCTCGAGATCGCTTCCGTCCTCCAAGACGCGGCGGAGGGAGCCGGCGATCAGTTCCATTCCCCTCACGCTGTAAAGCTCGCTCAGAGCGGAGGAGTTAGGGTTCACGAAGGACTCGAGGCAGTGGGTGAGCGCGTCCACGCCGGAGGCGGCGGTCACCTTCTCCGGTGTCGTCAACGTCAGCTCAGGGTCCACGATGGCCGCGTTCGGGACGATATAGGTGCTGACGATGGCGAGCTTCACGCCTTTTTCGGGCACCGAGAATATCGCGTTGGGCGTCGCCTCGGCCCCGGTTCCGCTCGTCGTCGGGATCAACGCGCAGTGAAGACCCGGCTCCTTCACCAGCTCGACCCCCAGATAGTCGCGAGGCTCGCCCGGGTTCGTGAACAGGACGGACATGGATTTGGCGAGGTCCATCGAGCTTCCCCCGCCGATCCCCACGACGAAGTCGAAGGATTCATCCCTGAAGCGCTCATAGGCCGACTCCAGATCGGCGATGGCCGGTTCGGGCGCGCACTCGCCGTAGACGGTGACATCG
>MPMF02098094.1_pt1 | contig 12527 bp, 11 predicted proteins | sample 1617271 | NCBI WGS metagenome assembly MPMF02 (sample SAMN05944812, study PRJNA350692) | marine metagenome | biome: marine; feature: ODZ; material: water; isolation source: 120 m water sample prefiltered with 30 um filter, filtered on to 0.2 um... | place: Pacific Ocean | collected 2012-04-09... | reverse complement strand
CTCATCCGGCCTTCGGCCACCTTCTCCCGAAGGGAGAAGGACATGTTCAAGGCTCTCCTAAACCTCCAAAGCGAAAAAGTCTGTCAGGGGGGGAGGCTACTAGAGTCAATGATTTGGCAGTGATTTGGCAATGTCACCAACGTGGTTGAATTGAATTCCCAGGAACGAAGAAGAAGGCTTTCCACGACCTCTCGAGATAGTATTCGTCCAATTGTGCAGGCCCGTTGTCCCCTGTTTCTTAGTTACGTTGAGTTTGGCGTGATCGGCCCCGGCGTAATGGATGTCGGTTCGGACGTTCGCGTCGGAACCCGCTTCCACGCATTGACAAGTCGGTGTTGTGATCAACGACATTGGCATCGCGCCGTTCCTTTCGACGTGTGAATCATGGTCTTGTTGGCTTCACTGATTGATCTCTGTATCCTGTTGTTTCCAACTCCACTTGTTTCGCGGAACCAATGAACGACTCTGCAGCCCCAATTCCAAAGACGTTTGGCCAGTACGTGCGCTCGTTTGGGCCTGGGTTGGTGGTCGTGCTGACGTGGCTGGGCGCGGGCGACATTGTCGAGATGGGAGTTGCCGGAGGTGACTACGGCTATTCGCTGATGTGGGTATTGGTGTTGGCCGTGTTGATGCGGTTCCTGTTCGTATCGCTGATTGCCAAGTACCAACTCTGCAACCAGCACGGTGAAGGTGTTTTGGACGGGCTCGCGCGGCTGCACTCTTGGTATGCACCGATGCTGCTTGCCGCGGCGATCATCATGGGCCATTTCTACGGTTCTTATATGACACGCGGGGTTGGCGAAGCGTGCGCAAATGTCACCGGGATCGGCAAAGTCTGGCAGTGGGCGGTGTTATGCAACGTGCTGGCGCTGTTGTTGGTCTTCCGACCTGTCTATCGCCGCGTCGAGACAGTCTTCATGGTGTTCCTGGCGTTGCTCTCTATCTCGTTCATCGGCACAGCGATATGGGTTGGACCGAACCCTGTTGGAATCGCCCGCGGATTGATATCGTTCGAGATCCCGGAGCAAAGCGGCAAGTTTGGACCTTGGCTGATCGCGGTGGGAATGATCGGTGCGGTGGGCGGCTCGCTGATGAATCTTGTCTATCCCTACTTCATCGAGGCTAAAGGATGGCGAGGGCCGGATTACCGACGTGTTCAATTTTACGACTTTCTGCTGGCGATGGTCGTGATGATCGTACTGAACCTCGCCATTTGGACACTGAGTGCCGAACTGCTGCATTCGCAGCACGCGACCATCAAGTCGATGGATGACCTGCCGCGTCTGTTGAGCGATGTACTGGGACGAGGAGGTCGGACACTATTCTATTTGGGAGTGTTGGCAGCCGTATTTACTTCGCTAGTCGGGCACGCGATTGGTTTGGCCTACATGGGAAGCCACGCGTGGTTACGATGGCGAGCCGGTACGTCGACACTCGCCGCTGATGATTATCGCCAGCACGCTTTGTATCGCGTGATCGTGGTTTGGTGTTTGCTTTCACCACTGATCTGGACCGTGCCCGGGATGCCCGGCTTCGTGCAACTGACACTCATCGTGAATGCCGCCCAAGTCATGCTCCTGCCTGTGATCGCCGGCGGCCTGTGGTGCATCACGGCCCGCAGCAAGTTCATCGGTGAAGAATTCCGCAACCGCTGGTGGGAGAACCTGGTGATGTTCTTCCTCATCGTGTTGGCATTTTACGGAGCATTCAAGTCGGTGCAGACGGTGATAGAGTCCATTCAAAAGTTGGTTTGAAGTCGCGGCAACGTGTTATCAGCTGACGATGGATCATCAGAATGTCGAGAGTGATGATGCTCACTTACCACGACTACGCAGTCACAAACATTTCCGTCAGTGTTCGGACCAGGTTATCCGTCGGTGCGGTCCCACGGAAATGCCAGGGTCGGCTGATTCACGTAACGCCGTGTCCGAATCATCAACCGAGTTCCGGCACCGGGGGCCAGGCGAATGGTGAACCGCGGTGCGTCCAGGTCAATTCGCTGGTCGCCGATTTCAACGCCAACGCACTGGTGTTCGGCGTACGCGCCACATTGCACGATCACATCGCGCGATTCAACCTGGTTCACGTTGACCAGCGTGACGGCCACACGATCGTCCGTCAGCCTGTCCACGAGGGCCGCGACATCTTCCGGTATTCCAGCGCGTCGCATCTCCGGATCGAAATATCGCAACCGGCAGTGCAGCGGAGCGGCACCGCGTCCTGGATCGAGTCCTGCCAACATCAGTTGGCGCAGCGTTCCGACCGTGGCGGGGTTGAACTTCATGGGATCATCGGCGAGCCGCGTGTCAGGCGTTGTCGTGTCGGCTCGCATACCGGCGACTCGCCCGCGGATCGTTTCAAAATCCCTCCGCAGGGCCTGTTCCGGATAGCCGGGATTGTCACCCGCCAAGAATCGGACCCATTGATCGCCAGCCACGCGACGGCGGTCACGTTCCTCGCCCGTCCAGAACCAGCAGTCAAGCGCTCCCTCGGCCCACGGCGTTTCGCGAAAGTCGTACCAGCCGTCATCGCCGTACATGCGAGGATACATGTTCCTGTCGCCAATCATCTTTGCATTGGAATTGACCAGGTCGATCATTTTCGTCCAAGCATCAATATAGCGGCGGTCGCCGGTCAACAGGAACGCGTTTCCGAATCCAATTAGACCTCGCCCAATGCGCGGCCGATGGGCCGGCTTTCCTGTCTGTGGAACCGTCACCGTGAATCCCCAGCCGTAGACGCCGCCGTACCATTTGCCGCCTGCTTCACCACCGATCGTTCCGTCCAGTCCGATGTTGGTCGGGATGATGCCGTTGTTCGCCTGCATCCGCTGAAGCCACGCGTCGACGTACTCCAGCAACCACGCTTTGTATTTGTCTTCACCGGTCAGCATGTACGCGTTCGCGGCAAGCGTCGTCGCACCCATGTTCTGCGGATGGTCACCGATAATGTCGTTGTAGTCTTTGAAGTGAGCGACCATTTCGGCATAGCTGCGTTCGCCGTGGCCAAGATGGAAACGGTTTTCCACTTCAATCGGATCGCCGGCCCAGTCGACCCCGGTGGCCTTCCGCATGAGTGGTCCACGGCTACCGTTGAACATGCTGCGAATGATGCGGTGCTTCGAGTCGTAATTCGGAGCACCAGGGTCTTCGTTCATGTAAAACCCCGCGTACCGTCGAACGCGATTCCCGAACCTGACGTCACGCGGGTCGGACAGGCCCTGTAGATTGAACACACGCAGTTCCTCGCCAATATGCATCCAGTCCATCATGCAATGGAATTCCTTGTAGAACATTCCGTCGCGTGCAAATGGCACGTCGACCGTTTTCGCTTGGGTGTACTGGCGCAGGTGCCCTTCCCAGGCTTTTCTGTACATGTGTAGGATCGAGTCAGGAGCCCCGAGTGCGTGTAAAATCGGCCAGTCGGCAACATTTTCGATCGCGTCGTCCGGCCCGTCGTCACCGCCCCAGCGTTCGACGCACAACAGATAGCCGCGCTGGTCGAAGTATCTGGCGAAGAACTCTTTGCACGCCGCAGTGTTGGCTTTGATCAGTTCCCGCTGGAGTACTGCCCAGGTCGGCGGCGACATGGGTGTTTCGACAGAAATCGTAGCGTCGTTGCACAGCGCACTGCGCGAAACCAACGCCAGAACCAAAAGACTCAAATGGAGAGTTTTTCGTAAGGTGTGTCGCATGAGGTTCCTCTCAATCACAGGGTACTTCCTGTCAGCGTAGCAACAGTAACGTCGATTTGGTAGTTTCTCGGAAATAGATGGGAAACTCTCCCCCGAGCGGTGACATATTGGCAAAAGACGTTGCAGTACAGAAACAAGTGGTTTACGGGAAGTTACTCGTGGAGCGGATCGATTCAGACAGACTGCAGGAGTTGATCGACTCGCACGGTGCGGCGCTCAAGCTGTACGCGCGTCAGTGGTGCAATTCACCCGATGATGCTCTGCAAGAGGCGCTGATCGAACTGCTGCGTCAAAGCCCTGTGCCTCATCATCCGACGGCATGGCTGTTCAAGACGATTCGCCTCCGGGCGATGAATTTGTCGCGTGGCGAGCGACGTCGCAGCGAACATCATCGCCGAGCGAGCGAGCAGCGAGACGAGTGGTTTATCGAAGAGGAAGGACCGGGGTTCGACAACGGCGCGTTGTCTAAACTGCTCGACCAATTGCCAAGCATGGAACGGGAGATTGTTGTCGCTCGAATTTGGGGTGAGTTGCCTTTTGAACGGATCGCTGAAATCGTCGGTAGCTCGTCAAGCAGCGTCCATCGCCATTATCGCGCAGCCTTGTTGATGTTGCGCCGCATGATAGGCGACGACGAAGGAGGAGGAGAAAATGGAGGAGAGACAGATGAATCACAAACACAAACCAGACAACAATGCGATGTTTGAATCAGAATCACCTGAAACACACCAGCAACTCGACGCACTCGAGCAGCGACTCAGGGCGACTCGCCCGCAACCGCCTCGATTGGACGTGGTCGCTCTGGTGCGAGAGGCTGACACGCAAACTGTTGAACGTCGTGCATCGGTTGTCCAACGCAGCCTGTGGATTGCAGGTTCGTGGGCATGTGGTGCTGTGATTGGGGCGTCGGTGATGTTTATTCTGATGAGCGGCGCGCCGTTCGAGCCCGAACGAGTAAAGGCTGTTGAGTCGCCCTCGCCTACGACAGCCTTGGAAGGACATCTTCCTCAAGCACCACCTTCAACTAGTCCCCGGTTGGCCAAAGAAGAGGCAGGCGAATTAAGTGGCTCGATCTCGATGCTGGCCCTCGATCTGCTCGACGACAGCAGGTCAGGCTACTTGGCGGATGGCGGGACACTGCAAGTCGGCATGTACTTGCGAAGACGTGCCGGAAGCGAACAGCACGCTTTTGTTCGACGGAATCGCGAGGGATGGAGAGATGTTGAACGAAAGCGACTCGAACCGGATTCAATCTCAAAACCACATCCTGCCCCATCGCCGCCGATCACCCAACAGAAGTTGATGCAGGAATTGCTTGAGGAACCGGTCGGAGCGGTTCTATAGTTCGACGATGCTTGGTCATTTCAGGCCATGAAAGAAAGAGCGAGATCATGAACCACCGACTCACAGCGCTACGGGCCGAGACAGAGGCTTCTTGCGGAACGCGTACGTGGCTTTTTGCACCAAAAAGAGAGGTACGTTCGCGGCGCGAGCGAGCAAGAAGGAATCGAACGGCCGCGTCCTTGTCGGTCTTTCTGATGGCAGTTCTGGCCATCTCGCACGTTGGCGGTGAAGAGCCCAAGAAACGAGGACCGTGGCTCATCGATCAGGACGAACAGACGGGGCTTCAAATTCACACCATGGAGATGACACTCCACACGAAAGCTGAACCGCGTCCGGCGCTGAAGTACCGATTGCTTCCCGATGACTTTGACTTGATCGACGAAAATGCAGCATTGTATTACCTCAAGGCGGAAGGGTTCTTCGAGCAATCCCCTGCGCGCAATCGTTTGCGGGATGTCTACGAAAAGGCGGCCGAAAAAGCGCGTGCTGAAGATAAGGAGACCGGCCAGGTTCCGCCTCATAGCTGGCGCACGATGACACCCGATAAGCTGCCTTTGGAAGAAGTGAAGGAATTCCTGAAGCTCACCGCGTTTCAGCCATTCTTCCTCGAGGAAGCAGCCAAGCGACGGTGGTTTGATCTCGATCGGGATATCAAGAACATTGATGATCCGCTGGGCTACTTGTTGCCGGAAGTACAATCGATGCGGGAGCTTGCCCGAACTCAAACGCTGCGTTGCAAAGTTGCCATGGCCGAAGGACGCCTGGACGACGCCATCGCAATCCTCGGGCAGCAATACGCATTGGCCTCGCATTTGGGGCAAGATGACTTTCTTGTTACGAATCTGGTAGGCATGGCCATTTCGAGCATCGCTTGGACGGACGCATTGCTCCTGACTCAACACCCCGATGCTCCCAACCTCTATTGGGCTTACGCTTCTCTGCCGCGCCCGATCGTTGACATTTCGCATTCGATGAGTGTTGAACGACAGTTCCTGTACATGCAAGTGAAAGCTCTTCGCGAAGTCGATGAAACTCCGCGACCGGCGGGATATTGGCGGGACTTTCTCGACCGAGTTGTTCAGCAGTTCGGCAGCCTCGCCGGTGAATTCAGCTTCGGCTTGACATCCACCGATCTAGAAACGAATCGAGCGATGCTGGTCGGGTACATTGCCGCAGCCTATCCCGGCGCCAAACGATATCTAATCGACGAATTTGATTTCTCGCCCGAGCAGATCGAATCGTATCCAATTGCACAGGTGGTCTTCCTCGCGATGGTTCGCTTCTACGACGCGGCGCGGGACGATTACTTCAAGTGGTCAGCTATTCCCTATTGGCAGGCAAACTCCAGCCTTGATGGAACTCGTCGTGACAAAGAACTCCGTACCAAGTCGAAACAAGTCGGCTGGAGTGCTGCGCCAGCTCAGCTCCTGTTGCCTGCTGTTCTCATGGTTCAAACGGCGGTGGCTCGAAACGAACAGGCAATTGCACTCGTTCAAACAGTGGAAGCGATTCGCATGTACGGCGCGGCGCACGATGGCGAGTTGCCACCGACGCTCGACGATTTACCGGTCCCCGCACCGATGGAACCGTTCACCGGCAAACCGCTCGATTACCAACACCACCGTGGCTTCGCGGTACTCAACGGCCACAAGATGCCCGGCCTGCGATACCGGCTGATCCTCCGATTCGCAGAAACAGACACCTCGTCCGCCAAATGAACCGCCAAACGAAGCAGGATGGACGCCTCAACCAACAACCCTCAAGAGGAATCGACGATGAACCGACGATGCTCTGTGAATGCGACCGCCGTCCGAACAACGTGCTTCCTCTTCTGTCTTGTTATGGCAATGCACGGCGGTATTAGTGCCCACGCCGATGACACCTCGATCGTGCAACCGTTCATTGGCGAGACAACACTGATCGTCATCAAAGTCGATCCGACACGGCTCGAATTGCCGGATCTCCCAGAATTGCTCAAGTCGGCGCTCCCCGAGGGTGAGAAAGCGTATGATCGCTGGGTGCAAGATGTCACGACTGGTATCGAGACCCTTCGTGTAGCAACCGGTGGGCAACCGATCTATGCGACCATCGGAATTCCACTCTCGGCGAACGAATGGCCTGCCTTCCTGTTCGTTAAGGAGACATCGGAGTCAAACCGCCGGCAGCTCGTCGAGTTCTTTGGCAAATTACATGAGATACATTCCATCTCTCGTGATGGATTCACCGTTGTGATGCCCGGCCATAACATCGATGTCCAAGCGAGCTTGAAGGGACTCAATCCGTCGCAGTGTGAAGTGTTGCCCGATGTATTCGACGCAGTGAGCGAGTACCCGGTCCAAGTCTTGATTCTTCCGCCGGATCATGTTCGCCGCACGGTGACAGAACTGATGCCTCAGCTTCCGCGTCAACTCGGCGGCGGACCAAGCAGTTTGCTGACAGATGGCCTCGTTTGGGCCGCCGTCGGCATTGACCCGGCTCAGCCACGAACCGAGCTGGTCATTCAATCGAGTTCCGAGCAAGCGGCTCAGAACTTGGCAAAGCACTTACCCATGATGCTGCTTGCTCTCTATGACGAATTGAAAGAAGTCCAAACGCGACTTCCACGCAAATCGTTCCAGACGCTGCTTTCGTTGGTCAAGAGGAATGTAGAAGGCGATCGCATCACAATTCGGTTCGACGAGCTGCAGGCTATGAGTGAAGGGTTGCAACTGTTTGCCAACGCGCCAATGGCGCTTGGCGAGCGGATTCGGCGCCAGACGAACATCAATCGATTCAAGCATATTCTTCTCGCAATGCACAACTACCACGACACGTACAAAATGTTCCCACCGAGAGACGAAGTTCGCCATGTGAACGGCAAGACTGAGCTAAGTTGGCGCGTCCATCTCCTGCCGTTTCTGGAAGAGCGAGAACTGTACAAACAGTTCGCACTCGACGAACCATGGAATAGCCCTCACAACAGACCGCTTCTCAACAAGATGCCCAGAGTCTTTGAAAGCCAATGGCTCGGCATCGAGCCAGGCCACACGACGTTCCTCGCTCCAGTTGGCGAAGACACAATCTACGGCGGCGAGAAAGGAACGAAGATTAACAAGATTCGTGATGGAACGAGCAACACGATAGCACTCGTTGAAGTCAAGCCAAGCCAGTCTGTTCCGTGGACCGCACCGCAAGATTATAACTTCGATCCAGAGCAGCCGGGCAGCGGATTGTATGTTGGCGCGAATGGGCAGTTCCTGTCTGCATTTGCCGACGGGTCGGTTCGTATGATTCCTGGCAAGGCGCCCGCCGAGTTCCTGTTGCGACTGTTCCAAAAGAGCGACGGTCTTCCGATCAACTGGGACGAGATTCGGTAAGCCTGTGCTGGTCCACCGAGTTTTGCGCTGGACGAACGTTTGTCAAACTCACGAGATTAGTGCAATGTTGTTCACCTGAAGAATCGCTGGACCACTACACTCGGCGCGACCCTTCGTACATCTGCCTCGTGGTGGAACAGAAGCAATCGAAGCGGAGATGAACGAAGCCGCGGTCGGTTTAGGCAAAGTTGGTGGCGTTGTGGCAACGCCCTGGAAAGGCCAGTCAAGCCGATGCCTTGGACAGTTGTTCGAGCAGTATCTTCATCGCGTCGTTTATCCGCCTGAAGTGCTCGTCGCTTGCCAGCATGATCTCGGCAGATTGTATGTAAGGGCCGTCATCAAGCTCGTGCGCGCAGTTCTCGACCAAAGCCTCGGCCGATTCCCGAGTTGTCTCGAGGTGGTACTGAAGGGCCAACACACGCTCCCGGTAAACGAACGCCTGGTTCTCGCAGGCGGTACTGCGCGCCAGATGAACAGCTCCAGCCGGCAGATCGAATGTGTCTCCGTGCCAATGAAACGCTTCGACTGATTCAGGAAAATCGCGCCCGATCGCAGACGCCGCTGCCGCTACGGTACGATGGACGGGAAACCAGCCGATTTCCTTATGACCGTTGGCATGTACTGATGCGCCGAGTACGTCGGCGATGAGCTGCGCCCCAAGGCAAATGCCCAATACGATCTTGTCATCCTCGATTGCGTTTTCGATGAGCCGTTTCTCGTCGACCAGCCAGGAGTACTTGTCGTCGTCGTAGACTCCCATCGGGCCGCCAATTACGATCAGCCAGTCGAATTGCTCCGTTGTGGGAAGCGAACCCGATTCGTACAGCCGTGTGGCCGTAATGGTGTGGCCGGAATCAAGCAGAACACGCTGCATACTCCCCAGACCCTCAAACGGAACATGCTGCAAGTAATGGACACGCATGATCATCGGCCTCCTCGTGAAGTCGCATCGGGTGTCGGCGGCGAGTAGAACTAATTATACTAGACTCCCGTTGTCGTGTTCTGAAGACAACATGACAACCGTAGGAAAGATACCCGGTTTTTCAAAAAACCGGGTATCTGAAGTGCCGTAACAGAACACTGCGGGATCTCAACAGATCGGAGAAATGCGATGAAACGAATATACCACTCGACCGTCGACGTGACACGAAGTTGTGCTCGAAATCGGATCTGGGGATTGATCGCAGGAGTTGCGGTTGCTTCGCTGGGAAGTAGTGCGATGGCGCAACGATCGCGACCGACGGCCCCAGCCATCCCCACCATCGAGAATCCGCAGCTGGCACAGTCGGACGCGGAGGCCAAGATCCTAAGCGTGCTGGCCGACCTGGACAAGAACTCGCGGCAAGGGATGATGAACGTTCCCTTGGAAGACGGCCGATTACTGCGGTTGTTAACCGAGTCGATCGGGGCGAAACGCGTCGTCGAGGTTGGCACGTCAAATGGTTATTCCGGGATCTGGTTCTGCCTGGCGTTGCGTAAGACTGGCGGCCACCTGATCACACACGAACTCGACGCTCGGCGTGCTGACCTGGCTCGCAAGAACTTCAAGCGGGCAGGCGTCGAGCAGATGATCACACTGATCGAAGGCGACGCGCACGAGACCGTCAAGAATCTGAAGGAACCGATTGATCTACTGTTCCTTGACGCGGACAAACCGGGCTATCCCGACTACCTGAAGAAACTACTTCCGTTAGTGCGTCCTGGTGGCCTGATCGTAGGACACAACATGCGCCGCCCCGCGCCTTCGCCAGAGTATATCAAGGCGATCACGACCAATCCTTCACTGGAAACTGTGTTCTTAAACATGCACGCAGCAGGGATCGGCATCACGCTGAAGAAACGCTGAACTGGGCAGAGATCGGCACACACGAAGGTGGATTCACAACCAACGACACTGAGAACTGAGTTCGTTCCGGAGAACAAGAATGGTAATGGGATTGGAAGAGACGGCTGCACGGGGGCTGTTGGAATTTAGCGCCGAGCAGCAGACGTTCGAGATCGGTGGTGTCCGTGTTGGCGGGCAGCCGGGAGTTTTACCCACGGTTCTGATCGGGAGCATCTTCTATCGTGGCCACAAGATCTTCGTCGATGAAGACCGCGACGAATTTGATCGCGACGAAGCGGAAAAACGCATTCACCTTCAAGAGGACTTTTCTCAGCGAACCGGAAACCCTGGCATGTTGGATGTAGTGGGTGCAACGCCCGAGGCCCTCCAGGAACATCTAGAGTTTGCCGCAAGTGTCACGGAGATGCCCTTGCTGATTGACGGCACGACCACCGACGTGAGACTCGCGGGATTGAAATACGTCGCCGAAGCCGGCTTGGCAGACCGTGTCGTTTACAATTCGATACAGCCCGAGATCGATGATGACGAACTGGCGGCGATACGTGAGGCTGGTGTCGAGTGTGCTCTCATCCTGACCTACTATCTGAAGGATTTTACCGCGAAGGGCCGAGTTCAGGCCGTCAGGGAACTTCTTCCCCGAGTGCACGAAGCGGGGATTCGCAAGCTGATCGTCGATACCTGCGTGATGGACCTGGCAACCATGGGTCAAGCGTGCAGTGCGATCTTCGATATCAAGGACGAGTTTGGACTTCCCTGCGGCGGCGGAGTGCACAATGCGGTTGCTATGTGGAAGGGGCTGAAGAGCAAAATGGGCGAACAAGCCGCAAAACCGTGTGTTGCCTCGGCAAGCGCCGCGGCCGTTGCAGTTGGCGCGGACTTCGCTCTGTACGGACCAATCGAAGATGCCAAGTATGTCTTCCCGGCGGTCGCGATGATCGATACGGCCATGAGCCAACTCGTCATGGAAAAAGGCGGCCGGCCCGACGAGAACCATCCACGTTTTCGCATCGGTTGACCAGGCACGCAATCCTGCTGCGACAACGGCCATGCGAGCTGTCGTTCCGCCTCTCAAGGCAAACTCCGGTCTGTCCAAACTATAGAAGTTTGCACGCCTCTGTCGTGCAAGTAACGGCGGCGACGGATATTTCCCCGTGTCATCAACTCGTCGGACGGGTATTTGTTTCTTGCGACAAGTCGAGAATCGACGGTATTCTGACACGTCTCCGCACCTCTCGGTGGGGGTGCTTGAAAACACACCGCTGGACGTTTCTGCTATCGAAAAATGGCGGCGAGCCAGACAACCGAACCGTGTCGAGCTCGTTCACGCGCTGGCCCCTAAGGATCGTTCGAGGAATTACTGTCCGATAGTCGCCTTTCGCGGAGCGAAAGACGACAATAAACGCCGATTTCCGCAGCGCTGAATTCGATGACAATTCGCGGCGGTGGTTTAGCCAAATCGCTGGGAATTCCATGATTTCGGGGACCGATTTGTCATCGATTTTTCTCACGGGCCGCTGGATTTGTCCAATCCCGCCAGACAATGGATTCTTGGCGGCTGTGCGTTTCACCCTTGTTTTTCAAGCACAAACAGCGGTTTTGCTATTGGGCTCCGCCTCACTGAAACGTCATATTGTTGCCTCCAAGTACGGATAATTCGATGACAGTTTCGCAAGGAGGCGACCATGAACCAAACCGATTACCAGGACTACTTTTTGAACCCCGGCGAGCCCGCCCATCGACGCTACGCCGCGATCCGATCGGTCGTTGTCGAAGAGCAACCGATGAAAGAAGTGGCCCAACATTTTGATATCAGTTACGGAACTGTCCGCAACTGGGTCAGCGAATTCTGCCAAACGCGAGACGCCGGGGAGTCACCCCCCTTTTCGCGACGGCGCCGCGCGGACGGCCCATCGCCGATCCCACCAACGACGATCCTGAAATTCCCGCCGCCGATGTGCGGAAACTCTCGTTGGAAACCGGACGGCGGCTTAGCACCCGGCACGCCGGCATCTTTTTGTTCTGGCCCTTGCTGGCGCAATTGCGTTTCGACCGCCTCATCACCAAGGCCGACTATCCGGGCACACAAATGGTCCCGGCCGCGAATGCCTTGCTGAGTTTGCTCACACTCAAGCTACTCGACAAGGAACGGCTCAGCCACATCGACGACTTCAACTGCGACGAGGCGCTGGGGCTGTTCGCCGGTTTGAATGTCTTGCCTAAGAGGTTCCTCGCGCAGTTTAGTGGGTAGTATGTTATTGGTTTGGCATTTTCGATGGTATTGATGATG
>MPMF02290854.1_pt1 | contig 12534 bp, 10 predicted proteins | sample 1617271 | NCBI WGS metagenome assembly MPMF02 (sample SAMN05944812, study PRJNA350692) | marine metagenome | biome: marine; feature: ODZ; material: water; isolation source: 120 m water sample prefiltered with 30 um filter, filtered on to 0.2 um... | place: Pacific Ocean | collected 2012-04-09... | reverse complement strand
CCACAATCACGCCTTCACCACACAGGTCAGCCAGTGGAATATCAGCGATGGCGCGCTCGCCGGAATGAAAGGCGCGCTGCCCCACCAGATGCGTGCCGGTATTGTTGCTCCATTCGATTAATTGACCATTAGCCCCCTGTCCCCCGATAAAAGAGCCGGTCACCCGTTTGAGAAACTGCACCTGCAAGGGCATCTCTCCGGGCCAGGGAGGCGTGAAGATACTCATTGCCTGTGTCAGGTCGAACCATTTTGCGTTGCTCATCAAGTTGATGAATTCTTCGCCTTGCATTGTGTTCTCCTTTCCTTTTCGAGTGCGGCGTGCCGTGCCCCTACTCTCTTTACGCCAGCTCGTATTGTTCGGCACATGCTATCAATGCTTCTTCAAACACGTTCATCGGCGGACGCACCAGCCCGGCGCCGACCTGCCCGACCCCGGCATCTTTGTGCGCGATACCGGTATTGATGCGCGGGGTGATACCCAGCTCCACCACTTTACGAATGTCCACGCCAGTCGGCGTGCCGCGGAAATCGAGGGGAGGGATGGTAAAATGCTCATGTTCAGCAACCGTGATCTCATACATTTCCAGGGTGGCATTGATAGCATCCTGGGGTGTGCCGCTGACAAAAGTGACGATTGCCGGTGCAGTAGCCATAGCAAATCCACCGATGCCGGCTGTCTCGGTGATGGTGCTATCGCCAATATCACCGCTGGCATCCTCGGCGGTAAAGCCGGGGAAGTACAACCCATCCGGCTGCCCGACCGGCCCGGTGAACCAGCGTTCCCCCAGCCCGCTAACACGAATGCCCAGTTCGGTGCCATTGCGTGCCATCACCGTCATCACCGTGCTGCCCTCCACGCCGTGCCCGGCATCGGCCATGGCTTTACAGGCTGCCATTACCGGGTTGAGTACACTGAGAGCGTTATCGCCCAGAAACTGTAGCACTTCAGAAGCGACGGTTTTATCGTTCGCCACCTGCGCGATTAGCGGCGCAAGTTTTGCGGTAAAGAGAATGGAGCCGGCTTTGTTGCGATTGTGACCTTCGTCTCCCATATGCAATGATTCGGCGAGCAGTGCGCGTATATCCAGACCTTTTTCGCTGGCTGCCAGCGCCCGTGCCAGCATCGGGCCCATCACATCATCCATCCAGCGCAGCTTAGCGATAACTTCCTCGCTATAAGCTCCGTAGCGCAACACCTTTCCATAGCCTTCATTCAGGTTGCAATAAGCCTTGTTGCCGTGCGTGACGCTTTCCACTTCATATACTTTCATAGATGCCGTAATCACGCCGGCCATCGGGCCGACGCTGCTGTGCTCATGACAGGGTGAAAATTCGATTTCGCCGGTTTTTACCATGCCCACAGCAGCAGTTTCATCTTCTACCAGCCCCTCAAAAATCAGCCCACCGATTACCGCGCCGCGCATCGGGCCCGACATCTGCTCCCATTCAATCGGGGGGCCAGCGTGCAACAGCAGGTTATCTTTCATGCCGGGGATCACATCGCGAGCAGTGGCGACACCGGTCAGAACCGGGCGTGCCGACATCATGCGTTCGACAGCAGTGGTGTTTACCTGATCAATGTTTGGGGTAGTCAAAATAATCTCCTGTCAACTTTTCATCTTCGCCAAAATAGACATCAATTTCTCATTGCCCTGCGCCGGGGGCCGCCAATCGACATGGATTGCCGCCGCGCCCTGCCCGGTCAAGCTTTCGTAAAAAGATTCCAACCCGATGTTGATTGCATCCAGCGGCTGTGAAAAAGCATTCAGAGCAACCGGCGCAATATCCCTATCGGCATTCGGGTTCAAAGCAGCAATGATCTGCCCCACATAACTGGCGGCTGCTTCGGTGCACATTTCCACGCGCGCACCTGCATGCCGTAATTGCTCGATCTGCGTGGCGGTATCTTGCGGGTCATTTTCAGAACCCAGCGCAAGAGCCACAACTTCCAACTGTCGGCCCTCCGAGCGGGCTGCTGTTTTGGCTGCAGAAATCGCCGGTCCGAGTTCAGCAACCGGGTTTGGGTGAGCGCCATCGCCAAGCACCACATCCAGCAAGATAACAGCGGTTTCTGGGTCTGCAGCTTCTTGCTGCAGCCGGCGCAGGCGCAAATCATTATCCATCATCGGGTGCAGCCGCCCAACGGTAAATTCATCTTCACCCAGATCGACAATTGTATGTTCCTGACTGATCGCCGAGTCAGGCAAGCGGTCCGCCGCATGGAGCGGCGCATTTGAATACACTCGTCCGGTGAAAGCGCGCAAGAGCAACAAAGTCTCATAAGCCAGCGTGCCTCCAGAAAATAAACCGCGCAGATAGCGCTGGCCAGGCGCAAACACCCCTTTTCCTGTCCTCTCCGTTTGTGAGGGGGATGATGGGGAGGTGGATAATCCTACCGCCAATTCCGCGGTTTCGTGCAAAGTCAGCGCAAAGTGCAAATTACCAATCTGACGCGCGGGCGGAGCATAGCCTAAAAAGTTGACCACCACTGGTTTGCGCAGTGTCTGAGCAGATTGCATCAATTGCGCAGCCACCAAAGACGAAGGCGGCTTTGATGCCAGCACAATCACCTGTGTATCTGGATCACTATCAAGCAGCGCCAGCCCCTGCCGCGCAGTGATCTCGCCAACCTGCGCTTTGAGATCACGCCCGCCAGTGCCGATGGCATGGGTGACGCCGCCACCCAGATTATCAATCGCCACCATGATTGCTTGCATTCCGGTGCCAGAAGCAGCCACAATCCCGATATTGCCGCGCCGCGTGCGGTTGGCAAACCCCAGCCCGATGCCGTTGATTGCCGCAGTGCCACAATCCGGGCCCATCACCAATAGGCCTTTTTGCGCTGCGCTCTGCTTCAGCGCAATTTCATCTTCTAAAGAGACGTTGTCGCTGTAAAGGAAGATATGCTTGCCAAGTTCAAGCGCCTGGCGAGCCACCCCGGCAGCATAGCGTCCGGGCACAGAGACCAGCGCCCATTGGGCATCCGGGCGCATACGAATAGCCATCTCCAGGCTACGCGGGCGAAAATCCTGCGCGGCTGCCGGAGAGCGGCGGCGTTTGAGCAATTCACTTACCTGCGCCAGAGCTTCCTGCGCCAGAATTTCACTTTCTGCCCTGACTGTGATGATCAGGTCTTCGGGCACGGCTGCTTCGGCTGCGGGAGAGAGCAAGTCACTCCGTGCCAGCACTTCTTTGTTGGCGGGTGTGCCCATCATCACTCCAGCATCGAGTACGCCGGATAACGCGAGCAACCCTTTTTGTAATTGCATTAAGATGACCGAGTCGTAATAAGCGCCTGCCCGGATTTCACTTGAAGTGGTTGTCATAGCTAATTACACTGCTTTCTCAATCTCAGTCGCCCACGCAAACAGCATTTCATCGGCCCCGAAACGGGCAGCCAGTTGCAGGCCAAAGGGCAGCCCACCGGCGGCTGCGCCGGACGGCAGCCCGATTGTGGGTAGCCCGCTGTGCGTCCAGGGCAGGTTCATCACCGGGTCGCCGGTGCTATCCAGTCCTTGCGGCGCGGCGCCCGGCGCGGATGGAGAAATCCAGATATCAATCTGGTTTGCTTCCATCAGCGCAGTCAGTTCACCGCGCAGCTGCTCGCGCCCGTTCAGCGCCACCGCCAGATCGGCGCGGGAGACAGTCTGTCCATGTTGAATTAAATCAGCGGTTTTTTGGTGATAGCTCTCACCATATTGCGCAAACCATTGCGCGTGAACTTGCGCTGTCTCCGCCGCCACCAGCAAATTGTGCCGCGCATAGATGGCGTCAAAATCAGGCATGGCGACAACTGATCTAATTTCAAAGCCAGCCGTTGCCAGCCGATCGCAAGTTGCACGGAAATGCGCCCGTCCTTTCGCCGTGGAGCGCTGCAGATAGTCTCCGACCGGCACGCCCAGGCGAGCGCGCGCCGGCTGACTGGCAGCGGCCGCAGTATTCCATCCTTCGACCAACACAGCCGCCACCAAAGCCATCCCGGCCACATCGCGGGCAAAAGGCCCGATATGATCGACTGAGGGGGAAAGCGGAATCACCCCGGCGCGCGAAATGCGCTCATAGGTCGGCTTATATCCCACCACGCCGCAAAAAGCGGCCGGGCGGGTGACCGAGCCGATCGTCTGTGTTCCCAACGCGAGCGGACACAACTCCGCCGCCACCGCAGCTGCCGACCCGCTGCTGGAGCCGCCCGGGGTGTGCGCCGGATTGTGCGGGTTGCGCGTGGGACCGGGCGCAAAGTAGGCAAATTCAGTCGTGACCGTCTTGCCCATTATCAGCGCCCCGGCTGCTTTTAGACGCCGCACGCTCTCGGCCTCCGTGCCCTGCAACAACTCCGCCGGCACTTCGCTTCCAGCGCGGGTGACAAACCCATCCACATGAAAGATATCTTTTACCCCCACTGGTACGCCAAAAAGCGCCGGGCGCTCTGCGGGGTCGGGGTATTGTGCCCGCAGAGCGCGCGCCTCACGCCGTAGCCGTTCAAAGCGCCCATCTTCCGGCACAAACGCCAGTACATCCGGCTCGCGTTTCTCGAAGTGCGTTTTCAGTGCGTCAAGACAATCCAGCAGCGCGTTTTCGTCGCCGCGCCGGAGAGAAGCAGCAAGGTCAACGACATTGGTCATGGTCATCGTTATTTTTCACGCCGCACGTACAACTTCACCGCATCCACAATATGCTGATAACCGGTACAGCGGCAGAGATTGCCGGAGAGCGCAGCGCGGATTTCTAGTTCGGATGGACGCGGGTGTTCTTCCAAAAACGGAAGCAGCGTCATCAGGATACCGGGAGTACAGAAGCCGCATTGCAACCCATGCGCTTCGTGAAAGGCGGCTTGAAGCGGGTGCAGCTTATCGGGGCTGGCTGCCAGCCCTTCCACGGTGGTGATTTGCCGCCCATTGGCCTGCACAGTGAATATCAAACAAGCGCGTACAGCTTGCCCATCCAGCAACACGGTACACGCGCCGCAGACGCCATGCTCACAGCCCACATGCGTGCCGGTCAATCTCAGTTCGTGGCGGATAAAATCACTCAAAAGCAGGCGCGCTTCAACTTCGCGCTCGTAGGTTGAACCATTGATTGTTACTGTGACGGGGTATTTGTTATCACCCATATTTACTGCTCCGCTCTTTCAAATGCTTGTATCAACGCTCTTCGGGTGAGTACACGCGCTAGATGTTGTTGATACTCGATGGAAGCATGGAGGCTTCCCATCGGCATTATTTCTTCCTCAGCGGCTTTTGCGGCGACCGCCGCCGCAAGTTCATCAGACTGTTTTTCGCCAATCAGTAAACCCGCAGCCGCTTGCGCATCCAGCGGCGCATCTCCAAGATTCAAGTATACCAACCGCGCGCGTTGGCAAACGCCGCTTTCATCCAGCGTGACCAGCGCTGCCACGCCAGCCATAGCATAATCGCCGTGCCGCCGGGCGATCTCCAGAAAAGCGTACCCGGTGCGCGCTGGCATGGGTGGCAGCGCGATTTCCACCATGATTTCATCCGGCTCGATAGCCGTGTCAAAAAAACCATGAAAGAACGTGCTGCTGTCAATCCAGCGCGAGCTAGCTGCGTTCTGCACTCGATAGCGGGCGGCCAGCGCCAATGTCACTACCGGTAACTCTGCGGCGGGGTCGGCATGGACAAGGCTGCCACCAAGCGTACCGCGATTACGTATCTGCGCATGGGCAATGTGTGGGAGGGCCGTGTGCAGCAGCGGCGCGCAGGCAGCCGCCAATGGGTCGCGCTCCAGCTGCCGGAGGCGCGTCATGGCGCCAATGCGCATCCCGCCATCGTCGCCAGAGCGGATGTAGTTGAGTTCTGTGAGCGGGTTCAGGTCAACCAGCACGGCGGGCTGCAGCACGCGGAAGTTCATCGCCGGAATCAGGCTCTGCCCACCGGCAAGCAGTTTGGTATCCGCGCCATGCTGTGCCATTGCTGCTAGCGCGTCGTCCAGTGAATCGGGAGACAAATACTTGAAACTGGCTGGCTTCATAATCTAGTTGATGTTGCCAGGGCGCCCCGGTGGGCATTGTATAATGCCGGAGGATGTACCCGCCTCCGCAACACCGAGCGCGGATTTCTGTGTATTAGGGAGTGGCAATTATAGCATGAACACCCTCGCTGGCTTCGCGCATGGAGCGCGCGCGGCCATCGGAACGGAAGGCACAGGATGAGTGCCGGAGAAGGCCTGCTGCAAGGTGTGCGCGTAATCGACTTGACGCGGATACTGGCCGGACCGTACTGCACAATGATGCTCGGCGATCTGGGCGCGGAGGTGATCAAGATCGAAGCACCCGGGCGTGGCGATGACACGCGCCATTGGGGACCTCCGTTCACGGAAAGTGGCGAGGCGGCTTATTTCATGTGCGCGAACCGGAACAAACGCAGCCTTACTCTGAATTTGAAATCCGAACGCGGACTGGAAATCTTGAAGGACATGATTAGCCAGGGCGACGTGCTGGTGGAGAACTTCAAGGCAGGCACACTCTCCCGCTGGGGTTTGGATTATGAAATGCTGCAGGAGATACGCCCGGGCCTCATCTATTGCACGGTGACCGGCTATGGCTACACGGGGCCTTACAGTTCCCGCCCCGGCTACGACTTCATCGTGCAGGCGATGGGCGGCTTCATGAGCATCACCGGGCCGAAGGAGGGCGACCCGCATCGGGCGGGAGTGGCAATCGCCGACATCAGCGCGGGAATGTTTGCCGCCAGTGCGGTGCTGGCAGCGCTCTATGCGCGCGAGCGCACCGGAGAAGGACAACGCATCGACATGGCGCTGCTGGATAGCCAGATTGCGTTGCTGACTTACGCCGCCAGCAACTACTTCGTCTCTGGCGAAACCCCGGCGCGCCATGGGAACGCACATCCAAACATTGTGCCTTACCAATCATTCACGGCGCGCGACGGCCAATTCGCTTTCGCCGCCGGTAACGACAGCCAATGGGAGAAATTCTGCGGCGCGGTGGACCGGCCGCAGTGGCTGCACGATGAGCGCTTCCGCACCAACTCGGCCCGCGTCCAGAACCGCGACCTGGTGGCGGCGGCGTTGGACGATTTGTTTGTCACACGAGATGCGGCGCACTGGCTGGCGCTGTGCGAGCAAATCGGCTTGCCCGCCGGGCCGATTAACAGCATTGACCGCGTCTTCGAGGACGCGCAGGTTCAGGCGCGCGAAATGCGCGTGACCGCGCAGCACTCCGAGGACGGCGACGTGCCGCTGCTGAATTCGCCCCTGCGCATTCCCACCGCACCAACTTCAATCCGCCGTGCGCCGCCGACGCTCGGGGAGCACACCGAGGAGGTTCTTGCCGAGATGTTTGGCCTCGACGCGGCCAGCGTCGCAGCGCTGCGGCAGGAGGGTGTGGTGTAGTCAGGCTGCGCTGCCGACCAGCGCCGTTACGCTTTCAATCCCCAGCGTATCCATTTCCCGCAGCAACCCCACGTTGATATCCCGCACCAGCCCGGGCCCGTTGTAGACCAGTCCGGTGTAAACCTGCACCAGAACCGCTCCGGCGCGAATCTTTTCCAGCGCGGCGGCTGCGCTATCCACCCCACCCACCCCGATTATGGGCAGCGCGCCGCTCGTCCGCCGGTAGATGTGGCGAATGATCTCAGTCGAGCGAGCCGACATCGGCGCTCCGCTCAGGCCGCCGGCCTCGGCGTGGGCCGCCCCGCGCAGCCCCTCACGGCTCAGGGTAGTGTTGGTGGCAACCACCCCGGACAGGCTGTGATTAGAAATCGCCATGAGCACGTCGTCAACCTCCTCGAGCGACAGGTCGGGCGCGATTTTCAGGAGCACCGGCATGCGCGGACACACCTTCGCGCGATTCTCCATAAACCCGGCGAGAAATCCCTCCAGCGCGACGGGCGCCTGCAACCCCCGCAGACCGGGCGTGTTGGGCGAACTGAGATTGACAACGAGATAGTCCGCGTAGGGATGCAGCTTTCGCAGCATTTCCCGGTAATCAGAAAGCGCGTCCTCGAGTAGCGTGTCACGCCCCTTGCCGATGTTCACCCCCAGACGGGCGGCCGTGGGGTGAGCACGCAGCAGCGCCAGCCGCGGCGCGGCAGCCGCCGCGCCGGCATTTGGAAAGCCCATCCGATTGATCAACGCGCCGTCTCCGGGCAACCGAAAGATGCGCGGTCGCGCGTTTCCGCGTTGCGGGAGCGGCGTCATGGTGCCCACTTCCACATGCCCCGCTCCCAACGCGGCGAGAGCACGCACTACGATAGCATTTTTGTCATAACCGGCGGCGATGCCGACCGGATTACGAAAACGCATGCCGAAAACTTCTGATTTCAGGCGGGGGTCACGACAATCAAACAGATGCGCCATCCAACGGCGAGTGGGGGAAAACCGGGCGGCCAGCGCCAGCAGGCGCAAGGTCAAATTATGAGCGGTTTCTGGGTCCAGCCGAAAGAACAGTGAGCGCAGTCTGCGGTAATCGGGGCGTTGCATGCCGCGCACCTACGAGCTGCGCGATAGATAATCCAACACGGCCTGATATTGCTCTGCAGAAATTGCGCCCTGCTCTCGCCATGTGTGCATCAACTCACGGATGGTGACGACAGCATGCAGCTCAAACCCGCGGTCCGCCAGCGCGCCCGGCGCGCCCTGCTCCCGGTCAATAAGCACCACAACATCGCACACCTTCAATCCGGCCGACTGCAACTTGTCGATGGTCTCGAACTTGCTCTCGCCATTGGTTATCAGGTCGTCCAGCACCACCGCCGTGTCACCCGCACGGAAAACTCCCTCCACGGCCACGCCCGTGCCGTACGCCTTTTTTTCGCGGCGCGGATAAATCAGCGGCCAGTCGCCTGCCAGAGCCACGGCCGCGCCAATCGGCAACGCCGCATATGGAATGGCGGCGATGCAATCGAAATTGAGCGTTCGCAGCGCAGTCGCAAACGCGGCCGCCACACTGCGCAGCGCATCCGGAAAGGACGCTAGGCGGCGCAGGTCAATATAAAATGGGGAACTCTGACCGGATTTAAGCGTGAAATCCCCAAAACGCACGCAGCCGGAAGCGAGCAGCGCAGCCGCCAGACCGTCGCCGGGATGATGCACCGCAGCCGGACCGCACGTCCTCCGCGCGAAGTTAATCGCCTCACGCAGCTTCGCGGCGGCCGCGCCCGGGTCAGCTGCGCCCGCAATGGAACGTGAGGCGCTCACAAGCATGCCCATGCCGTCCGGCCGTAGACCGGCCTGCAGCGCAGCCTCCAGATTCCCGCCCTGCGCGCCCACTCCCGGAGCAAGAAACCACACGTCGGGGACAGCGGCACGCACCCGCGCCAGCGCATGAGCATCGGTCGCGCCGACCACCAGCCCCAGATTTTCGTGCCTGCTCCAGGTCCACGCCTTTCGGGCAACGCGCAGATAAAGTGGTTCACCTTCGGCCGGCAGCGCCTGCAGCTCATCTGCTCCCGGGTTGGATGTCTTGCAAAGCACAAAGGCGCCGCGCTCCGCGCGCTGCAAAAACGGTGCAAGCGAATCCGCGCCGAGATACGGGCTGGCGGTCAGCGCGTGTGCGCCGAGCGTGTCAAAAACAGCGTGTGCATATGCCTCGGCAGTGCTGGAAATGTCGCCGCGCTTGGCATCTAATATCACCGGAATTCCTTCCGGGACAGCGGCAATCACCTCACGCAGCACGGCTATGCCCTGTGCTCCGTTGAGCTCAAAAAAGGCGCTATTGGGTTTGAAGGCGCAGGCATGGGGCGCACACGCATCGATCAAACGCAGGCAGAACTCGCGCGCAGCTGCCGGGGTGGGTTCGGAGAGCACTTCTGGATGCGGGTCAAGGCCCACGCACAGCAACGAGTCCGCCTCGCTCGCGCGGGCTTCAAGCCACTGTATGAAGGACGGCATCAAGCCTTTCCCAGCACCAGCGCCAACAATGCCATGCGCACATACATGCCATTTTCCATCTGGCGAAAATAGGCAGCGCGGGGGGCGTCATCCATTTCCATGCTGATTTCGTCCACGCGGGGCAGCGGGTGGATGATAATCATGCGCTCTTTGGCAGCCGCCATTGTCTCTGGCGCGACCACGTAACTCCCTTTGACGCCCTCGTACATGGACGGGTCGTCAAAACGCTCGCGTTGCACCCGCGTGACGTAAAGCACATCCGTCTCGGGCAGCACATCGGCCAGATCCACATGCTCGCAAGGCGCCATGTCTTGCTCCTTTAACTTTTCCACCAGCGCAGCCGGCATATGCAAAATATCGGGAGCGACGAAGTGTAGTCTGATGTCGTACAGCGCCAGCAAGCGCGCCAGCGAGTGCACGGTGCGGCCATATTTCAAGTCACCCAGCATGGTCACCGTCAAGCCATCGATGCGCCCGAGTTCCTCGCGTATGGTAAACATGTCCAGCAGCGCTTGAGTGGGGTGCTCCCCGGGCCCGTCACCCGCGTTGATTATCGGCTTGGTGGCCACGCTGGCCGCAATTGCAGCGGAGCCCTCCTCCGGATGGCGCAGCACGATAGCGTCCGTGTACGATTCCATCGTGCGGATGGTATCCTGCAGCACCTCGCCTTTCGAGACCGAGGAGAAGGTGACGTTGTCAATCTGTAGCACGCTTCCCCCCAGCCGCTGCACCGCGGCCGCAAAAGAGGATGAGGTGCGCGTGGAAGGCTCGTAAAACAGATTCGCCAGCACCTTGCCCTTCAGCAAGTCAAAAGAACCAACGCGCTCAACCATAGAGCGCATTTCGCGGGCCACCTCGAAGATGGTGTCCAGGTCTTGGCGGTCAAACTGCTCCACCGAGACAATGTGCATGCCATAGAAGCGCGTATCGCGCTTCTCCCCGAAGGGCAAGTGTCGGCTGACCGAGCGCGTAAAGTGATTACGATTCACCATTGCTAATCTCCTCTCGCCAATGATACTATCGTTGCGCTTTAGTCACATCCAGACCGGAACCGGGCACGGCGAGCACTTTGCCGTCTTCGAAAGCAGGCGCACCCCACAAGGTGACTTTTCTCACTCGACCCTGCAGCTGCCGGCCCTCGAAAGGCGTCCAGCCACAGCGAGAGTGCAGCTGCTCCCCCGTCACCTCCCAGCGCGCATCGGCATCCACATCGACCCACGTTTCCGGCTGCGCGGCGACGCCGAACACGCGCGCCGGATTGGTGTGCATTACTTCCACCAGCCGCTCGCGCGTCAGCCGACCCGAGCGCACCGCGCCAAGCAACAACGCAAGCGCAGTCTCCAGGCCGGGGAAGCCTGGGGGAGGCTGCTCGCTGTCTTTCTCCGCAAGCGTGTGCGGCGCGTGGTCAGTGGCGATGCAATCAATGACACCATCGGAAAGCGCCTGCCAGAGCGCGGCCTGATCCGCGGCAGAATTCAAAAGCGGGCGCACCTCGCAGCGGCCCACGCCGAGCGCGGGCGCATCGGCCGCCGTCAGGAAAAGATGGTGCGGCGTCACCTCACAGGTAACCGCTACGCCGCGCTCGCGCGCCACACGGATGAGTATGATTTCCGCCTTGCGACTGACATGGCAAATGTGCACCGGCCGCTCCTGCAGCATGGCAACCATTATCGCCGCCGCTGCCATGTGGCCCTCCGCGTGGCATAGCAGCGGACGGTCGCGCGGCCACACGGCCATGTGCGCCTGAAGTGCCGGCAACGCCTGCAGCCGCAGGGGGCCGAAGGTCTGGTCGAGATAAAGTTTCAACCCGGCGACGCGGGGCGCGAGGCCGGCTGCGGTGGTCACGTTGTCCGCAGTAGCGCCCAGGTGAATGCCAAAGTCACAACGCGCCTTTTTTCGCGCCGTGGCCAGCGAAGCTTCGAGCGTCGCGCCGTCGGTGATGGGCGGCGCAGTGTTGGGCATGGCCAGCACGCAGGTGTAGCCACCCGCCAGCGCGCTGGCCGTACCCGAATCCCAGTCCTCTTTGTGCGTTTCTCCCGGCTCGCGCAAATGCACATGTGCGTCAATCAGGCCGGGTAGGCGCATTGTGCCCATCAGGCAGCTCGCCGGCCACATGCAGGCGTAAAAAAAGAGAGCCGAGCGGCTCTCTTTCGCAGCGCCTGGAAAGCGGAGTACATCACGACAGGGATTGTACGGGAAAACGGTTTAGCGTCAAGTAGACCGCTGCGTTACAATGTGAATATCCCGGACGGACGGGAGAAAAGTATGAGAGCGGTCAGCATCGTCGGCATCGGCCAGACGCCGGTGCGCAAACAGCACGGCGATAACCTGCGCGCGCTGGGCGCCAGAGTGGTGCGCGCCGCGATGAAGGACGCGCGCATTCGCAAGGTGGATGCGCTTTTCTGCGGCAACATGCTGGGTGACGAGCTGCAGGGCCAGAAGCACCTCGGCGCGCTCATCGCCGACGAGGCTGGGATGCCCGGCATCGAGGCGCTGGACGTGCGCGCGGCCACCGCCACCGGTGCCGCCGCGTTGCGCATGGCTTACATGGTGGTCGCCAGCAGCGAAGCCGACCGCGCTGTCGCGGTGGGCGTGGAAAAAATGAGCACCGGCATGGTCACGCCCGCGCTGGCGAAAGCGCTGGATGCCGAGCACGAGGTTCCGGTG
>MPMF02062145.1_pt1 | contig 12543 bp, 9 predicted proteins | sample 1617271 | NCBI WGS metagenome assembly MPMF02 (sample SAMN05944812, study PRJNA350692) | marine metagenome | biome: marine; feature: ODZ; material: water; isolation source: 120 m water sample prefiltered with 30 um filter, filtered on to 0.2 um... | place: Pacific Ocean | collected 2012-04-09... | reverse complement strand
ATGGCAGTGGCGGTGCTGAGGAAGAACATGGCCACCATTATCAGCACATTCATGATTTCGAACCTGAAGAAGAACATGAGCACGGAACCATCAGAGATCATCTCTTCAACTTTGCTCAGGGAGACCATGATCATGTCTTGACCCATGCTCACGGAGATGGCGAAGGCGGTGCTGATAATGAACATCAGCACTACATGCAGCACAACCACAGAGGTGATAATTCAGAAGAGCATGGTCATCCCATAGGTGATTACCCCTATGACGAAATCCATGACGATGGTACTCATTCTGATGGAAGTCGAATTACTTCTGAGCTGGATGAGTTGACAGGTGTCGACATCATTGAGCCCGATGAATCAGCTGATTCAGGTGAATCTGGTGATGTTGACCATGACAGTCATAATCACACTTATGAGCACACCCACGGTTCCCCTGAGGGAGGCGCATCGTTCCAGCATTTGCATGTTTACGATCATAATCACCGTTTTATCGAAGGGGATTTTGATCACGACCACCTCATTTCTAAGCACTTGAATGATGATCAAGAATTCGAACCTGCTCATGATGATTTGACCCATTCCGGTGCAACCTATTCATCAGATCTCGGCTTTGGTATGATCCAGCGACACAATCATGAGTATGAACATGAACATGGAAATGATGACCGTGGAACAGATGTGTTGCACGATCACAGTTACAGCCATGAGCATGTGATCACTGCGCTGCCGTTGGTGCAGGATCCTGGTCATTCTCATACAATTTCTGAGCATCTTCGAGATGACATTGAGTTCGATATCGTGCACGATGATGGAACGCATTCGGGTTAGTTTTTGCCTGAAGACGTTGTCAGCAGAAGGCGTGAATCATGTTTGTGATTGCGTTTTTGATCATATATTTTGCATTTTTATCTGTTTTTAAATTTATTGAGCGTTATTTGAGTTGGCTAAGAGGGGCCTCTCTCCTTGCTTGATAGGAGTGGCCCCTGTCATCTTGGGCGCTATGCCTTGGTGATTTTGAGCGGATGTGTTCGTATTGGGCTAAATGGTTGTTGGCCTAGAGCCTGATGTGTGATTTTTTAATGTGTTGAACCGCCTTGGCTACCGCGTTCCATTTGTTGAGGTTTGAAAGGTAATGATCTCATCAAGGATCCAGTTAAAAGGTTGGCGGAGAAATTTGAGGATGTGAGGTTGTGAAGGTTTGGCAATCTAGGGGGCGATTTTTTGGAATTCTTCCAGGAAATGTTCGCTAGATGCTTCGGTCTAAGCTGGCTCAAGTTTTCGGTTCGAATATTCGTGGTGGCAACGGTAATGTTTGGCTGGGCCGCAGAAGTCTTTGTTTCGAGCAACTATGCGGTTTTAAGCAGACCATGATGATGGCGCCCATTCTGTTGTTTAAGCTCATTGATTGTGCGTCTTATTCCTCGCCTCTCTGATGGAAATGTCTTATTCAATCAGTTCTGATTCAGTGATTCTGTTTGAGCCGATATTTCTATGTTTTCTGTTTTTGTGGGATGGGATATTTCGAGCTGCCTTGGCTTCCTCTTTAGTGCTAATTGGAAGACATGGCGAGCGTCGACCTATTTAGCTTCCATCCAGTTATCACCAACACCTGTTTCCACCACCAACGGCACACTTAGCTCAACAGCCTTCTCCATCGTTTGCACCACCAGCTGCTGAACGGGTTCAAGAGCGGCTGGATCCACTTCCAGCACCAGTTCATCGTGGACCTGCAGCAGCTGGCGTGCTGGCAGGCCTGATCCCGTCAATTGTTGCTGTAAGTGCACCATGGCCACCTTGATGATGTCGGCACTGGATCCCTGGATCGGTGCATTGGCAGCTGCCCGCAGTTGCTGTGCTTCGAGGCCACCGCGACGGGCCACCTCCAGATCAATCTCCAGTGGATCCTTGCCCAGCAGTCGCCCGAGGCCGTTTTGGTTGAAGTGGAAGGGGCGGCGGCGTCCCAGCAGGGTTTCCACATAGCCACGGCTGAGGGCAAGCCGCTCCTGCATCTCCAGGAAGGCGAACAGCTTTGGATAACGCTGTTTGAAACGGCTGAGAAAGTCTTTCGCTTCCGCCTGACTCACCCCGGTTGCCCGCGCGAAGCGCTGGGCGCCCATGCCATAGATCACACCGAAGTTGATGGTTTTACCAAGCCGGCGTTCATCGCTACTCACCTCTTCTTTGTCCAGCAGCAGCCTGGCGGTGAGGGCGTGCACATCGTCGCCATTGCGGTAGGCCTCCAGCAGCACCTCTTCGCCGCAAAGGTGGGTGAGGATGCGCAGTTCGATTTGGGAATAGTCGGCACTGAGTAGCTGCCAACCCTGCTGAGGCAGAAAGGCCTTGCGGATTCTGCGACTGAATTCTGTGCGGATCGGGATGTTCTGCAGGTTGGGGTTGCTGCTGCTCAGCCTTCCAGTGGCGGTCACCGCCTGATTGAAGTCGGTATGGACGCGACCGGTTTCCGCTTCCACCAGCTGGGGAAGGGCATCCACATAGGTGCTGAGCAGTTTGCTGAGCACGCGATGCTCCAGCACCAGGGGCACGACGGGATGGTCGTCTTCCAGCCTTTCCAGCACGGTGGCATCTGTGCTCCAGCCCGTTTTGGTGCGGCGGGATTTCTTGCGATCCAGCCCCAGGGTCTCGAACAGCAGCTCACCAAGTTGCTTGGGAGAGGCGAGGTTGAATTCAACACCTGCGGCTTCCCGGGCCTGGTGTTCAAGCCGCTGAAGGGTTTCGCTCAGTTCACCGGAGAGCTTCTGCAGATAGGGGAGATCGATGCGGATGCCCGTTGCCTCCATCACCGCCAGTACAGGCTCCAGAGGGAGTTCCACCTGTTCGAGCAGGGGCAGCATCCGCTCCCCCATGCTTTGCAGTTGCCCGTGCAGCCGCAGTGCCAGCCGGCGGGTCAGATGCACATCCATGCCGCAGTAGAGACTGGCCTCCGCAATTGCCACGTCGGCGAAGGTCTGGCCTTTGCCCACCAAGCTGCTGAAGCTGGTCGGCGAGAAGCCGAACTCCCGCTCAGCCATGAACTCAAGGCCGTGTTTTGTGGTGGCATCGCGCAGATAGTCGGCCAGCAGCGTGTCGATCACCACCCCTTCGAGTGCCTGGCCATGGCGCAGCAGGATCAATCTGTCGTACTTGGCGTTCTGCAGGGCCTTGGGGTGCTGGGCACTGGCCAACCAGGGGGCCAGTGCCGTGAGCACTTCTGCCAAGGGCAGCTGCGTGGGGGGCTTGTCCGTCAGCAGTTCAAGCGGTTGGCGATGGCTGATCGGGATGTAGGCCAGATCTGTCATGGCGTCCCCCCAGCAAACACCCAGGCCAACCAGTTCGGCGCGAAAGGGGTTGAGGTCGGTGGTTTCCGTGTCCAGGGCCACCGGTGCCAGTCGATCCCGGCACGCCAGCAGACGAGTGACGAGATCGTCCAGTGCTGCTCGACTGTTGATCAGTTGCGGCTGCAGAGCTGGCAGCTCGGTAGTTACTTCGCCATCTGGTGCAGAAGCCAACTCCTTTGTCTGTGATGGAGGTAGCTCAGCCGCTGATTGGGCTGCCGCTGATTTCGCAGGCGCTGATTTCGCAGGCGCTGACTTCGCAGGTGTTGATTTGGCAGACGCTGCATTGGCCTTAAAGCCTCCTTTGGAGAAGGCAGCCACAAATGCGGGGATCTGACGAACCAGGCTGTTGAGTTCCAGTGCTTCCAGGCGTGCTGAGAGGCCGTCGCTGTCGACCGTGCCAAGCTCCAGTTCCGGGTCCTTTGGCAGCGGCACGTCGATCAGAATCTCGGCCAGCTCTCTCGAGAGGTAGGCCTTCTCCCGATCATTGCTGAGCTTGCCTTTCAGGGCTCCTTTGATCGCTCCTCTGCTGGCTTTCGGCCCCTCGGCTTCCACCTCTGCCAGGGCCTTGTAGACGCCATCGAGATCGCAGTTCTCCTTGAGCAGGTTGATGGCGGTTTTAGGGCCAACACCTTTAACCCCAGGAATGTTGTCGGAGCTGTCGCCTGTGAGGGCCTTGAGATCCACCACCTTGTCAGGAACAACCCCGAGCTTCTCGAGCACCCCTTCAGCGTTGATCAGCTTCGGCCCACTGCTTTTGGCATAGGGGCCGCCACCCATATAGATCACAGCGATGTCGCGGTGGTCATCGACTAGCTGGAACAGGTCGCGATCACCGGAGAGGATGCGAACCCGCCAGCCCTCAGCGGCGGCTCGATTGGCCAGGGTGCCGAGCACATCATCGGCTTCGTAGCCGGGAGCGATGCAGAGGGGCAGCCTGAGTTGCTCCTGCAGGATCTCCTGCAGCTGGTCAAGATCCTCAAAGAACACATCAGGGGCCACATCCCGGTTGGCCTTGTAGTTCACATCCGCTTTGTGGCGGAATGTCGGTTCGGCCGTATCGAAGGCGATCGCCACCCCCTGCGGATTCAGGCCCTTGCAGTTGTCAAGAAGTCCCTTGAGAAACCCATAGGTGACGCTGGTTGGCAGTCCGTCTTTTGTTGCCAGGCCGCCTTCACCTCCCTTGGAGAAGGCATAGAAGCTGCGAAAGGCCAGTGAATGACCATCCACCAGAAGCAGCAGTGGCTTTTCAGGGGCCTTGGCCATGGAGTGACTTGCTGGAGAAGGGCGTTCAGTCCCGCTGTTGTGCTGCCCATGGGGGCAGATCAATGAACAGGCGTGTGCCTGGTTCAAGTCCACTCACAATGGCTGTCTGGCTGCCACTGCTGCTACCGAGTTCCACGGGCTGGAAACGGGGTTGTTCATTCTTGCCCACTTCCAGCACTCCAGGCTTTCCCTTCTTGGTGACGATGGCCACTGTTGGCACCAGGGTCCTGGTGGCTGTGCGGCCGGTCTGAAAATCCACGTCGGCGTTCATGCCGATCAGAAGCCGGGGTGATCGATTCAGCAGTTTCAGTTTCACTTCAAATGAGGTGACATTGTCCTGCTTCTCGGCTCTTGGGGCAATTTCACTTACCTCAGCGGAGAACTTCTGATCGGGGAACGCATCAACCCGCACGCTGGCCTTCTGGCCGATGCGAATCCTGCCGATATCACTTTCCGGAACCTTGGCCGCCACCAGTAACCCTTCCGAGAGCTCAACAACAGAGGAACTGGTGGCCCCGGCGGTTGCAGAGGCTGTTGTGGTGGGAGTCACGAAGGCCCCAGGTTCGGCATAACGGGCAGTGATGGTTCCGCTGAAGGGAGCGCGCACCATCAGTTCACCCCCTTCCACTTCTCTTTGTTGAAGACGTTCTTTGGCAGCGTTCAAGGCTTCAAGGTTTGTCAGGTAGCGAGATCGTGAGGCGTTGTACTCCAGAAAAGAGATCGCCCCGCCCCCTTGCTTGTAAAGCCATTCCTGCCGCTTGTATTCATTAGCGCTGGTTTTGTATTCAGCATTGGCTTGTCTCTTCAAGGCCTGCAACTCCTGCAGGCGATCGAGATAGTCATAGTTATCCATTTGCGCCAGAACATCTCCTTTCTTGACCCGGTCTCCTTCCTCAACAAAAAGTTGTTCCAGTCGTCCCTGTTTGTTGGGGCTGACATTCACTCTGCGCTCGGCCTCCAGTTCACCGCTGGCAGAGATCACCCCAGGCAGAGAGCCCTGCCTGGCTTCAACGGTGTAGGGCGTGAGGTCTCGATTGCCGCGACCTGGTCCCAATTTCCAGAACAGACCAGCGCCAGCAAGCAGCACCACTGCGGCAGTGATGCCGATCCAGCGCCGCTGCTGCCTTCTCTTGCCGCTGAGGCGGGTGAGTCGGGCCAATCCTTGCTCCTGTTCATCAGGCGTGGGATGGCGTTCGGTTGTGGCCATAACCCCACGAACGATTCAGCCAGTCTCGCTGGTGATCGGTGATTTCGTGACTTCTCCTGTCAATGGCACGAATTAGTAACGATTGCGTATCTCAGCCGTTACGATCGCGTGCTACTGGCGTGGCGGCGGTCTTGCGTTGAGCTGACTGGGCTGCGTCGTGGCTGCCTCGTGGCTGCGTCTTGGCTGCGTTGTGGTGGTGTCGCGGCTGTGGTGTGACGGAGTCACCATGGTCTTGGGAGCTTCCCTTGCCTGGCTGGCCTCTTGGGGGTCGCTTCGTGGTGTTGGCCAAGTCAGGCTTGTGACTCTCGAAACCTGTTTGGGGAGGTTGTTGGCAGCGCCGCTAGATTCCCGACCATGCTTAAAGCTGGAATCGTGGGCCTCCCCAATGTGGGTAAGTCCACCCTCTTCAATGCTCTGGTCGCCAACGCCCAGGCCCAGGCTGCCAACTTCCCGTTCTGCACGATCGAGCCCAACGTCGGCAGCGTGGCCGTTCCGGATGAGCGGTTGCAATTGCTCTGCGATCTCAGCAGCAGCAAGGAGTTGATTCCTGCTCGGATGGAGTTTGTCGATATCGCTGGTCTGGTGAAGGGGGCCAGCCAGGGAGAGGGATTAGGCAATAAATTCCTCGCCAATATCCGCGAGGTTGATGCCATCGTTCATGTGGTTCGATGCTTCGATGACGATGATGTGATTCACGTCTCCGGTGCCATCGGGCCATCCCGTGATGCGGAGGTGATCAATCTTGAACTTGGTCTGGCTGATCTTGCTCAGATCGAGAAGCGCCGTGAACGCCTCAAAAAGCAACTGCGAACCAGTAAGGAAGCTCAACTTGAGGAGGCGGCCCTGGAGCGGATCCAGGCTGAGCTTGAACAGGGCGGGGCGGCGCGATCCGTGGAGCTCTCCCCTGAGGAGCAGCTTCTGATCAAGCCCCTGGGCCTGCTCAGTGCCAAACCGATCATCTATGCCACCAATGTGAGCGAGGATGACCTGGCTGATGGCAATGACTATTGCCGTGAGGTGATTGATCTGGCCGCCAGGGAAGGCGCTGAAACCGTGCGCATCTCAGCCCAGGTTGAGGCTGAACTGATTGAACTTGGTGATCAGGAGCGGGATGATTACCTCCAAGGATTGGGTGTGAGTGAGGGGGGCTTGCGAAGCCTGATCAAAGCCTCCTATCGCTTGCTCGGTCTGCGCACTTACTTCACCACCGGTGAGAAGGAAACCCGGGCCTGGACATTCAAGGCGGGCATGACTGCACCGCAGACGGCAGGGGTGATTCACACGGATTTCGAGCGTGGCTTCATTCGCGCTCAGACGATTGGTCATCAAAAGCTTCTCGAGGCTGGATCCTTGGTGGAAGCCAGGAATAAGGGCTGGTTGCGTAGTGAAGGTAAAGACTATGTTGTTGAAGAAGGGGACGTGATGGAATTTCTTTTCAACGTTTAGGTGGTTGCCTCTCATCTGTGATGATGGTGCTTTCTGCTTGCAATCCTGATGGTAAAAATGTTATTGCTGGAAGCTGAATTGGCCTTGGTTGCTGTCTTTAACGACGCGCTTGAGCAGTGAAAGTTCTCGCTTGCGTTGGTGCATCAAGACACGCTTGACATTCCAGGGGGACGTAAGAAATATCTTGATCATTACGCTGACCAGTCTTGGTAGGCTCATGGAGTTGGCTAGAAATCCATACCAGTCTTCACGGGGAAGGTTGAAAAAAGTTTCAAAGAATTGGCGTAGTTGATCCTCTGAGAAGCGCAATATTTTTTCGATTCCAAATAAATAGAGTGCTCGTTTGCGTCGTAATTCCATGGGCCAAAGCGCCTGCCATGAAAGTCTTGCAACCTCTGCGGCTTGCAGGTCAGGATCCCTTAGGCCTGCGGCAATGGCATCGGCAAATCCAGGGGCTCGACGCAGCAGATCTCCAACCATGTAGCCGGTGCTGGGATGCACCATGCTTGCGGCAACCCCAAATCCCAGGACCTGTTGTTGCAGGTCTGGTAAGGGAAGGTTCATCGGCAGAGCGCGACAGAACTCCTCCTGGTCAATTTGCTTCACAGCAATGCTTCGATAGGCCAGTCTTCTGAGTAATCGATCTTTTAGAACTTCGCAGGCGACTGGCGGTGCATGGGCAAGGCAGGTCTCCTCAACAAAGAATTTCCCTTCGCCAAGATCCCAGGCGTATAGAAATGATGGCGGCTCGTTGCAACGCTCCTTTTCGCTTAGATGATCGGAGCGGTAATCCATCATCACGAATTGATTATCAGCAACTGGCGGGGAATTGAAGGTGCCGACAATTCCATAGGCGCTTTGTCCGGCAACGGCACCTTCTTCCGGGCGCTTTATAAAGACTGCTCGATGGCCACTCGCGTCAATAACTAAGCGCGTGGGGAGTTCCTGGCCAGTATCTGTGTAAACCGTTGAATAATTCTTGGCATGTTTGACTTTTAGCGCCAGGCCTTTATGCCAGCTTATGTGGCCATTGGCGGAATTTTTTAATAGCTTATCGCGCAACTTCTGGTTGTCGATGAGGCTGTACTCCAGGCCATGTTTGATGGCATGTGAGTCGTTGATTGCGCCGAAATAACTGCGTGTATCTTGCCAGCTATGGCTCAGTGAGTCATTGATTCCAGCTTCTTCAACCTCAAATCCCCATATCCCATAGGTGTTGACCCAGGGGGAATCTGAATCTTGGGGCGCCAGGATGCCTACCCTTAGCTGCCGCTCTATCAATTCATTGGCAATGACAAGTGCCGAAGGGCCGCAGCCAATCACTAAAACGTCAGTCGGCGGGGCGGCTTCAGTTTGGCGGGCTTCAGAGAGCAAAACTTTTAGCCCCTGGATGCGGACCACTTGATAATCACTCTGATCCCTGGGGTATCAACAATGGATCTTCAGGTCATTTAAAGACATGAAAATCATTCACCCTTGGGAACGAATAGCTGTGAGAGAAAGAACAGACCTCCTGCAATAAGCAGGGCTGGTAGAACGACTGGAAAGCCCTGGGGGCCTGTTAGTGAGCCGAGAGGAAGTGCGGGGAGAAGAGCACTCAAGACTTCAATCTCAAAAAAACACCATAAATATTTAGCATCTATCCCCGTGCTCCAAGGGCAACCGTAACCAAAATCCACGTCTTGCCCGCCCATTGGCCACGGCGGGATCAGGCCAATGCTCACAGGTCACTGGCATAGATGCTCACTGGCCCACAGGTTCAATTGTTGTGTGGGGATTGAGGGGGCCTGCAGCGTCGTAACGGGGTTTGATCGCCTTGAGCAGTGGCAGCATCGCCAGGCAAAGGCAGGCCATCACGATCCAGACCAGCACTCCATTGCCATGGAGATCAAGCAATTTCCCGGCGGCCAGAGGCGCTGCGATCGCACTGATCGCAAAACATTGAGAAAACAGAGCCATCCCCAGGCCTCGATGCTCCGGTGGTGTTTCCTCGATCACCGCTTCCGTTGCGGTAGGCAGGAATGCCGCCTGGGCAAAGGCAATGGCGATCAGTGCAAGCACCAGAAGCACGATGCCTTCTGTCCAGAGGGCTGAGAGTCCAAGCAGCAGACCGCCAACACTGAATGCCACCAGGCTGACGCCCAGTCCGAAGCGAAGGCTGCAATCCGCCAGCCAGCGTCCAACCGGCCATTGCAAAACAACCAGCAGAGCAAGTTGCATGGCGATCAGTCCGCCACTCCAGCTGGCGTTCAGGGCTGGGCGGGAGAGGCCTCCATGCACCATGTCCAGGGGCAGCGCACTTTGCAACAACGCCATCATTGCGGTTGCCACCAGGGTGATCATCATCAGTGGCAGCAGGGGTTTCAGCCAGAGGAAGAGTCCCTTGGCTTCCGGTGCTGCTGCGTTGCTGTGGCTCTCCGTCTCCATCTGCAGCATTGAGGCGCGCGCGTCTGGCAGAGGTCTTGCAATCAGCAAGGCCAGAAGCAATGTCATACAGATCAGTTCGAGGGGATAGACCCACCTGATCACCCCCATGGCGGCGGTGATGCTGCCGGCAATGGCTCCCAGGCCGATGCCCATGGCGTCCGCGGTGCGGACAAGGGCATAGCCCTGGCTTGAAGGGAATCCTTCACAACTCAGCGGCACCGAGAGTTCGATGGCCGGCCAATACAACCCCGCTGCCATGCCGAGCATCATCTGGCCCTGCAGATAGACACTGAAGCTATCGGCATGAAAGAGCACAAGGTCACCGCTGATCGCAAGCAAGGCGGCTGCCCTGACAGGCCATGAACAGGTCACCCCTCGATCCAGCAGTAATCCGCAGATCAGGCGCGACAGGATTCCCGTCAGTGCAGCCAGGGAAAGGCCAAGGCCAACCTCAGTGGCAGAGAGGCTTTCGGCATTGAAGATCAGCGGTGTCATGTAGATCACCCCACCGGCACCGATGGAGGCCAGCAGACGAATCAATGCAACTTCCTGCAGAGATGCGGGAAACTGGGACAACCAGTGAAGAGGATTCCGGATTGCCTCTGGAGCGCTCAACAGGACAGCGAATCGTTGTTGGATTACTGAGCAGTCTGGTGCTTGGACTGTCGGGACTGTTGCCTTTGAAGGCAGCTGAACAGCTCGAGGTGCAGCTTGATGGGATGGTCATCCCGATCAAGATTGAGGATCTGGCCCAGTGGGGCAAGTCCAAACCTGAAGATCGCTCTGAACTCAGCATCTGGCTGAGGCTTCTTGATCGCGAAAGCAGAGATGCTCTTCAGAAGCTGCTGCAGGCTCCCCTGCTGAACAATCGCAGCATGGCCCGTCAGATGCTGCACAGTTGGGCCGGGCTCAAGCTTCTCGATGAAATCAGTGATCTGGTTCGTGTGGATGGCGATAGCCGTGGAACCATTTTTCTGAACACCCTTGAACAGCTGCTCAAGCAACAGAGCCAGGTGACAGCCATGGATCTGTTGGAAGCGCTTCCTGCGGACCGGATCCGCATTGATCTTGATGAGCTTCTGCTGGATGCCAAGCGCTGGTATCAACACATTCAAAGTCAGCAGCAGTTGGTTCAGGCCCTGCGGAGTGTGCCTGTCAGAGGGGAGACCATGGCCTCTGGAGACGGGGTTGAGGCCTTGCCGTCCCTTGGTGCGCAGCTGATCAAGCTGCGGGTTGCCCATCGCAGAGACCCTCTGCCTCTCCATCTCTGGAAGCCAGCCCCATCTGCGCCATCCCGAGGCGGCTGGGTTGCGCTGATGCCAGGCCTTGGCGGCAGCCCTGATCATTTCCGTTGGCTGGCTGCAGGCCTGAGTCTGCAGGGATGGCCTGTGGTCGTGCTTGAACATCCAGGCAGTGATGCCAAAGCGGTGCAAGAGCTGCTGGAAGGACGTCGGCCACCTCCGGGTGCAGAGGTCCTGCCGGATCGCCTGGCTGATCTGAAGGCTGTGCTCACGGCCCATGATCAAGCTGAACTGCCTCTGCCTGGTGAGCGTCTGGTCCTGATGGGTCATTCCCTGGGGGCGCTCACTGCGGTGCTGGCTGCCGGCGCCATCCCGGCGGATGGATTGGAGCAGCGTTGCCGCAGAGCTCTTGACGGGCTTCCCCTCACCAACCTTTCGCGGCTGTTGCAGTGTCAGCTCGCAGATGTGAGCCTGCCGACGGTTGATCCACGGCATGACCTGCAAGGGATCGTGGCGCTCAACAGCTTTGGCAGCCTGCTGTGGCCCCGCTCAGGGGATGCCTCCATCGAGGTGCCGGTGTTGCTGGCTGGAGGCACCCTTGATCTGATCACGCCGCCAGCCAGTGAACAGCTGGCCCTTTTGCTGACGATTTCATCGCATCCGGCAAGTCGTGCGCTCCTTTTTGAGGGGGGCAGCCACTTCTCACCGATTCAGGTCCCCTCTGATCCAGCGCCGGGGGCTGGTCAGGATCTCTTCCGGCTCGGGGATGAACTTGTTGGCATCAAGCCCCAGGCGGTGCAGCGTCAGCTGCTTGTTGAAATCACAAGCTTTCTTGAGCAGGTGGAGAAGCGGGAGCGGCTTGAGATCTCTGCCCATCTGGAGATTGATGGTCTGCGGTTGCATCGCTTGAATCGCGCCGGGATTGAACGACTCAACTTGTCTCCGCAGCTGTCTCCGTAGCTATCTCAGTAGCGGACGCGCGGATCCAGAAAAGCCACCAGCAGGTCAACGGCAACACTCACGAGCACCATCAGTCCGGCCAGCACCACAACAATTCCCTGCACCACGGGATAGTCCCGTTGGTTGATCCCCTCCTGAAGTCGCAGGGCAATACCAGGCCAGGAGAAGGTCACTTCGATCAGCAGCGCACCTCCGATCAGTGAGGCCACGGTGATTCCGGCAATGGTCAGCACCGGTAGCAGGGCATTGGGCAGGGCATGGTGCAGAACCACATCCCTTTCACTCAGGCCGCGGCTGCGGGCTGCTTCGACGTGATCAGCCTTCAGGGTCCGACGCAGATTCAGCCGCAGGGCATTGGTGAAGATTCCACTGAGTAGAAGTCCAAGCACACTTGCCGGCAGGACCAGGTGGCGCAGTGCCCCGCCCAGCAGTGCCCAATCGCCGCTGCGCAGACTGTCGATGATCAGGAAGCCACTGCCTTGCGGAGGCAGCAGGCTCGGTGGGAAGCGGCCGCCAACGGGCAGCCAACCCAGCACAACAGCAAACAGAAGCTGAGCAAGCATCGCTGCCCAGAAGGGAGGCAGGGCATAGGTGCCGATGCCATAGAGGCGTCCTGCCAAATCAAGCTTGCCCTCCTGACGGGCGATGCCACTGAAGCCAACGCT
>MPMF02113328.1_pt1 | contig 12559 bp, 10 predicted proteins | sample 1617271 | NCBI WGS metagenome assembly MPMF02 (sample SAMN05944812, study PRJNA350692) | marine metagenome | biome: marine; feature: ODZ; material: water; isolation source: 120 m water sample prefiltered with 30 um filter, filtered on to 0.2 um... | place: Pacific Ocean | collected 2012-04-09... | reverse complement strand
CGCAAGTCGCTGCCAAGACTGGCCGCAGTGTCGAGACAGTTCGTTACACGATCAAACGACACGACCAAGTTCATGGCGACCGCGCGATTCTGGCCGGTTTAGAATCCGATGGTGATGCGAGAATCTACTCGGACTATTTACGAAGCGCGACCGTGGCGGCCATTGCCAAGCGAAACAAACGTAGCGAAGAGGATGTGTTGGGCGTCATTCGGGAGTTCCGCGTTTTGCGGGTGATGGAGCTGCCTCTGGCGTGCGTTCATAGTGATGAGTTTGAGTACAACGATGCCGATGAACTACTGACGTCGCAACTTCCCGATGCCGAGCGAAAACCACGTCAGGTTTGTCCTCCAGCTGGACTCCCGGCTTATTTGAACAGTCTCTATCACACGGACTTGCTGACCAAACCACAAGAACAGCATCTGTTTCGCCGGTACAACTATCGCAAGTTTCGTGTGGATCTACTCCGCAAACAGCTGGATCCCACGAAGGCCTGCGAACGGTTGCTGGACAAGATCGAACGGCTCTATGAAGACGCGATGGTGGACAAGAACCATCTGATTCAAGCAAATCTGCGACTGGTAGTTTCGGTTGCCAAACAATATGTCACGACGCACGTGTCACTGTTCGATCTGATCAGCGATGGCAATGTGTCGTTGATCAAGGCTGTTGAGAAGTTCGATTACAGCTTGGGCAATAAATTCAGCACGTACGCGACATGGGCGATCAAGAAAAACTATGCGCGCACGTTCAGCACACATCTACGTCAGCAAGACCGATTTCGGACCTGCCAGGACGAGTTGTTGGGGGGCCAGGCTGGGTATCGTGCCGACCCGTTGCTTTGCGAGTCGATTCAAACGGAATACAGATCAGCGGTGTCTGGCATCTTGGGCCGGTTGGACGAACGGGAACAGGCCGTGATCGAGCAACGATTTGGACTGGCAACCGTCCGAGAGCCCCGCACCTTGAAAGAGATCGGTGACAATTTGGGAGTCAGCAAGGAACGAATTCGGCAAATCGAAGCCCGGGCGATGAAGAAGCTCCGTGCCGCGGCGCGCGAGCAGCGGGTCGAGCTGATGGTGGCATGAGGCGTCGTTCCGTCCACGATGGCGCTTTCGGACACCCATCTGGTGGTGTTCCAACCTGAATAATCGGCAGCGTGAGGGCATCCACATTTTGTCTGTAGGAACGACCGACGGGCGTTCGATGAGAACCTTCGGTAGGTGGTCCGTCACCTGCAATACCAGTTAAGCTCTACCCCAATAGACGCTGCAAACTAGTACTCAAAATCCGTTTTTGACGAATCGCAACCGGACGCGCAAGTTCTGCTCAGAAGGTTCACCGCTTCTGCTGAACGTCATCGATGGAATGACCAACACTAGTTGGCGGCTCGCCAATGACGCACCTGCCCTGCGCCCATTCCATGCCCGCAACGGTTGACATTTCTGTACTTCGCATCGGCCACGTTCTGGATGCTCCGATTTATCATGACAAGAACGTCAGGCTCCTTGGGCAGGGTTCGACGATCACCGAGGATTTCGTTCACCAACTGCAGCACCGTGGCATTCGCAAGGTTCAAGTCGCCATCAACGACTTGGCCAAACTGCGACGTTGGAAGTTGTCGGTCGATTCTCCGTCGGGCGTAATTGCGAAATCGCTCGTCAAAAAGGCGGAAGTACGGCCCGCAGTCAAGCCCGAGTCGGAATCGCACATCAATCCACCGCGGTTTCTCCGTTACATGGCTACGGTAGCCCAGGTTGGACGTCAGTTGCGGACAAATGACGGCCCTCTAAAGATGATCTGCGAATCCGCTCGACTGGCGGCCAATGCTCTTGAGGCCGAACATTTCGGATTCGGCATAACCTTGTCCAGTACCGATGGCATGACGGTCTTTCTTGGCACAAGAAATTCGCACGGGAAACATCAAAAGCTGAGTCGCTACAGCATGGAGCTTCCAGCGAATCGATCCCTCTTATCAGCGACCATGTCATCTGGTTCACCACTGTTTGTGGAAGGCCTGGCGTCCGACGATCGGTTTAGTGACGACTTCCTGGCAGGGCTCGAGGTTGAAAGCGCGGCTGCCGTGCCTTTGCATCGGGGGACGTTGCGCGCTGGAGCGATGGCAGTCTTCTATCACGAGGCCAAGGAATTGGACGACCAGGATCTTTCGTTCTTCGAAACGATCGCCAATATCGTCACAGTGCCAACGCACATTGATGTTGCAGAGTTGGATGCCGAGTCGAATGCTATCGAGGAACTAACGACAGACCGACGCTACGAATTCCATTGCCGACAACGCATTGCACCGATGGACGGAGAACAACTCCCTCTGAGATCGTCTTTCGAGGAAGTTCTTTGCCACGATATCTCGATCAGCGGGTTCTCATTCTATTACCCGCGCCGTCCAGAATTCACCTATCTGACAGTGGCGTTGGGACAACCGCCCCGTCTGAAGCAGATGAAGGCAACTGTTGTAAGCTGCTGGGACACGGATGTCGACGGCGAACCATGTACGCTAGTCAGATGCCGTTTCGCCAGCCAACGAATGACATCCTGAACTGGCTGACGCCACCATGCTCGAGGGCTACGATAAAAGTTACCGCGGGTGGTTCTTTCGTGCATCTGCCGTTGCCAAAAGTTCTTCGGCACGTAGTAGCAGCTCCGCCGAATCATGTGGCGATTTCAACGTCGTGTCACACGCTTCAATCGGCGCTTCACATTGTGGGCAGGCAATTGACCTTCCCAGCAACTCAAGCCGAATTTGCAAATTGCGACCACATGTCGGGCACTCTTGAACAAAGAATGTCGCGCTCATCAGGGATCCTCCTGCTGATTTGCCACAAAACCAGAACGGTGTTCATGAATGAGATTTGAGACCACCATAGTACCTGGAACAGGATCGTGATTCAACAATCAATCTGGCCAGCTAGTGGGTTTGGGTAGGCTGTGGGTTGTCGATCTCTATTCGCAGTTCCGTATTTGACGGTCCCATCCATTTCGGTTGATGTTTTGGTTTTTCAGCTTGGCGAAACAGTGCTTGCGATTCGGTCGATGCAATCAACATCAAGACAGTCGCAGCGGATGTGACAACACCCCTTACAGACACGATTTAACACAAGTGATGGCACTCATGGACTGGCGAATTGATCGACGGCGTTTCACGCTGCTGTTCGGTTGTATGGCGACGAGCTGCTGCGTTTTTTCCTCAGCTACCGTAGCTATCGCTCCTAGCCAGATCAGCATGGCCAACTTCAGGCGCATCATCGCCGAGTTCGTGGCCAACCATGAGGTGCCGAGAAACGAGATCATTTCACCACGGGACGTTCTACCGTAGCTCGCAATGACTTATTTGTCGCGCCGCACGGATTTGATAACGATCGGTTCAATGGGGACATTGATGAAGTCGCCCGAATCACGAACCTCGACTTTGGCGATTCTCTGCAGGACGTCCATACCCTCCACGACTTCGCCGAACACACAGTAGCCAAACGCCTCGCCGTTTTCCGTGTCGGTTTGGTCCAACTTCGGATTGTCGGCCAGATTTAGGTAGAACTGCGAAGTCGCGCTGTCCGCGTATTTAGATTGGCGCGACATCGCAATGGTACCTTGGACATTCTTCGAGCCGTTGCTGGCTTCGTTTCGAATGGGTGGTCTTGCCTCTTTGGCATTCAATTCGGCGTCGTATCCGCCAGCGATCGCGATGAACTTATCCTGAACGAAATGGAAGACCGTGCCGTCGTAGAAACCGCGATCGACGTAGTTGTAGAGGAAGTTGTCGACCGTCTCAGACGCTTTTTCCGCGTTCAAGCGCACACGAATGTCACCCAGTGATGTCACGATCGTCACCTCGGGAAACTTCTCGACTTGTGGTCCTACGGGTACGGGACTTTCCGCACCGTGAATCATGGGAACGGTCGAGACTTCGTTGCTTGTGGTGCTACCACTTGCCGAGTTGCCTGTGGGCGCCGTCTCCAGATTGGCTTTTGGTGGGCTTTCGGATGAGCAACCGCCACAACCACACGTGGCGATCACAACAGTTAGCAACAAACCGAGTGACTCTTTGCTGACGAACATCTGACCGCCTCCGTGCAGGGCATGACAAGCTTCATTTGTTTCTTGGCGGGCGAACCCACCGCAGAGGTGCCGCGCCAGATCTCCTGAGAAATCCGAACCAAGTCAGTTTTCTAACAGGTACCGCATAATATGGGCCTTGTGATGATTCGCCGCAACCTCGATTTCTCGATCGCCCCACCATCCCCATTGCCCCCCTTCTCCATTGGCAGCGAGCAGTGGCCCCGCGGCAAAGATACCCGCTGATCAAGCAATTGGGTACAATAGGTGATGGCGGTCGTTCTCTGCTACCGCCCAGAGTTCATTTCCGCAGCAATGCCTGTCCTAGCTATGCCTGTGCGCTTGTCACATACGATCGTCGTTTGTTTTTGGTTGGCGACCATGAGCTGGCTGGCAGTTGTAAAGATTTTGCCCGCTTTGAGACGGGGCGAGAGGCCGGACTTCTATTCGTCTTTGGCCGTTGACGCGCCACGCCGGCAACCAGATTGCTGGCGGATTCTGTGGCGTGACCGGATCATCGGGTTTGCCGCCACCGATATCGACCATCTCCCTGATGGCCCGGCGGTGATGCGCAGTGTGGTACAGTTCGATCAGTTGCCGTTGCAGTCGATGGCCAACGAGCTATTTGGGGTGTTGGCGGTCGTGATGAAGCCCCTATTTCAGGGATTCGGCGACCAGGGCGTGGAATTGCTTATCGCCTCGCAGATGCAATTCGACGGGGATCGTCGTTTTTCAGGATTCACAACCCGCATTGATGCCGCCCAACACACGGATTTCCTGGTGCTTAGTGGCGACACGGATGTGAATGGTACCTTGAATCTCGAGGCGCGGATGTTTGACAGCCCTTCAGGCGGAAGCGGCACACAGATTTTGAAACGTGAGATCGAGTTGCCTGCCGGCGCGCTAGTCGGAGACGCGTTAGCCCCGCGGCCTGAACTGAAGAACCTCGCCGTTGGGCAGTCTTGGACCGTGCCCGTCTATCGCCCGTTTCCGCCGGACAGCCCGCCACAGATTATCCAGGCGACAGTCAAACACCTCGAACCCATTCTTTGGGAAGGGAATGAAGTCGAGACGATGTTGGTCTTATATCAATCCGAGGCAGGCTCGAACATCAACATCGCCAGCGACCCCATCGGCAGGGAATGGGTCCGGTCAGATGGCACGGTCATTCGCCAGGAAGTCGTCTTTTCCGGTCTGAAGTTCCAATTCGATCGCTTGCCGGCGGGGCACCAGGATGCTCGCATCGAACTCCTCGACGTCGACAAACATCCACGCCTGTGGAAGTCGGCACATACGTCCAATTCGAAACCTACCAAAAAGAAATAGCGACGCTTGTCTCGCCACGGTAACTGCCGATGATTGAACTGAATTCTGTATCGCGCAATTATGGCAAGAAGGTCGCCGTTGATGGGTTGGACCTGCAGATTCCGGCGGGAGAGTTGTTCGCCTTTCTCGGCCCCAATGGAGCTGGCAAGACCACGTCGATCAAAATGATGGTGGGACTCTTGCAACCGACACAAGGTCGCATCGAAATCTGCGGCTACGATGTAGTTCGAGATTCCCGTGAAGCGAACTTGCGGACGGGATACGTCCCCGACGAACCATACCTCTACGACAAGCTGACGGGCCGCGAGTTTCTGCAGTTCATGGCGGAGATCTATGGAATGGAGTCTGCCGATGGTGCCAACGGGATCGAAAAGCAGATAGACCAGTTCGGTCTCTCTGATTTCATTGATCAAATGGCGGAGAGTTATTCGCATGGCATGAAACAGCGGCTTGTCTTTGCATCCGCACTGCTCCATCGCCCGTGTGTGTTGATCGTCGACGAACCGATGGTGGGTCTGGATCCGCGCAGTATGCGGCTGGTCAAGGACATCTTGCGCGAAGAGACGCGCCAAGGTACTACGGTTTTCATGTCGACTCATACCTTGGCGGTGGCCGAAGAGATTGCCGATCGGATCGGCGTGATCACCAATGGCCACCTGCTGTTTCTGGGAACGGTCGCCGATTTGCGTGCAAGAATGTCCAGCGACGAATCACTCGAACAGCTGTTCTTGGCGCTGACCGAAGAGGAGGTGGGCGATGCTGTCGGCCAGCGATAGCGCCCCGGCGAACAATTCTGACGGTGCGCAGATCGTCAGCGGGCAATTGACGTCCACGGGGCTAGAAGCGCGTCTGTTTTGGCGTTTGCGCGCGGCTGTTCTTCGCGCCATGTCGGAGGGTGCCCTGCGAAATGCTCGCGTCCAGGTGATTTCGGTCGTGCTGGCCAGCGTGATTCTGTGGGTCGGATTGTTCTTGCTGTTTTGCCAAGGGTTTCTGTTCATCCAAAGCGGCATTGCGCATGAAGGACTTCGCGCCCAGATGATCCAGGTCATCTTCAATGTGTTTTTTCTGGCACTATCCGTGATGTTGGTTTTTTCTTCGGCGATCATCCTCTACGGGGGACTCTATCGCAGCGAGGAGGTGGCGTTTCTGTTGTCGACGCCGACGCGCTGCGCACGGATTGTCTTACATAAGTTCCATGAAACGGTCTTCTTTAGCTGCTGGGGATTCGTACTGTTGGGAAGTCCAATGTTGATTTCCTACGGCATCGTGGCCACCGCGCCCTGGTACTACTACGCATTACTGATCCCATTTGTGATTTCCTTTGTTCTGATTCCAGCCGGTATTGGCGCGATTTTCTGCCTGCTGGTTGTGCGTCTGTTGCCAAAGTTGCGAACACACATGCTGGCGTTATTGGGAGTGGCCGCATTGATTGTTGGTGTCGCGTTGGGCTGGCGCGTGTTGGCCTACGAGAATCGTGACATGATGGCCATGACGTGGTTTCAAGACGTCTTGGCGAGACTCGAATTTTCAGAACAACGGATGTTACCCAGTTGGTGGCTCAGCAGTGGTCTGCTGGAAGCCGCGCATCCCGTTGCCAGCGTAAACGCAACGGGTACGCAGATCTGGGGAGAAAGACAGTCTTGGCGAGACAGTCTTATGTTCCTGGCGTTGCTGATGTCCAACGCGCTGTTGCTGATGGTGATAATCGAGTTGCTGGCCGCGCGGACGTTTCGTGCCAGCTACAGTGGCATACGGGGCATTGTTCCGGCGCGCAGGAAGGCTGGGCCTGGCTGGCTTGACCGTGCCACACTGTTCATCTGCAGCCCATTCCCGCAGATGATTCGCCACTTCATCGTAAAGGACTTGCGGCTGTTTCGCCGAGATCCCGTACAATGGTCGCAGTTTGTGATCTTCTTCGGACTGTTGATGCTCTACTTCTTTAATGTCCGCCGATTTGATTATGCCGGTGCGATGCAGAAGTGGGTCACAATTATCAGCTTTCTCAATTTGGCCGTTGTGGGGCTGATCCTTTCCACATTTACGACACGATTTATTTTTCCCATGATCAGTATGGAAGGCCGTCGCTTTTGGATTCTGGGAACGGCCCCGATCAATCGCGACGCGATCCTCTGGGGCAAATTCTGCTTTGCCTGCGCCGGGTCTCTGCCGCCTTGCGCACTTCTTGTTTTCATCAGCGACATGATGTTGCGAATCGTATCACGATCCGTCGCGGTGGTGATCATTCACCAGGTTGGGTGCGCGGTGTTGTGCGTCGGCCTGTCGGCCCTGGCGGTCGGATTAGGGGCGAGAATGCCAAACTTGCGCGAGCCATCGCCCTCAAAGATCGCAGCCGGCTTTGGCGGCACACTGAATCTGGTGTTCAGTTCACTATTTATTATTGGCGTCGTCCTGTTGTTGGCAGTGCCCACGGTGTTTTGGGCCGAAGCGGATTCGTTGAGGATTGGCCAATCACCAAGCCGCTTCTTTGGTGGCGTGATCGGGCTGGGGACTGGAGGCAGCGTCCTATTGGGGCTCGGACTGACTTTGATCCTGGGTGCCTGTGCGACGATCATCCCGTTTCGAATCGGACTGCTGGCGTTTCGGCGACTTGAAAACTGAACAGACCTGATTCGTGCAACATGGTTGAACTTGTCAAGGAATTAGATCAATACTGAATCCATTCCAAGTAAGTCCAGTAGTCAAAAATCCACGACTGCGCCCATGGGTTCATGCTTGCGTAGGTCGCCGACATGATGCTCGCTGCCAACAGTCCCCAGGCAATCCCGCGGCACCAACGCCGGTCCGAGATCCGGTCGGCAGCTGGCAATACGCATATCGTCCACAAGGGGATGAACCAGAACATCCAGCGAAAGCCACAGCAGACGCCGCCGTAATTCCGGTCTTCTAAGGGCCGCATCAGCAGGTAGAAGGTCAGGCAAACGACTGTTAGCGTCGTGACCATCACCGCCAGTGCAAACAAGCTGGTGTCTGTGCCGCGCAGCCAGATGCCAATGCCGAACAGGCTCAGCAACCAAACAGGCGTTAGCGAGAGAATTCCCCGATGCCCGATCAGCGAGTGAAACGCGTACACCATTCGTGATGGCTCGCCTCGGTCGACACCACGCTTGTTCTTGGGGACCCAATACGTCCCCGCATACTCGTACCAGTTGCCCCACTGCCGCACGTCGAAACCGTGTGACGCCGCACGGATGGCCAGCCGTTCTTGTCCGACCGGATCCCAGACCATCCATCCAGGTGCCTGCTGAGTTCGCTGCAAGACGGCGCGCGAGGAAAGTTCCGTGCCTTGATCTTTCAAGGCAGTCGAAAGAGCCGGTGAAATGAGGAGTGTCTGCAAGTCCGCCTCGACCGAGCCTGGCAACTGAGCCACGACAGGCCCGTCATGGCGGTGCAAGTAAGGTGGCTGCCAACTGCCGTGGGTCTGATGGTTGGTGATGAAGAACGCGGCCGCCACGACTGCGGCCCCCGGCACGAAGCCAACCATCGTCTGACGAGGCGCTTTCCGTAGCAACGCGGCACCAAGCATGGCGAAGAATGACAACGCGGGAAGTTCGTTGGCGACAGCCAGCGCGGAAAAGCATCCGGCGATAGCCAGCAGCCATGGTTGCCGACGTCCATCGCGAATTACCGCAACGGCTGCCAGCGTGGCAATCAGAATGCTGATCGCCGCGGGCAAGTGGTTGTTGATGGTTACGGAAAACGTGGTCAGAAACGTGCCCCAGGTAGCGATAGCCATGACATAGATCCGGCCCCAGTCACTCGTGCCCAGTTTCTCGATCAGGCCCGCCAGCAGGACGAAATAGAGGATCATCGGCAACACGTTGGTTAACACCAGCATGATCCGCATTACGTTGAATGGATGGTCGGTCAGCGAGGCACCGGTCAGCAGCTTGACCGCCTGGTACTGCCCCGTCAGCATGTATATCAACAGTGGCGGTTTGCTCGAATAATAATGTTCTTTGCCGTCGTGTCCCTTGTGGCGAACTTTGTCAATCGTGTTCCATTCAGGGTCACGACGACCATCGCTCCGTCGAATCACCTGGTCAATATAAGGTGTGCCGAGATCACCGAGGGCGCGGATGGCGCACCATCGGCTCCGATCGTTCGCGCTCAGCATCGCCGTGTCACCCCGTTTCGATTCGACGTCCAGAATCCGACCAACCATCGTTCCGACTGACGAAACAATCAGCAGCGTATAGGTGGTTCGGCGCAACCAGGTCGATCCCAATCTCGAATCCGTGCTCATTCTTGAGGCTCTAGCTTGGGTACCGGCTCCGACTCGCGATCGGCCCCCTTTTCTTGAACAGTAGCGTCTTCAGTGGCGGCGGCTTCGGCGGCGGCATCGATACCCGCGACCTCGCAATCAACAACCCCACGTTTACAAGCGTCTCCTGCGGTCCGCTCGCCAATCGAATAAGGAAGCGTGTCGCGCCCGAAAAAGGCAGTCATGAGTTCAGCGAGAAAGCCGATCGACAATAGTTGCGCGCCCAGCAACAAGGCTACGATGGAATAATAGAAAATCGCACGCTCGTGCAGATGCAGTTCATTGCCATTGATCGAGTCCAGTCGCGTGACAATCCAACTGGCCGTCAAGAATGACAGGCCCAGACCGCCGGTCAGGAACCCAAGCAATCCAAACGAACCCAGCAAGTGTTGCGGTCGCTGGCCAAATCCAGTTAGAAAATAAACCGTGGACAGGTCCAGCAGACCTTTGATGATTCGCGTCAGGCCATACTTCGAGCGACCGAACTTCCGCTCGCGATGATTCACGACGATTTCGCCAACACGCCAGCCGCGCGCCGCGGCAAGCACGGGTACAAACCGATGCAATTCGCCGTACAACCGCACTTCGTCAAAAACGCCGCGTCGGTAGCATTTGAACCCGCAGTTGTGATCGTGCAGACGAACGCCGGTGAGAAAGCCGACCAACCAGTTGAACACGCGCGAAGGACCGACTTTGTGCCACGGGTCATGCCGGACTTTCTTCCACCCGCTGACAACGTCCAAATTGTCCGCCATCTTCGCCAGGAAATGTGGCATCTCGGCGGGATCGTCCTGTAGATCGGCATCCATCGTAAAGACCAGATCACCACGCGCCGCGAGGAAGCCTGCGCTGAGCGCTGCGGCCTTGCCAAAATTCTTGCGGAACCGAATGCCCAAAGTCCGCTCGTCGCTGGCAGCGATTTGTTCAATCACATCCCACGACGTATCGGTCGAGCCGTCATCGACAAAAATAATCTGCAAATCGTAGCCGTGCTCGCCAGCCACTCGATCGAGCTCGGAATGCAACTCGATCAGGCTATCCGCTTCGTTGAATACCGGAATGACTGTTGTGATCATGGTGCCATTCTAAGCCGAGTTGACATTTTTTTGCAGAGTCGACACCAAGAAACAGTGCCAAAACTTTCCAAAATGTGTATTCGGGATCGGGGAAAGAAACTCAAGTCAGCGGAAACACAGCGGCTTAGCGCAGCCTTCGGCCGCAGCCAGATTTTGCGATGTTGCGATTCAGAGGCACCGCGAATGAACACTGGCGAACTTGTTGATCCGTGGGCATGGCGATAGACTGGCGGGACTCTTGTATCACAAGGATTCACGTAGGAACATCACCATGCCAACCAGAGTAATCCTGCTTGTCTTGCTGATGGTCCTGACATCTTGGGGCTGTTTCGGTGGGCTGAACGCCCAGGATCTTGGAACGCATGGCTTCGTCGACTCTGGCGGCGTCAAGCTGCATTATGTGACGGCGGGCAAAGGGCCGTTGGTGGTGATGATCCATGGCTTCCCCGATTTCTGGTACACCTGGCGAAATCAGATGCCGGCTTTGGCAGAGAACTTCCAAGTCGTTGCTTATGATCAACGTGGTTACAACAAGAGTGGCCAGCCGGAAGGTGTCGACAACTATAAGACCGAAAAGCTCGTTGCGGATCTGATCGCAGTTGTCGACCACTTCAGACGGAAGAAAGCGATCATCGTGGGACACGACTGGGGCGGCATGGTTGCCTGGACGTTTGCCATGACGCACCCAGAACGAACGGACCGATTGATCATTCTCAACCTCCCGCATCCCAAGGGGCTAATGCGAGAATTGGCAAACAATCCTCAACAACGCCTGGCAAGTGCCTACGCCCGCGCATTCCAGGAGCCGGATGCCGCGTCGAAAGTGACTCCGGAGATGCTCGCATTCTGGGTCGCTGGCGCCGATGCGAAACAGAAGTATGTCGAAACGTTTCGTCGCTCTTCCATGGAAGGCATGTTGAATTATTACAAGGCAAACTATCCAAGCGAGTCCTCAGGTGATCCCACACCCGAATTTCCCAAGGTCCAATGCTCGGTACTCATGTTTCACGGCCTTAAGGATACCGCGTTGTTGCCTGGCGCGCTAAACGAGACTTGGAACTGGGTCGCGAAGGACCTGACGCTGATCACAATTCCGAATGCCGGGCACTTCGTACAGCACGACGCAGCCGAATTGGTTACGAAGAAAATGGTTGGCTGGCTGGCAGATTGAGCGGTGGACGCGATGTGGTCGCATGTCATCTGTCCACGTTCGGAGGGAAGGTCAAACGCTGACGCGTGATTCGCCACAACACGCACGTTGCGGAGTGGTCTCCCGATCAGCCCACCCACAACAGTACTATTCCTGTGCCGTCGACGCGCCCGGCTCGGTCGCTGTTGCCGAGTGGTTCTTCGCGCTCGCTGCGCCGCTGGTGGTTGCCTCGATAAGGCGATTCATCACGGTATCAAGCCGCTGTCGGGAGATCTTCGCGTTAACCTTGTTGCTCAGTTCATGACACATCACAATGAAGCAGTCCACGCCTCGATCTTCGTTTAGATCGTGCACTGAAAACTCGCGCAGCGCGCGCTGTCTGAGGAATGTCAGCTCATCAAGCAATTGTTGAAGGCGCTCCAAATCGCTCGCGTCCGCACCCTCATCCAGACCGACCTGCTGTCCCTCAAGGTCCAACAACGACCGAATATATTGGTCCAGCTTGTGTTCCGTTGTCCTGACTCTCCAACGTCGCATCCATTGAAAGCCAAAGAAGACTGCAATGACAATCGACAGCGAAAGTGAGTAGGCAGCTTCCCAACTTTCGACCAGGTGAATATCAAACTCAGGATCATAAATGCTCTGGGCGCCTTGATG
>MPMF02309688.1_pt1 | contig 12567 bp, 10 predicted proteins | sample 1617271 | NCBI WGS metagenome assembly MPMF02 (sample SAMN05944812, study PRJNA350692) | marine metagenome | biome: marine; feature: ODZ; material: water; isolation source: 120 m water sample prefiltered with 30 um filter, filtered on to 0.2 um... | place: Pacific Ocean | collected 2012-04-09... | reverse complement strand
GCGGCTCAACTCCACCTCGGCCTGGCGCAGCTTTGTGATGATCTGTTCAGTACCGACGCGCTTGCGTGGCATCCTACCTCCTGGTCGTGACACCCGAATTCTACCGCTCGGGCTGGAACGATTTCAGGGGGGCAGGTCAAACCTTCACAACATCCAGAAGCTACCAATCCTCCTGGCTGGTGGGGGCGCCGGACAGCTCCGCGGGGGGCGTCACATCCGGTATGCAGATGAGACCCCACTGACCAATCTGTATATGGCGTTGCTCGCCAAGCTGGATGTCCCGGTCGAGCAGATCGGCGACAGCACAGGTACGTTGCGGCATCTCACCGACATCTGAGGGTGCCGCTGGTTCGCCTTACGGCCCGGTATCGGTGACGACGAACGGCTGTCCGATCAGAAGGATCGGGTCGGCATCCGTCTTGGGCACGATCTTCTGGGTGCGCCCGTGCATGATTACTCTCCTCTCGCACCAAGACCTCGATGCGGGGCATGGTCAATAATCTTGGGGCCTCCACCGCGACCCTTGGTGTGAGCCAGCCAGGGGATTGTCGCTCGATGGCGCGTGAGGTTTCCATAGCGGCCTGGCAGGGCATATAGTTGGACCGACGTCCGGTATCTCGCGTCACGGTCGGCAACGGCGCGGTGTTGGGACAAGAGCTCGGGTCCATGATGGGGCATGAGACAAGCAACCGCGCCTATCCCGAGATTGGCGTACGAGATTGGCGTACCTGACGCCCATCATGCGCTGTCACAGCGTGGCGGCGATAAAGTGTTGAGCGAACGGCTGAAGAACGGGGACAGCCATCTGACCGCGATGTTTGCACACTGTGCGGCCCGCCTGGCGAAGAACACGCTGATTTCGGCGCTCGCAGTCGCGACGATCAAGCCGGGCCCCGCTGAGGCCCCAACTCCGGTGTAGGCGTCACGTCGATATCGGCGTGGCGGGAAGAGCATGCAGAGGAGACGCAACATGACCAAGCGGTTTCGCACGTGGTGTCTGTCTGGATCGGCGATGTTGCTGGCGGTCGGCTCGGCGGCGACACATCACACCGTGATTGCCGCCGCCGACGACATCACCGGCGTCGTGACGAGTGCCGGCGGCGCCGAGGCGGGTGTCTGGGTGATCGCCGAGACGAGCGACTTCGATGCCTCATTTCGGAAGATCGTGGTGACCGACGACGAGGGGCGCTTCCTGGTGCCCGATCTCCCGGCAGCCTCGTATCAAGTGTGGGTGCGCGGATACGGCCTGGTGGACTCCGACAAGGCGGCTGCGGAGCCGGGCGACGACCTCGGCCTGCAGGTCACGGCAGCCGCGACACCGCGCGAAGCCGCTCAGATCTACCCGGCCAACTACTGGTACTCGCTGCTCGAGGTGCCTCCCGCCAGCGACTTCCCCGGGACGGGACCGCGCGGCAACGGCATCGGCACCGCGATGAAGACCCAGGCCGACTGGATCGACCGACTGAAGGATGGCTGCCAGTTGTGTCATCAGCTCGGCAACCGCGCGACGCGCGAGATGCCGATGCTGAACCTGGAGACCTTCGATTCGACCGTCGACGCGTGGAACTACCGCCTTCAAGCCGGTGGAGCCGGACCGGCGATGGCCGCCGAGATCAACCGGATTGGCCGGCCGCGCGCCATCAAGCTGTACGCCGAGTGGACCGACCGGATCCGCGCCGGCGCGGTGCCGCCCGCGCCGCCTCGGCCGGAAGGGGTCGAGCGGAATGTCGTTTTGAGCATGTGGGGGTGGGGTCACCCGCAGGGGATGGTGCACGACAACGTCTCGACCGACAAGCGCAACCCCACGCTGTTCTCCGGTGGGCCGATCTACGGGGTGGGCGGCGCCGGTCTCGTCGTCACCGATATCCAGAGCCGCCGTTCTGTGCGGATGGATCTGCCGACCCGTGTCGAGCGGCCGCGACGGAGCAACTCGTATCAGGGGTCGTCGACGGCGGTTCCGTCATTCTATTATGGGAACGAGTCGGCCGGTCTTGTCAGCCGGAGCGCGCACAATCCGATGATGGACGACAAGGGGCGGGTCTGGATTACGCAGTCGGTTCGACCAAACGACGTGCCCAGTTGGTGTCTCGAGGGATCGGATCATCCCTTCGCCCAGTACTACCCGATTCAGCATCGCGCCGAGTCGCGTCAGCTCTCCTACTACGAACCCGAGGACGAGAAGTTCGTGCTCATCGACACCTGCTACTTCACGCATCATCTGCAGTTTGCTGACGACGAGAACGACACGCTGTGGCTGAGTGGGTCGACCGAAGCGATCGGCTGGCTGAACACGCGGCTCTACGATGAGACCGGCGACGAGCGGTCGGCGCAGGGGTGGTGTCCGACCGTCATCGACACCAACGGCGACGGTGTCATCACGAAGCCGTGGAACGAGCCGACCGAGGCTGGCAGTGTCGAGATCGACTCGACCCGGGACACGCGCATCGGTAGCCTCGACAAGTACCAGCGGGCCTACGGCGTCATTCCGCATCCCGACGGCTCGGTCTGGATTAGCCGACGGTTCCCGGTGCCGGGGCAGCTCATTCGGTTGGATATCGGCGACGACCCCCCGGAGACCTGTAAATCGGAGGTGTACGAGCCGCCCTACGATCCGGCGGGCGACCCCAGCACGTGGGGCTACAGTCCGCGCGGGATCGATGTCGACCGGAATGGACTCATCTGGACCGCGCTCGGCGGCAGCGGGCACTTTGCCAGCTTCGACCGCACCAAGTGTTCGGTGCTGAACGGGCCGACGGCGACCGGCCAGCATTGCACCGAGGGATGGACGCTGTATCAGACTCCCGGCCCGAGGATGAAGGGAGTCGAGGGCACGGCGAACGCCGACTACCACTATTACAACTGGGTCGACCAGTTCGACGCGCTCGGCCTGGGCGAGAATGTCCCCATTGCGACAGGCACAACGTCGGACGCTCTGCTCGCGCTGATGCCCCAGACCGGCGAGTGGATCACCATGCGGGTGCCGTATCCGCTCGGCTTCTACAGTCGCGGCCTCGACGGTCGTATCGACGATGCGAATGCCGGATGGAAGGGCCGCGGGGTGTGGGCCAGTTTCAACACCGGCTCCACCTTCCATCTCGAAGGTGGCAAGGGGGCGACCAGCGAGATCGTGCAGTTCCAGATCCGGCCACATCCGCTGGCGGAATGAGTGGCGGGGTGCCCAGCGGAGTCAGAAGTCAGCAGTTAGTAGTCAGAAGAAAGGTTCGACGGCAAGGCGCCAGCTTTGCCGTCGGGCTCCTCGTGCTCTCCCTTGGACCGGCCCCATGGTCCCTCGCGCAGCCGGCCGCGCTGACCGAGCACCCCGACATTCGCTTGTTTCTGGTCGCGGGCACGGCCGAGGGACCGATCGGCCGGGACGCGCTCGGGCAGATCGGCGAGCAATGGCGCGCCGGCTATGCCGGCATCATTTGGGACATGGCGCGGGCGCTCCGGCCGCCCGGTCCGCAGATGTTCCGCTTCTTTTCGCTCGTCGACTTTCTCCAGCAGCAGACCGGCGAGCAGCACGGGGCCGATCTCGCGCGATGGAAGGAGTGGATCTGGGAGCAACCCTACGATCCGCATCCCGACTACGGGTTCTTCAAGGGACAGTGGTACAGCCAGCTCGATCCGGGCTTTGCGGAGTTCTTTCCACGGGCCGTGACGTCGCTCATCCGCCTGGACGAGGTCGAGTGGGGTGGGGTGGGCGTGAACGGGATTCCACCGCTCGAGTATCCGATGCACCTGGAGGTAGGGGAGGCCGGCTACCTCGCCGACGACCACATCGTCTTTGGCATCACGGTCGAGGGGGAGGCGCGCGCGTATCCGAAACGTATTCTCGCCTGGCACGAGATGGCGCTCGACCGTCTCGGCGGTGTCGAGCTGACAATCGTCTATTGCACCCTGTGTGGCACGGTGATTCCGTTCGAGAGTGTCGCCGATGGACGACGTTTCACGTTCGGCACGAGTGGGCTCCTCTATCGGTCGAACAAGCTGATGTTCGACCACGAGACCCGTAGCTTGTGGAACACCTTCGAGGGGGTGCCGGTGGTCGGGGCGCTCGCGGGCGGAGGGCTGCGGCTGACGCACCGTGCCGTGGTCACGACGACCTGGGGTGAGTGGAGGCGAACGCATCCTGAGACGACCGTCCTGTCGCTCGAGACGGGGCATCGACGCGACTATTCGGAGGGCGCGGCGTATCGGGACTATTTCGGCACCGACGGTCTGATGTTCCAGGTCGCCAAGCGTGACGACCGGCTGCCGAACAAGGCCGAGGTGCTTGTTTTCCGGCCCGACGGCTCGGCTCAGACTGGGGCGAACCTGCCGCTTGCGATCGCGGCGTCGTTCCTGCAGCGCAATCGCCTCTTTCACCAGGAGTTTGGAGGACGGCGTCTGGTGGTCGTGACCAGCGTCCAGGGAGCCAACCGCGTGTATGACGCGCAGGACGTTCAGTTCGTGCGCCAGCTCGACGACGCTCAGGTGGCCGACCAATCTGGCCGGGCCTGGCGCATCACTGAAGATGCGCTGGTGCTGGACGATGACTCTGGCGTGCGGCGTGTTCGCGTGCCCGCGCAACGCGCCTTCTGGTTCGGCTGGTATGCGCAGTTCCCCGACACGCGCCTAATTCACTAGACGGAAGCCGGCGAAGCCCTCCAGCTTCCTCCTGACTCCTGTCTTCTGCCTCCTGACTTCCTGGGTTTACCGTTACACCCCGGCCAGTTCCTGCAGTTGCTCGCCGGTGCTGTCGCCAAACGCCTCGGTCGGGATCCCCAGCTTGTTCAACAGCGTGAGCTGCAGATTCGTCAGCCGCTGTGTCTGGTCCGGATACTTGACGTGCCGCCCGCCCTTGACGAGTCCTGACCCGCCACCGGCCAGCAGAATCGGCAGATTTCGGATGTCGTGGCTGTTGCCCTCGCTGATGGCGCTGCCGTAGAGAGTGATGACATTGTCCAGCAAACGGGCGTCGCCGTCGCGGGTCGTCGCCAGCTTCTCGAGGAAATAGGTGAACAGCGTCGTGTGATAGGCGTTGATCTTCGCCAGGCTGGCGATCTTGTTCTTGTCGCCGCCGTGATGCGAAATCGGATGGTGCGAGTCCGACACCCCGATTTGGGGGTAGGTGGCGCCGCTCTGCTCCCGGCCGATCTGGAACGTGATGACACGGGTCGTGTCGGTCTGCAGCGCCAGCGCCTGCATGTCGAACATCAAGCGCGCGTGCTCATCATAGCTGACCGGGATGCCGGCCGGCGATTCGACAAGCGGCAGCTCACGGCCCTGCGCCTCGGCGTTCTGTAGGCGTCGCTCGATCTCACGCACCGACTGCAGATACTCGTCGAGCTTGGCTCGGTCGCGTTGCCCGAGGCCGCCCTGTAGGCGGTCGACTTTGTCGAGCACCGAGTCGATGATGCTGCCCTGGCGGTGCAGGCGAGCCCGGCGTACGTCGGGGTCGGTGCTGTCGATGTTGCCGAACAGTCGATCGAACACCACGCGCGGATTTGTTCCCACCGGTAGCGGTGTCGACGGACCACCCCAGGCCAGTCGGTTCTGGTAGGCGCAGCTGAACCCGACGTCGCAGGTGCCGACCCCGTTCACCGTGTCGGCCCCCTCGAGACCCAGCTCGAGCGACGGCAGCGGCGTCTCCTGGCCGAGCGTGTTCGCCACGATCTGGTCCATTGAGATGCCAAGCTGCAGGCTCGAGCTGCCGGTGGTTGGCAGCGGCTCGATGCCGGTCATGAACGCCCCGGCCGGCTTCGCGTGGGCGCCCGAGGCGCCCGAACGCGACCGGGCGCCGGTGTTGTCGAGACCGCTCAGCACCAGCAAGTGGTCGCGGAACGGCTCGAGCGCCTTCAGCGTCGGCGTGAACTCGAACCCGGTTCCCTCGGTGGTCGGCGTCCAACGGTCCATGACGATGCTGTTCGGCACATACACCGTGCAGAACCGGGTGACCGGTGCCGCCGCGGCCCGTGCCAGCGCGGTCGAGGCAGGCAGCATCCGGTCGAGCAGCGGCAGCGCGAGCGTGGCGCCCACACCGCGCAGCACGGTTCGGCGAGAAATCGCCTGCTTGGAAATAATCATGACTCCGACCTCCGCATCAGGAACGGCGGGCTCTTGACGATGGCAGTGACGAGCGACGACCAGGTGAGGTCGTCGGGTGACGTCTGACGACCGATCTGCCGGACCACCGGCATGTCGCGATGTTCGAGTGTGCGTCCGACGGCGTAGGTAAGCAGCTTCGCGGCGATCGTCTCGACGAACTGATCCTGTCGGCTGAGGATGACGTCCCGCAGGCCGCTCAGCCCGTGCACCTCGGTGCCGTCGATCAACGTGCCCGACGGGTCGATCGGGACGCCGGTGTCGAACGGCGTGCCCCCCCGTTGGTGGTTCTGAAGCGGCCGATAGCGTCATAGGATTCGAGCGCGAAGCCAAGCGGATCGATCGTGTTGTGGCAGCTCGCGCAGACCGCGTTCGTCCGGTGCTGGGCGAGCCGCTCGCGCATGGTGGCCGGCACCGCCTCTTCGCCCGCGTTCCGCAAGCTGGGGACGTTCGGCGGCGGAGGGGGCGGCGGTGTGCCGAGGATGTTCTCGAGCAGCCATTTCCCACGGACCACCGGTGACGTGCGGTTCGCATAGGAGGTGATGGTCAGCAGGCTGGCGTGTCCAAGCAGTCCGCCGCGGGTCTCGTCCGGATAGGTCACGCGGCGGAAGTGTGGACCATACACGTCCGCGATGCCGTAGTGCCGGGCCAGCCGCTCGTTGGCGAACGTGTAGTCGGCCTGGAGCAGGTTGACCAGGGGCCGGTCTTCCCGGAGCTCGTGCTCGAGAAAGAGCTCCGTTTCCCGCCGCATCGCGTCACGCAGGTTTTCGTCGAACGCGGTGTAGGTGGCGGTATCCGGTGCGGCGTTGCGCAGCTTTCGAAGCTGCAGCCACTGGCCGCCGAAATTCTCGACCAGGGCGCGCGACCGCGGGTCGGCCAGCATGCGCCGCACCTGCCGGTCGGGCACGGCCGGTTCGCGAAGCTGGTCTCGCGCCGCCAGGTCGAGCAGCTCATCGTCGGGAATGCTGCTCCACAGGAAGAACGAGAGTCGGGACGCCAGCTCGAGGTCGCCGATGCGATAGGAGGTGTCTGGGGCGACCCCCTTCGGATCCGTCTCGATGCGGAACAGAAATTCCGGGTCGACGAGCAGGCGCTCGACGGCGGCCTGGATGCCTGCGTCGAAGCTGCCCTCGGCGCGACCCTCCTCGTAGAACGCCAGAAGCGTCTCAACGTCGTCCTCGGTCGCAGGTCGCCGATAGGCCCTGCGCGCTAGGGTGGAAAGCATCGTCCGCGCGCACGCGGTCTCGTCATTATTGTCAGGCTTGTCAGGTGCACCGGTCGGCTGGCAAACGAACAGCTTGCTCCGACTCGGCAGCGTGGCAGCGCCGCTTGGGTCGTAGGGTCCTACAATCTCGATGCCCGAGACAGCCGGGTTCCGGTCCTGCATCTCGTCCTGCCCGTAGGAGTATGACGACCGGTCGTCTGGGAGCGGCAAAATGCCCTCGGGCAACGCCGATCGCCGGTCGAAGGCCACACCGATTTGGTGGCGCCCGCCGGTCACCGTCGTCCGAATCTCCAGCCCTGTGTCGGCGTTCAGCGCGTAGCGCTCCCATTCGGGGAACGAGTTGCCGTCGTAGACCTGCTCGAATTTACCCGCATATCCCATCGGCGGCAGTTGCCCGTGTTCCCACTCGCGGCCGACGGTGAAGGTATCGAGACGCACACCGTCGAGACGCAGGTCCAGCTCGTGCGGCTGCCCCATGCCCCGTGCATAACCGTATTCCTGTTTCCGCAGGGTGACCCGGATGATGTATTCGCCGTCGACCGGGAAGTTATGCTCGATGGCAATCCCGCCCCGCGAGCCAAGCGGCAGGTCGAGGCTCATCGCTTCGTCCTGGACCAGCGTCCCGTGCACCGGGTAGGTCTCGGCCACCGGTCGCAGTCCCTGGTAGCCGACGACGAGCCGGCTGATGCGCTGCGCCGCCGACAGGTAGCGTTCGATGAGCGTCGGCGACACCGACAGCACCTCGGCGATGTTGTCGAACCCGTCCTGCTCGTCGTCGGCCGGCAACAATGCGTGCACGTCGACGTCGAGGTCGAACAGGTCTCGAATGGCGTTGGCATACTCGACCCGGTTCAGGCGGTGAATGGCGGGTCGGCCGGGGTCTGGCTGCGCAAGCCCCGGGCGGGTCGAGCTCGCCTTCGAGCCAGGAGACAAACGCTCGGGATGTTGCCGCGTCCGGTCTGGGCCGGCCGCTGGGTGGCATCGCGCTGGCCCGCAGCCGGCGTATGACATGCTCCCACGCGGCGGCGTCCTCGCCCACGCGGGAGAGGTCCATCATGTCCAGTGTCAGATCGGCAGTGCGAGTGCGTTCGTTGTGACACGTCACACAGTACCGGTCGAGCATCGCCCGTGCGTCTGTCGCCGACATCGCGGCCGGCGCCGCGGCAGCGCGCGCGCCCGCCGGCGCCTGGGCACGTAGATGCCCCTGTCCGACCCGGCGAGTGCCACCAGCCCCGCTCCGACAAGCATCCAACGCGCCATTCGTGTTGGCCTCCTCGATTCAGGCTGCCGAGACCCGTAACGAAGCCCTCCGGCTTCTCCTGTCTCGTGCCTCCTTCGAGCACAGGACCATTGGCTCTCCTCCAGCCGTTCGAGCATCTCTCGTGCAGTCGATCCGGCCTCATTCTCGATCTCGGCGTCGGCGCCCCGAGCGATGAGGAGCTCGGCCGCCGCCACGAACCCGTAGCGCGCCGCGCCGTGGAGGGCCGTGTTGCCGGACCGACCCATCGCATTGATGACGTCGACGCCGGTGGCTCCCCCGGCCCCGGCTTCAAGCGCCGCCTCGAGGGTAGCCCGCAGCAGGTCGCCATTGGCCCACTCGGCCGCCACGAGCTCGGGGGCGATCAGGCGGTTGCGGCGGGTGGTGCTGCGGTTTGCTCCAACTCCCACCGCGGCCATCAACGCCGTGGTCCCGTCTTCCATAGGCAGTAACGGGTCGGCGCCGGCGGCTGCGAGTGCCCGCAGGAAATCGGGCTCGAGATACTTGGCCGCCAGCATCAGGGGTGTCGACCCTTTCTCCCTCAGCGTGAAGATGTGCTGGAAGGTCCACCGCGGCACCGGCGTGCTCCTGGTCAGCTGAATGTCTGGATTCGCGCCCTTGGCGAGCAGCTCGCCCAAAAGGTCGGGCTGCGACCGGAGGACCGCCGCGTGGAGGGCGGTGTAGCCGGCGTCGGCCGCGTCGGGGTCGGCGCCGCGTTCGAGCAGGTAGCGGGCCAGCGTCTCGTGACCGCTCATTGCGGCCAGCACCAGCGCGCTGTTGCCGTCGGCGCCGGCGTCGTTCACGTCGGCACCCGCCTCGAGGAGCAGGCGAGCCGAGTCAACGGCACCGTGACGGGCGGCGAACAGCAAGGGGGTGAAACCACCGGCGTCAAAGTAGGTGGATCCCTGTGGGCTCGTCATGCTGCGTTCGCCGGTGCCCCGGAGCTGCTGGACGACCGCGGTTCGGGTGTCGACCGCGGCGCCCGCTTCGAGCAGGATGCGGGCCACGTCTGGATGCAGGCGCGCCACCGCGCGCATCAAGGCCGTCTGTCTCTTTTCGGGCTCGGTCACGTCGACATCGGCGCCATGGGTGACCAGTGCCCGCACGGCTGTCGCATCGCCGGTGTGCGCGCAGCGCATGAGCAACGTCTCGCCAGACCGCAGCCCCTGGTTCGGGTTGGCGCCCGCTTCGAGGAGCCGTTCCACGATGGCGCCGTGGCGGTTGGCACAGGCGGCCCACAGCGGGGTGGCGCCGTAGTCGTTCGCCGCATCGACATCGGCGCTGGCGGCAATCAGGAGGTCGAGCGTGTCGGGGGCGTTCCAGTACGCCGCCCAGTGCAGGGCGGTCGATCCATCTGCCTGGGCGGCGTCGACGTCGGTCGCCTGCCGCAGCAGCGCGCCCACCGTGTCCCAGTCCTGACCTTTTGCCGCGTCGGCGAGGGGGTGTCGGCGCCCCCGGCACTCAGGCTGACAGCCCCTATCACGTTCAGCAGACAAACGGCGACCAGTAGGTGTCTGGGCAGCCGAACCGCACAGAGCTCGTGAGGTGTCAACGTCGTGCCTCCAGGGTCAGCAGATTGACACATATTGTACCCGTCAGTGAGCTCGTCCGGGCAAGGAATCGGCGTGAGCCAAGGCCTCCGGCATTGCGGCGTCACTTAGCCGGGGCTGCGCCACCACATCAAGAGAAGCGGGTCCCTACGTTTGGGTCGTCTATGATTACATCTCACGCATTGAGTCTGTGGTACGACCGCGACGAGCGAGGGGAGGCCCATGAACACCACACATTCGACACGTCCGACATCTTCTTCAGAGACGCAACTTCGGCGGCCGGTGCTGACAGCCGCAATCGGTCTGGTGCTCGTCGGCCTTGGTACGCAGTTCGTATCCGAGGTCGGCCGCGCACAAGAGCCGGTCCGCATCAACAGGGCGATCGAGGCGATCGAGGCGGGTGAGGCGGCGGTCGCCAACACCCACTGGCGGTTCGTCGACATGGAGCACTCGCCGTTCTCCGGGGCGCTCGTCCGGGAGGTGCTGGCGGAGATGAACGAGGATCGCAATGCCGAAGGGCAGATGCGCTTGGCCCCGCTGGTCCGGATTCCCCAGGAAGGCGACGAGGACTTCAAGTGGGCGATCAAGCAGGCGCTCGACCTCGGTGCGATGGGCATCATCCTGCCGCACGTCGATCGCGCCGAGGAGGCGGTGCGGATGGTGCGGGCAATGCGGTACCCCCCTTTCCGTGACACGCCCTATCCGGCGCCGCGCGGCGAGCGCGGCTGGGGGCCCGGCGGGGCGACGCGTCTCTGGGGGCTGAACAGCGTCGACTACGCCCGCCGGGCCGATGTGTGGCCGCTCAATCCAGAGGGTGAGCTGTTCGCCGTTGCGATGATCGAGTCGCAAGAGGCGGTGAACAACATCCACGAGATTCTACAGACGCCGGTGAGCGCGGTCATGGTGATACCGGGGGACATGGCGATGGATCTCGGACTCGGACCGAACCCGCGAGGGAGCAACCATCCTGAAGTCGACGCCATGTTCGACCGGGTCCGCGAGGCCTGCCAGGCGCAGACCCGCGTCATCTGCGGCGCCGGCGACGGCCGCGCCAGGACCCAGCAGCGTCTGGACGAAGGGTGGAAGTTCTTCCTCCCACTGTGATTTCTTGCCATTCGACAGGCGCTCGGGAGAGAATGCCACGCGGGGCGGCGGCTGACCCTGTGGGGCGGCCGATGTCCCACTCGTACCCTAACGTGAGCCCGGTGCCAGGCGAGCACTGGCCTCGCGTCGATTTTCTGACTCGGGAGAAATTGCCGTGCTTCATATCATGCAACGTGGAATTGTCGTGGCGGTCGGGTGCGTCCTGCTCGCCGGTTCCTTTACTCCGGCGATGGCCCAGGAAACAGGCAACGATTTGCCGAACCCCTACCAGACCATCACCGGATGGGCCAAGATGCCCGGCGCCCGGCATTGGGGTTCGACCAGCGCTGTCGACATCGACCCGGACGGCGTGCACATCTGGGTCGCCGAGCGCTGCGGGCAGAACGCGTGCGAGGGGTCGACGCTCGACACGGTCCTCAAGTTCGATGCTTCAGGCCAGCTCGTCAAGAGCTTTGGTGCGGGCAAGATGAACTGGCCCCACGGGATCTATGTCCACAGTGACGGCAATGTGTGGGTGACCGACGCCCGGGGGACCGAGGGCAAGGGACACCAGGTGCATAAATTCAGCCCGGACGGCGATCTGCTGATGAGCCTCGGTACCGCCGGTGAGGCGGGCAACGACGCGACCCACTTCAATCAGCCTTCCGACGTCGTCGTTGGCCCGGACGGGTCAATTTACGTTGGTGACGGGCATGGCGGCACCCGCTCGCGGCAGCGCGTCGTGAAGTACGACGCCGAGGGCAACTTCATCAAGGAGTGGGGCGGCGACGGCTCCATCGGTGTCCCGCACGCGCTGGCGTTCGACTCGCAGGGCCGCCTGTTCGTGGCCGACCGGTCGAACAACCGCATCCTGATCTACGACCAGGAGGGCACGCTGCTCGATACGTGGCTGCAGTTCAGCCGGAACAGCGGCATCTTCATCGATGCCGACGACATGCTGTATGCGACCGACTCGGAGTCGTCAGACCGGCGTGGGCATGGGGAATACAAGCGTGGCATCCGCATCGGAAGTGCCCGCACCGGCGAGCTGATGTACTTCATTCCCGACCCGGCCGACGCGAACAACGGGCCACTGGCCGGCACCAGCTTCTCGGAGGGGGTGGCGGTCGACGCGGCCGGCAACATCTACGGCGCAGAGGTTGGTCCGCGCGACCTCAAGAAGTACGTCCGGCGGCCGGAGCGATAAGACCGTCGCCGGTCGTGACTCTGTGGCGCAGGCCATCAGGCCTTCCATGAGAGGCCCAGCCGGTGTCAAGCCGGTCAGGGACCCTGGCTTCCATCCGCACTCTTGAGGGGCCCTGTCGAGCCCGGTGCACGTTGAGGGCCGATCGTGGCCGGGCGCTGCT
>MPMF02052121.1_pt1 | contig 12585 bp, 13 predicted proteins | sample 1617271 | NCBI WGS metagenome assembly MPMF02 (sample SAMN05944812, study PRJNA350692) | marine metagenome | biome: marine; feature: ODZ; material: water; isolation source: 120 m water sample prefiltered with 30 um filter, filtered on to 0.2 um... | place: Pacific Ocean | collected 2012-04-09... | reverse complement strand
TTCTGACTTGTAAGAGTTAGATTTGTAGTTTTCATGCTTTGATATTAGTAAGTTTTCAGCCTCAACTCCCCCGAATTCATCGTAAAACTTTGGAATAGTATGAGCTAGGCTTGGCTTAGTCACATTTAGAGAAAGAATTCAAAAATTCATCGTTATAACATTATCCATACAGCCTTTACCCGTAATTTATCAAATAATTCTTCAATCGCATATTTACCTTTTGGATATTGATTAAGCATTTATTCCTATCAGCTTTAGATGATCTACCTAGAATGAAAAGATAAGCTCGCCTTTCATTGTAAGAAAAGATGAGCTCAAGTGTAACGATTATCGCCTCCGTCTCCCTACTTGATTGATTTTGCAAGAGAAGCCACTAAAGTTTAAGATGGTAAATTAATTTATCATCTTCATGGCATACGACAAACTAAAGGAATTGCTAGACAGTGGCATTTTAGAGAAGCTTACCGCGGACAAAGCCGCCTATGAGAAAGTTATCAATGGTGGGGCTTCAGAAGTGCTTGCATTCGCCAAGGCTAATGGAATCGACTTAGACGAAAGCAATGCATCAGCAGCTTATGAACAAATCAAGAAGATTTCAGAGTCCTCTACACTAATAGATGCTCCTGGAGGTGGGTGTGGTATTGACATGAGTAGTTGGTGAGTTAAAAACATTAAATCTTTTATGACCTGCAACACACTTGTATGGTCTTTTTTTATCTTTTTAAATTAATTGCTTCTAAAGGAACTTCATTAATGCTCACTAAATGTTTCGTAAATTATATTTCACATCATGACCGGATAATTCCAATAAATAGCAATCTCGATGACTAATTCTGAGAAAGAAAGTTTTTGGATTATCAACCATCATACTGATTTGATACAAAATATCCTAGATTTATCACCTGTACTATTTGAAAATCTTTCAGAAAAGCAGAACGAATTTGCTACAAAAAATCATTGGCTTGAAGGCTATAGCTCGGAAGAGGGAGTAAGGCAAATGTTTAATTGGGTTTCTCAATCTTCGGATCATAATTATAATACTATCCCAGCATCATTTCCTATGCGCTGGCATCACTGGTTGGATTCTTATCATATAAAAATATTTAATTCTTTCGCTGTTTACGCACTAAATATATTAAGTGAGCAATTCATCGAATTCACTAGCAACACCTTATCCGAGCTTTATGCGGCTGATATATTGGAATCGTCCTTCGTACTATGCAGATTAATCTCATATCCCAAACTATGCAATTCAAAATACATGCATACCAAACCCAGGGCTAATGAACATTATGATCCTTGTTTATTGACTTTATTAGCAGGTTCAACTTCTGAGGGACTTCAGATCAAGCAAAAGGAAGGAGCTTGGCAAGCACTTAATACAACAAAACTAACCTCTGCCGTTACTGTGGGAAGGTGGTCATACTATCTAGATTCCGAACAGTTTAAATCCCAATTGCATCGTGTTATTTATAAAGACATTCATAGTGAGAGATTTAGCCTACAGGCTTTTTTGCTATCAAATCCAGATCTACTTATAAAGGCTAAGAAGCTAAATCTATTAAGTCCATCTAGTATCTCCCGCATACAAAATTCTTACCAAAATGCATTTATTTCTTACGAGCCACATCTGCGCTGGGAATAGTTTTAGTTAACTCATTTTCCTATTTAGTATTCGCTTGAATTTCAAACATAGGCATATGATCATTGTATTTTAAATATTTTGCTCCCTTTGTGAATTGTTCATCTTAAATTAGAGATTATAGCTATTATGCTTCTTCTTATTGAGATCTATCCAATCAAGCCTAGAGGTCTATTTATATATTTTAAACTATTCTGCTGGTTTATTTGTTTTTATTCTCATCTTTATTTTCTCTTTTTCTCAAAATCCTTTCGACTTTGATCTATCGTTCTCAAAAACATCTTATCGCTTGTCAAGTCTTAAAAAGCAAGTATAATATGACTCATTTATAAAATGAGTAAATGCGGCCCGTAGAGATTTCAAATAGAACGAATATTTATATTCATGAGTACCCATTCTCGGAATTAATGAACCCGATTATACATAAACGGATAATATCCAATTTGTCTTTCAATGATCGTGGTACCCAGCAAACTGCCTGGAAGTCAGATCAGAATGAATTTCTTATGATATCTAACTATGTTTTAAAGCTTCTGCAGGAGCCTGACTTCAGGATATCTATTTACGGTAGCAAGCTTGTGCTTATAAGCTTGTGGGGAATGATTTACAATGAAGGTGATCATCAGGTGATTCATGATCACCTTCCTTCTCACTGGTCTTTCGTTTACTATGTAAATACTCCTGATGGGTCAGCGCCCATTGTATTTGATCAATGCGATAAAGTTATTCATCCTAAATCTGGTGAGATATTGATTTTTCCTGGTCATTTAAGGCATTATGTGGCGACCAATAATTGTGAAGGTAGAAGTGCTGTGGTTGGCAACTTCTATTATCAAGTAGAGACATCATGAAACTATCTTTACAGCTTAGATTTCGTAGTACCTACTAAGCAATTATTGAGTCTTTGAATCAATCTCTTCCGTTTATTTCTTGTCATTATTTTCTCTCAATTTCTAACTATATTTACTTCGAGCCAACCAACCCATTGCTTTCTTTGATTTCTTAATCTTTGGCTCATTTCCTTTTCAGCTGTCTTGTTTAAATACCTTTGCCGAAGTTGACGACTGGCGCCTCTTTTTTATTTTTTGTTCCAAGACTATTTTTTCATGAGAGATTCTGTTCAACTACTTGATGGTCTTGGGTTACAATTCAAAGTCAGAAATCTTTGTGATAGATTTCATTATCTATGGAATTCTTATTTGATTATTGCTTATACCTTTGCTTCAGTTGGATGATCGATTACACGATCAATTAGTCCATAGTCCTTCGCTTCAGCGGCACTCATGAAGTAGTCGCGGTCGGTATCTTTTTCGATTTTTTCAAAGGTCTGACCTGTCAGCTCTGCCATGGAGTGGTTGAGCATGTCTTTGATGCGCAGAATCTCACGCGCTTCGATTTCGATGTCGCTGGCTTGTCGTTGGTTGGTGCCACCAAGCGGTTGATGGATCATGATTCGGCTGTGGGGCAGTGCGAGTCTTTTCCCTTTGGTTCCTGCAGTGAGCAGGAAGGCGCCCATCGAAGCTGCCAAGCCAACGCAGATTGTTACGACATCACTTTTGACGTATTTCATCGTGTCGTAGATCGCCAGGCCAGCAGTGACTGATCCACCTGGGGAGTTGATGTACAGATAGATCGGTTTTGTGCTGTCTTCAGAATCGAGGTAGAGCATCTGGGCTACCAAGCTGTTGGCAACACCATCACTGACTTCCTGGCCAAGGAACAGGATCCTTTCCACCCCCAGGCGGGTATAGATGTCGACCCAGCGCTCCATCTGGCTGCCGGGAAGACGGTAGGGAACGCTTGGGGTACCGATCGGCATGGTGAAAAGAGAAAGGAGGAAATCAGAACTGGATTAGGAATGATCTGAGACAGAGCCTGGAAGGGTTGAGTCCAGGGTTTCAGTGGATCGATCAGTTCAGTGACTCTGAACTGGGTAGCTCTTTGCGGCTGCTGAGAATCCGATCGATGATGCCGTATTCGACAGCGTCCTCAGGGGTGAGATAACTCATCCGATCAGAATCCTTTGATAACTGCTCAATGCTGCGGCCTGTATTACCAGCAAGAATTTTGAGCATGGCTTGCTTGTTATGCAGCACTTCCTTGGCACGGATCTGAATGTCGGTGGCTTGACCTTGGGCACCACTGCGAGGTTGGTGCAGCACGATTGAGGCGTGGGGAAGGGCAGCCCTGTGGCCCTTGGTGCCTGCCGAGAGAATCACCGCTGCCGTGCCCATTGCTTGGCCGATGCAGATGGTGTGGACAGGGGGTTTGACGTAACGCAGGGTGTCACAGATCGCAAAAGCTTCGGTTTCAAAGCCGACGGCATCACCCGTATACCAGCTGGTACCAGTGGAGTTGATATAGAAGTAAATGGGCTTTTCTGGGTTGTCGAATTCCAGATAGAGAAATTGGGCAATGATTAGTTCGGTCACATCCATGCCCAGTTGCCGCTTGGCATCGTCGTCGGAGAACAGGGGCAGTCCTAGGTAGACAATGCGTTCCTTGAGAAGTAGCGATGGCAGATCCGGAGGCGGTGTACGCATCACGGTTGATTCGCCGTAGTAGGGAGCGGACACCGTCATCTGCAGCAAATCTTTGGCGGAGTTTGGAGACTAGCGGGGGTTAGCCGGTGGGCGCTCGCTGGTCTTACTCGATTTGCGGGTTGGCTGATTTTTCTCGAACCGACCGAAGACCATCCTGCCGGTAGGGGTTTGCAGAGCTCCGGTGACCACAACGGGTAGCCGCTGTCCAATGGCCTCTCTGCCGCCCTCCACCACTACCATCGTGCCGTCTTCTAGATAGCCCACCCCCTGGTTGTCTTCCTTGCCCTGTTTGACGATTTTGAGCTTCAGCTCGTCGCCGGGTTGTACTTCAGGTCGCAGGGCGATCACGATTTCGCTGAGGTTGATTGCTTTGAGGTCTTTGACCTTGGCGACTTGGGCGAGGTTGTAATCGGCAGTGATCAAGATACCGCCTGTATCGGCAGTGAGTTTGAGCAGTCGGTCGTCAGTGCCGGATCCCTCGTATCGGGTGCTGTTTAAAACCAGCCGCCTTCCATAGCTTTCGCGTAATTCAGTGAGCAACTTCAAACCGCGTCGACCTTTGGCTCGTTTTTCGGCATTGCTTGAATCGGCTAGCTGTTGCAGTTCATCAATCACGGTTTGGGCCACGATTGCCTGGCCTTCCAGTAGTCCGCAGGCCAGTAGCCCACGAATGCGGCCATCGATGATCACGCTGGTGTCGAGAATCTTTGCAGTGGCAGGTGTTAGAACGCCATCGGCGACAAGTAACGCCTCAGTGCTGTTGGGATTGAACAGGCGTAGCAAGGTGCGGCCGTGGACCTCCGCCAGGTTGTATCCAAGGACCCCAAAGAACACATTGCTCAGTACTGCGGCCAGAGGTTTCACCAACACCACCTCCCATGGGAGCGGCAAGAGCAGGATTGGTGCCAGCAGCAAATTGGCAACCAGTAGGCCAAGAATGAGACCTACGGCTCGACTGACCAAGAGGTCGGTGGGCATGGTGCGAACCTGCTGCATCAGTCTTTGCCGCAGTCGCTGGAAGAAGAATCCAGCCAAAAGTCCAAAGCAGGCGCTCAACCCACTCAGGATCAACCTCAGTCGATCGATGTTGATCGTTTGCTCCAGAAGCCGTTCGGGCAACAGCTCGACTCCTAGCCAGCCAGTGGCCGCGCCAGAGATCAGAAACAGCACCAGGATGAGCAGGTCCACCATGGGGTCAGATCGTGTCTGCTCGCTCCGGATGCAGGCAGCATGCATCATCCTCAGGAGCTTGGCCCGGGCAGATGTCCGCACCTTTGCGGATTGATTGATGAGAGAGGGTCTTGCTGTGCTGCCACCTCGCAGTGCCTATCTGCACATTCCTTTCTGCCATCGGCGTTGCTTTTATTGCGATTTCGCTGTCGTGCCCCTTGGCGATCATGCCAATGGGGCTAAGGGCTCTGGCAGCGCCTCGATTCAGTCTTATCTAAAGCTGTTGCAAAGGGAGATCGCGCTTGTTAAGCCTGGACCAACGCTGGCCACGGTGTACATCGGCGGCGGAACACCATCTCTGCTGAGCTCAACTCAGATCGGTGCCCTCTTGGATCAGCTAAGGCAACGGTTTGGAGTTCAGCTTGGGGCAGAGATCACGCTGGAAATGGATCCAGCCAGTTTCGATCAGTCCTATCTAGAGGCCGTACTAGCGGCTGGTATCAACAGGGTGAGCTTGGGGGGGCAGAGTTTCGATGATGCAGTGCTCAAGAGGCTTGGGCGCCGTCATCGTCGCCACCATTTACTGGAGGCTTGCGGATGGTTGCATCAGGCTCATCAGTGCGGAGAGCTGAAAAGTTGGAGTTTGGATCTCATCCAGAACCTGCCTGGGCAGGAGTTGGTGACATGGAAGCAACAGCTTGTTGAAGCCATTGATACTGGTTCACCTCATCTTTCGATCTACGAGCTATCTGTTGAACCAGGCACGGTATTTGCTTGGCGTCAGCGGCGGGGGGAGTTGGATTTGCCCGATGATGATTTGGCAGCTGAGCAGATGCAGTGCACCAGTGTCTTGCTTCGTCAGGCGGGATTTGGTCGCTATGAGATCTCCAATTACGCCTTGCCAGGGCACGCCTCACGCCACAACCGCGTGTATTGGAGTGGGGCAGGCTGGTGGGCGTTTGGTCAGGGTGCGACCAGTGCGCCCTGGGGCCAGAGGCTGGCTCGTCCGCGCACAAGGGATGGTTACTGCAGCTGGATTGAGGTTCAGGAGGCAGAAGGACTGGATCCCTCTCTAGTTGCGGCTAAGGCAAGACCCTTACCTCTGGATGAACAGTTGTTGGTGGGTTTGCGTTGCCGTGAGGGAGTTGATCTTGAGGCCCTCAGTAGGGCTTGGGGCTGGACTCATGAGCAGTGCAACGCTTTATTGCCGTCGTTGCAGGTGCGCTGGCAGGCGGCGTTGGATCGGGGCTGGTTACAGCTGCATGGACGACGTTGGCAGCTCAGTGACCCCAAGGGGATGGCCATCAGCAATCAGGTTCTGGTGGAGATGTTGTTGTGGTGGGAGTCTCTGCCTGCTGATGCAGTTGCTTCACCCAACCTTGAAGGGCTTCCACGCAAAGCTGGCGACCTTGGATCAATGGCGGACTGAAGGGGGGTTGGCTGGGAGTCAGTCCCAATAGGTCAGCGGTGACCCTTACCTGTCCATCGCAATCTTCGCCAGCGCCGATACCGATCACGGGGATGGTGAGTTGTTGACTCAGGCAACGAGCGATGGAACTCGGCACGTGTTCGACCACCAAGGCGAAACAGCCTGCTTGCTCAACTTGTTTTGCTTGTTGCAGCATTTGCTCTTGGCTGCGAGGGTCCTCCGCCTGACGGCGGTAGCCGAGCCGATGTACTGCTTGTGGAGTGAGGCCCAAATGCCCCATGACTGGGATCCCCATTCGCACCAGACGCTCAATGACTGCTAGGACCTCTGGCTCTGCGCCCTCTAGCTTCACGGCGGCGGCACAGGAGTGCTTGAGCAGGCTTCCCGCTGCAGCTACAGCCTTGTCTTCTCCGCATTGGTAGCTCAGGAATGGGAGGTCGCAGACGACGAGGGGTTGTTGTGGCAGAGGGCGAGTAAAACCACGGCCCACCGCTTGGGTGTGGTGGAGCATCTGCTCCACTGTCACAGGCAGGGTGGTTGCATGGCACAGTGCCACCATCGCTAGTGAGTCTCCTACTAGAACCACATCGGCTCCAGCGGCCTCAACCAAGGCCGCGCTTAAGCCATCCCAGGCTGTGAGGATGCTGATCGCTCGCCCGGCTTGTTTGAGTTGAGTTAATTCGCTGGGGCGCATCTGCTTTTCCAGGCCCTCGAGGGTCCATTGCTAGCATTGTGTTGACTCGGACCCATGCGGCCGCGACGCCTAAATCTGGTCAGGACCGGAAGGTAGCAGCCACACGGGATGCTCGTGACAGGCGTGGAATCCGGGTCACGCACATGGACGAAGGTTATATCTCGTTATCGTTGCGAGGTTGACGCTTGCGCAGGAATTCGGGAATTCGTGCACCCGATTCGTTTGCTTCAGGCTGGCTATAGATCGATTGAGAGGCAATCTTGTTGATTGAGCGTTCGCTCCGGTAGGGCTGGTTGCCTTCAAAGCCTGTGGCGATAACGGTGACGTGGACTTCACCTTCGAGTTTCTCGTCCACCACAGCCCCAACAATGATGTTGGCTTCTGGATCGACCACGTCGTAGATCACTTCCGATGCGGAGGTCATGTCCTCAAGGGTCATGTCGCGACCGCCGCTGATGTTGATGACGCAACCTTTGGCTCCGTCGATTCGGGCCGCCTCCAGTAGCGGACTACTGATGGCTGCCTGGGCTGCTTCTATCGCCCTGGAACGTCCTGAACCTTCACCAATCCCCAGCAGGGCCGTGCCGGCTTCGGTCATCACCGAACGCACGTCGGCGAAGTCCACATTGACAAGGCCAGGGCAGGTGATGATGTCGCTGATGCCTTTAACACCCATACGCAGGATGTCATCTGCACTTCGGAAGGCTTCTTGAAGCGGAGCTTCGGAGATGACGTCTTTAATGCGGTCGTTGGGGATCACAATCAAGGTATCCACATGATCGGCCAGGCGGCTAATGCCTTCAGCGGCCTGTCGCATGCGACGACGTCCCTCAAAGCTAAAGGGTTTGGTGACGATGCCCACAGTGAGCGCGCCGCTTTCCTTGGCAACTTCGGCAACCACTGGAGCGGCACCAGTACCGGTCCCGCCACCCATGCCAACGGCGATGAAGACGAGATCGACTCCTTGCAGAGCTTGTTGCAGTTCTGCTCGAGATTCCTCCGCCGCCTTCTGACCGATGCTGGGATTACCGCCAGCTCCCAACCCCCGCGTAAGGGTCTGACCCAGCTGCACGCGGTTACTGGCTGCAGACTGAAGCAGGGCCTGAGCGTCCGTATTCATGACCCGATAGTTCACACCATCTAGGTCACTGAGAATCATGCGGTTGACGGCATTGCTGCCGCCTCCGCCGACGCCAATTACTTCAATGCGAGCTGATTGGCTGGGAAGGATCCCTGCGGTCTCCATGGAGGTGGACACGGACATGTTTTTGATCGCCATCTCCATTGTCGATGTCGAACCATTGAGGTGTTGATGCATTATGTCCGTGTTGGAGCTTTTCGCTGAAAGTTTCAACACAGTTGATTGTTTGCGCCATCTCTGCAACGGACAGTTGGCGATTTCAGGTCATCTGGAATTGCTTTTGCTTGGCATGCCTTGCAGGACGATTGACCTCACTTAGAAGGTTGGGGCATTTGCAGTTCCGGTTTGGAGGGATCGCTCATGTCGATGGTTGTGCCTGTTTTATGGCGAAAACTTGACGGCAGGGTTTTGTTCAATTGGGCCACAGTTTCTAGTTGCTCCTTCAGCAGGGTGCTATTGCTGCCTAGCTGGATCAGGCCAAGGGTTTTGGTTTGCAGGCTGAGCTCTCCATCAGGAGCCACGAGGATTCGCTCTAGGGGAGTACCAAGCTGATTTCGTTGCTCAAGTATCTGGGAAATTGCTTGCCGTTTGCTGGCCGTCCAGCCTTCCACAGTCAAGTTTGTAGAGGGACGCTCGCCTTGTTTTGCCACGTTGAGTGGAATCCACATCGCAGTGCTGTCGACCATGCCCTGCTCTTGGCCATAGGCGCGTTTTCGTAGTGCATAAGCAACGGGTTTTCGTTCTTGAAGAGCCACATCTATTCCTGGAGGGAGTAGGCGCCTTTGCACGACGACCGAGTTGAGCGGCAGTTTGCGCAGCAGGGTCTGCTCTAGTTCTTTGGGATTGAAACCAAGAAGTGGCTGGGGGAAGTGGAGCTCACCGGCCTTGATCACGGTGTTTGTTTGGATGTTGCGGCTGCCTTGCACATGGATTTGCTTCGCGTTGTTGAGGCTCCATCCTTGGCTGAGTAGTACCCATCCAAGACCTGCGGCAATGGAGATGAATGCGAATATTCGCCAGAGGTTGATCAGTTGCTCTCGGCGGCGTTGTTGGCGCAACCGGCGCCGCCTCTCTACCCCTGGGCCGTTTGCAGGCCGTCGATCAGGAGTGGATGAGCTCACAGGTCACAGCGTGCCCGGGCCATCAGCTGATCCACCCAACGGCGGGCCTGTTCTGCATCGGCAAAGGGCACATCCATTTCTTGGCCATTGCCGATCAGCCGAAGTCGACAACGGCCCTGAGATTCTTGTGTGAGAGGGGCTTCCCCTGAGGTAAGGGCCATCAGTTCCAGCATCTCCAACTTGGTGACTTCAAAGTTTCCCTGCTCTTGAAAACGGCCTGCTTCAAAGCTGCTCCAGCTGAGCATGCCTTGTTTCAGTCGAGCAGCTCCAGAACCGTCCAGTTTGGATAGCTCAGAGTCCTCCGCCCAGTCGCGGAAGAGGTTTTGTCGCCGCCTCTCTAGCCACCCGAGAGCAGTGAGAAGCACAAATACCAGGAGCAGGGGGAACCAGAGCAGACCGTGAATCATTGGCAGGTCAAAGATGGAAGTCCGGAATGCCATCAAGTTGGAACTTGTTTATTCTCCCGCTGTGATCACAAGTTGGCTCACGAGCTCTTCGAGCGTTACACCAGAAGCCTCCCAGAGCATTGGATACATGCTCTGAGATGTGAAGCCTGGCAGGGTGTTGATCTCATTGAGCCAAATTTCATTGCGTGCAGCGTTGTAAAAAAAGTCGACCCTGGCCATGCCATGGGCGGCTACGCAGCGACAGGCTTGTAACGCAAGTGTGCGGATTTGTGCTTCAACTCCCTCTGGTAGAGGCGCTGGAATGAGCGTATGGCTGCAATTTTCGCTGTATTTGGTGTCGTAGTCGTACCAGTCCGCATCAAAGCAAATCTCCCCTACGACAGAGGTTTGCAGCTCACGCTTGCCTAGGACAGCGCATTCAAGCTCTCTTGCGCTCACTCCCTGCTCCACCACAATGCGCCGATCAAGGCTGGCAGCTTTATCGAGACCGATAAGCAGCTCGTTGCGGTTTTGAGCTTTGCTGATGCCGACTGAAGAACCCAGGTTGGCGGGTTTGACAAAACATGGGTATTTGAGTTTGGCCTCCAAGTGTTTGGCGATGCCTTGACGCGATTTAGTGTCGAGGAGATCTGCGGCATCAACGGCGGCGTAAGGCACCTGGGGTAACCCTGCTGCAGCGAAGGCGGCTTTCATGGCCAACTTGTCCATGCTCAGGGCCGAGCCGAGCACGCCTGAACCCACAAAAGGTTTTCCCATCAGGGTGAACAGGCCTTGCACGGTGCCGTCTTCGCCATTGGGACCATGCAGAACTGGATACCAGACCTCTACCCTTTCGCTCCCTTCAGGCAGTTTGGTAAAGCCCTGCGGGGCAAGGGGCATCGACAGTTGTTCCGCTTTGGCGGGATGACCTTGCTTCAGCACTGCTTCGGCAACGCCAGCTGGCCACCAGCGGCCTCGTTGGTCGATGTAAATCGCAATGACCTCGAAGCGATTGTTGTTCTCTCCGCTGCGTAGGGCACCGACCACGGTGATGGCTGATCGGATGGAAACGGCATGTTCCTCGGACGCGCCGCCGAACACCACGCCTACACAGGTGCGGGAGGAAGGCATGGAGATGCTGCAAGGCCGTGGTGGTTAGCGACCAAAGGTATCAGTGCCGACTGCTGGTTTGATCACAAGGGGTTCCGCTAAGGGAGAAAGCACGCACACTGCTGATCTGAACGTCGACGAGATCGCCTGGGCTATAGCGGCAACCTTGGGGTCCTTCGGCCGCAAAGAATGTGAGTCGGTTGGTGCGGGTGCGTCCCATCAGCTGTTGTGGATTTTTTGGATTGATCCCTTCAGCTAGCACCTGCTCTACTTTTCCGGAGTAGCGGCTATTGCGCTGCCGGGCTACGCGTTCCACCAGCGCATTGAGTTGTTTGAGTCTCTCCACTTTCACCGCTTCGGGGAGTTGGTTGCTCCAGGTGGCTGCAGGCGTATTTGGACGGGGTGAGTAAGCCGCGGTGTTCACCTGGTCGAAACCCACCTCTGCGACAATGTTCAAGGTGTTTTGGAACTGGGCGTCGGTTTCGCCGGGGAAGGCCACGATCACATCAGTACTGATAGCGGCATCGGGCATACGCTCCCGGATTCGGTTCACGATGCGTCGATAACGCTCCACTGTGTAACCCCTAGCCATGGCCTTAAGCACATCGTTGTCACCGCTTTGGAAGGGGATGTGGAAGTGTTCGCACAATTTGGGTAGATCAAAGCAAGCCTCGATCAATCGTTCCGTGAAGTAGCGCGGATGGCTTGTCGCAAAGCGGATGCGCTCAATTCCTTCCACGTCATGAATGTGATGGAGAAGATCGGTGAGTGTGTTTTGGCGGCGGCCTTCAGGCGTGATTCCGGGCAGATCGCGTCCATAAGCATCAATGTTCTGTCCAAGCAGGGTGATCTCCCGAAATCCACGGGCGGCCAGGCCCTCGATCTCCAGTCGGATCGCCTCTGGCGATCTTGACTGCTCCTTCCTCCTGACGGAGGGCACCACGCAATAGGTACAACGCTCGTTACAGCCGTAGATCACATTGACCCAGGCGCAGATTGTGCTGTCCCGTCGAGCTGTGGTGAGGTCCTCGAGAATGTGGTTGTCATCTGTGGCGACAACCTGCTGACCATTGTCCACCTGGGTGAGTAGGGCTTCAAGGCGGTTGGCGTGTTGGGGGCCCATCACAAGGTCGAGTTCAGGGATTCGTCGCAGTAGCGCTTCTCCTTCTTGTTGTGCTACGCAACCGGCAACGACCAGCTTCAGATGGGGGTGTGTTCGTTTGCGGCGGGCCTGGCGTCCTAAGTAGCTGTAAACCTTCTGCTCGGCGTTATCGCGGATTGTGCAGGTGTTGTAGAGCACGAGATCCGCTTCTAGTTCTGCTGTTGCCTCGTGGTATCCCATCGCCTCA
>MPMF02063572.1_pt1 | contig 12608 bp, 11 predicted proteins | sample 1617271 | NCBI WGS metagenome assembly MPMF02 (sample SAMN05944812, study PRJNA350692) | marine metagenome | biome: marine; feature: ODZ; material: water; isolation source: 120 m water sample prefiltered with 30 um filter, filtered on to 0.2 um... | place: Pacific Ocean | collected 2012-04-09... | reverse complement strand
GGGATCACAACGCTCACAAGCTGTGATTTGTGGCAGCATTCCGATGAAGCCGATCAGGAATTAGCCCCCCGTCAGGTGTCTGCCCTGGGCAGGATCGAACCTCTCAGCGGCAATATCAAGGTCTCGGTGCCGAGCGCACTCAGCAATGACCGGGTTCGACAGATTCTTGTTGAAGAAGGTCAGGAGGTGAAAGCAGGTACCCCCCTTGCCATCCTTGAGAGTCAGACCACTCTCAGTGCCGAGGTTGCACAATCGGAGGCCTTGATCGATGTTGCCAGGAAAAAGCTTGACGCTCAGACCTCTGTCATCGAGGAACATCGGGCGAAGCAGGTCCAAGCCGAAGCCGAGGCGAAGCGCGCCCGTGACCTGTATGCCAATGGAGCCATGAGTGCAAGCACAAGCGAGGCCAAAGTCGCCCGGGCTGCCGTTACAACGGCAAAGCTTCATGAATCGATCGCGAACCAGAGCACATTGAAAGCAGAGCTCGAAGTCAGCCTTGCGGATCTCGAGAAGAAAAAAGCTGACCTCGCCCTGGCGACAGTGAAAGCGCCCATCGCCGGAACCGTGTTCAAGATCAATGCCAGGGCCGGAGACAAGGTTTCGGAAGCAGGAATCCTTGATATGGGTGAAAGTTCACGGATGGGAGTAGTTGCGGAGGTTTACCAGACCGACCGTCCTGAGATCCGCCTTGGGCAGGAAGCCACAATCACCGCCGATGGCTTCCCTGATAAAAGCGCCAAGGGGAAGGTCGTGGAAATCTCGCGCCAGGTGAGCACACAGAGTGTTGTCAGCGGCGAAGCCGGTGACAACGTGGATCGACGGGTGGTGGAAGTGAAGATTGCGCTTCCCCAAAGCGCAATCACCGAAGCCAGCATGGTCAACAATCTGCAGGTGAATGTGTTGTTCGCCCCGCTTACGGAACAACAGCGGCAGCTAAGAACGAAGTCCTGATGAGACCAGTCCTGAGGAAACAATCCTGATGAACCAGTCCAAATGAAACGGAGTCCACGCACGCCGATCGCCTGGCTGCAGCTCAGTCATCGGCCGATGAAACTGATCGCCGCCGTGGCTGGAGTGAGCTTTGCCAATGTGCTTGTCTTCTTTCAGCTGGGTCTCTCGGGCGCTCTCTATGACAGTCAGAAACGTCCGATCGAGCAGCTGAACGGTGAGCTGGCCATGGTTCCCCGGCGTTATACAAATCTCGGCGAACCACTGCGCTTTCAACGCGCTCAACTGGCCCGGGTTCGCGGCATTGCAGGCGTTCAATCCGTGAGTCCCCTGCATGTGGGCAAGATCGACTGGATCAACACCGACACACGCGAGACGAAACAGGCCCTGGTCTTCGGTGTGGACCCCAGCAATCCGGCCCTGAAACTGCCGGCTCTGAAGGAGCAGCGTGCCCAGCTTCAACTTCCGAACAGCGTGCTCTTCGACACGTCATCGAAAAAGGCTGCCGGGCCTGTGAGCAAGGTGGTGAGCGCAGGGGGGATCTACGACACCGAACTGCGTGGCCAACAGGCAAAGGTCACGGGTCTGTTCAAACTCGGGCTCACCTTCGCCGCCGATATCAATCTGATCACCTCAACTACAAACTTTCAGGTCTTCTTTCCTGACAGCAACCGTGGCGACATCCAGCTCGGTGTGATCAAGCTGCAGCCCAAGGCAAACGTGGCCAGGGTGCAAGCCTCTATCAACAGTATTCTGGATCCCTCTCTGAAGGTGCTGACGATCAAGGAATTGCAGCAGCAGGAGATGAATCACTGGAGAAAAAACACCTCCTTCGGGTTGATCTTTAACCTCGGTGTTCTGGTTGGCCTTGCCGTTGGCAGCATCATTGTCTACCAGATCCTCTACTCAGAGGTTGGCGATCACCTTGGCGAGTACGCCACGATGAAGGCCATGGGCTACTCAGATCGAATCGTTGTTGGCATCATCGTTCAGGAATCAATCATCCTCGCCACACTGGCCTTCCTGCCGAGTCTGATTCTTTCCATCGCCCTTTATCAGATCCTGATGAGATCCACAGGGCTGCTGGTGGTGATGTCGATCGGTAGGGCCGCCATGGTGTTCATCCTCACCCTGCTGTTATGCAGTGGGTCCGGCTGGCTTGCCACCAGCAAGCTGCGGCGCCTTGATCCAGCTGATGTCTTCTGAACCGGGGTCAATGATGACGGCAACAACTCCCCTAGTAAAAATCGAAGGTCTGAGTCACTGGTTCGGCGACGCAGATGAGCGCAGACTGGTGCTCAGGGACATCCAGCTGGAGGTGAATCCCGGCGAGATCATGATCCTGCTGGGGCCATCCGGTTCAGGTAAAACCACCCTGCTGACGATGCTGGGAGGATTACGGGCAGCACAGGAAGGCAGCCTGAAGATCTTTGACGAGGAACTTCGCAATGCCTCAAAGCCAACGCTGACAAAACTGCGACAACAGGTGGGATTCATCTTTCAGGCCCATAACCTGATGCCCTATCTCACGGCCCTGCAGAACGTGCGGCTGGGGCTGGAAGTGTCCCCTCAATGGCTGAAGAAGGGGAATGCCGCCATCGATGAACGCTGCCGTGAAAGCCTTGCAGCGGTTGGCCTGGCTGAGCGGAACCTGTTCTATCCGGCCAAACTCTCGGGAGGGCAGAAACAACGGGTGGCGATTGCACGCGCCCTGGCAGGAAAACCGAAACTATTGCTGGCTGATGAGCCAACCGCCGCACTCGATAAGGAATCAGGCCGGGATGTGGTGGATCTGTTCAGAAATCTGGCGGATCATTCGCAGGCGGGAATTGTGATGGTCACCCACGACAACAAAATTCTCGACATCGCTGATCGAATCGTCAAACTCGAGGATGGATCACTGGTGAGCTGAACAAACATGCCGCTCAATCAACAAGTCACTCAATAATCTTGTCACTCAACAACCCTGCCTCTGGACGTTCCATGGCGGCACATGCCTGCCAGGCTAAACATCCTGAAGGCAAACGGCAGAGGTAAGAGTAGACATCATCAGCGACACGTTGAGACCAGCCCATGCTCTGACTGTGGAGCGCTGAATTCAGGCAAAGCCCCGCCGGCAAAGCAGCGATCAGCTTCAGTTCTTGAAGCCCTTGGAGCGAAACTCCTGAAGAACATCCAGATCTCTTGTGGGATCAAAGTCGAGCAGCACCAGCAACTTTCCGATCGAACTGATGGCGTATTCCATTCTCTCCAGTTGCTTGATGCCCTCTTCCTGCTTCTTCGCCAGCTTCACCACCTCCTCGGTGAGGTCCTGCTGAGCCTGTTCCATACGTTCCATCACCCCCTGGGTGACCTGTAGCGCTTCCTGGGGTGTCATTGGCGGCCATGGTGATCACGTTCACCAAGCTGACATCACAGCTCATCAACGATCAAAACCCCGGGGAGCGGGCCTCAGGCCGGGACCTGCTCCTGCACCGTGAAACCACTGCAGCGCTGCTGATCCAGATGGGCGATGTGTTTGCGTTCGCTGTAATAAAGCTCCTGGAAGCGCAGGGCATCACGGTTGAGCTCTTCAAACATCACCTGAATACGAGCCTCCATATCCACAGCGGCCTCAGGCTGATGGCGCTCCTCCTCAATCAGCGTCGCGATGCACAGTTCCAGGGTGTTGAGACGTTGGCCACCCCAGGCCTCCAACAGATGACGACAGCGCTTGAGACTCTTCTGACGCTCAAGCACAGCAGCGGTGCCACGCAACTGCTCCATAGGTTGGGCGAGGCGAACCAGTTCCAGTTCACCGGGTTCAAGCAGCGGCGTCAGTCGAGACACCAGGGCACTGTTCTCGAGCAGCAGCTGATCCGTGAGCAGGCGTGGTAGCTCGAGATCAGCCAGATCAAGGCCATCATCCTGGCCACGACTGATCGCCTCAAGGCGACCAGCACCGAGGTTGGTTTCCTCCAGGTCTGTGATCGCAGCCCAGAGCAACCTGTGATGCTGGATCGCGAAGTCTTCCAGCTCCCGCATCCGCAACTCAGATCTGATTGCAGCGCGATGGCGTGCGCAGTGAAGATAGAGAAGCAGGATCTCCGCTTCGCTGCGCTCCCGCAGACCGGCTTCCCCGGGCTGTTCATGGCGACTGGAGCGGCCGTGCCATCGCTGCCCCTTCACCTGCTGGCGTAGATCCTCCTCAAGTTGCAGTGCCAGGCGCCCCTGGCCGCCACTCAGGCGTTCCGCAACCTGTTGGATGTAGTGGGTACGCACCGCCGATGGAGGCAGCTTGCCCAGCAGAGCCACCAAGCCACTAACAGCCTGCTGAAACTGATCCGCCCGGGCCAGATCCCGGCCCTCGAGAACCTGCTCGATCTGCCAATCGAGCCACAGGGGAGCCTGATCCAGCAGCGCCCGATAGTCCCCGGCCCCGTGATCCCCCAGAAATTCATCAGGATCCTTACCGGAAGGCAGATGCAGCACCCTCAGTTCCAGCTGCCCCTGCAGCGCCAGCTGCTCCACCTCTCCGATCGCCCGGTTTGCCGCTCTCACCCCGGCCCCGTCCGCATCGAAGTTGAGCACGATCCGTTTGCTGTCACTGCAGCGGCAGAGCTGGGTGATTTGCTGACTGCTCAGGGCAGTGCCAAGGGAGGCCACTGCATTGGTGATCCCTGCCGCATGCAGAGCGATGACATCGAAATAGCCCTCCACCACCACCGCCCGGTCGTGCTTGCGGATGGCCGAGGCCGCCCGATCGAGGCCATAAAGGTGCTTGCCCTTCTCGAACACCTCGGTTTCCGGGGAATTGAGATATTTGGGTTCACCACCATCGAGGCTGCGACCGCCGAAACCGATCACCCGCCCCTGACGGTCATGGATCGGCACCATCACCCGATCACGGAATCGGTCATAGAAGCCATCGCCCCCCTTGCGGGGCACCACCAGACCGGCCGCCTCCAGCAGCTCAGGCGCCAGCCCCTCCACCTGCTGCAGATGCTTCAACAGACCATCCCACTGCTCTGGGGCATAGCCGAGTTCAAAGGCCTCCAGAGTGGATTCACTCAGGCCTCGCTTGTCCTTGAGATAGGAGAGGGCCCCAGCCCCCTCTGCACTCCTCAACTGGCTGCGGAACCAACCACTGGCCAGGGAGAGGGCACGGTGGAGTTTGTCCCGCATCGAGAGCTGCTGCCGCAGCCTCTCCTCCTGGGGGCCATCCATCGTCTCGATGGGCAGCTGATACTTGCGGGCCAGTTCCAGCACCACATCGCCGAAACTCTGGCGCTGGAACTCCATCAGGAACTTGATCGAGTTCCCACCGGCTCCACAGGAGAAGCAGTAATAGAACTGCTTGGCCGGAGACACCGTCATCGACGGTTTGCTGTCGTCGTGGAACGGGCAGATGCCAACGAATTCCCGCCCTTTCTTCTTGAGCACGACGTGCTCACCCACCACATCAACGATGTCGGCCCGCTCCTTGACGGCCTCGATCGTGCGTGGATGAAGACGGGGGACAGACATCACACCATTGTGGGGCCATTAAGGTGCTCGGTCCAGACTGAGGCCGAAGGCAGCTGAGCCGATCAATGTCATCACCCTGGCCCCCATGGATCGAGGGGGCCACTGAGGTAGGCCGAGGTTGCCGCATGCTTGTCAGCAGCTGCCTGGCTTTCAGCCTGATGACCGTCTGCGTCAAACAGCTGGGCGGACGCCTGCCGGTGAGTGAGATCGTGTTTGTGCGCTCGCTGATCAGCATCGTGCTGACGCTGATCAGCCTGCAGAGCCTCGGCATCTCTGCCTGGGGGGAGCGCCGGGGGCTGCTGCTGGTGCGAGGGCTGCTGGGCACGGTGGCGCTGCTGTTCTTCTTCGAGGCCATCTCGAATCTGCCCCTGGCCGCAGCCACGGTGCTCCAGTACACCTATCCAACCTTCACGGCCCTGGCGGCCTGGCTGCTGCTCGGCGAACGCATCAGGCGGCGGATCGGCCTGGCCGTGCTGCTGGGCTGGCTGGGCATCACCCTGGTGGTGCAGCCCGAATGGATCGGTGCAGGGGTGGCAGGGCTACCTCTGAGCATCGTTCTGATCGCCTTGGGGGGGGCCCTGTTCACAGCCCTTGCCTACGTGAGCGTGCGGGCACTCTCCCGCAATGAACACCCGATGGTGATTGTGTTTTATTTCCCGCTGGTGTCGATCCCTGTGACCCTGCCGTTGCTCTGGAACCAGGTGGTCTGGCCCCTGGGGATCGAATGGATCCTGCTGCTGGGGGTGGGGGTGTTCACCCAGCTGGGACAGGTGTGGCTGACAAAGGGACTGAAGCTGTTGCCAGCGGCACAGGCCTCATCGATCAATTACGTCCAGGTGTTGTTCGCTTCGATTCTGGGGGTGATCATCTTCGCTGAACCCGTCGATGGCTGGATGGCCATGGGGGCCCTCTGCGTGCTCGGGGCGACCTTGATCAGTCTCAGTGCCAAGCAACCTCAGTGCCAAGCAACCTCAGTAGCAACCCCTGAAGCAAAAGCCTGAGAACAGCTGAAACCAGGCCCTGGTGATCGAGTGCTCGTCAGCGCGCATTGATCGTCAGCTGACATCAATGGCAAGGGGATAGGTGGTCCAGTCCTGAGCAACACCATCAGCGGAGCCGATCGGTTGGGCGAGGCGCCAGCTCTGGCCCAGCTCACCCTCTTCAAGGAAGAGCTCAAAGGGGCTGTCAACACTGACCTGATCACCGGGGAGCTGCCAATCAAAACGCCCCGTCAAACGCAGCCCCTTCTGGTCGCCGAGATTGAGGGCTTGGCGCTGTTTGATTCGCACCCGACTCACATCCGGCGAGCCGATGGGCTCGAGATCCAAGGACTGGGCAATGGCGGTTTGGGTCAGTTGAATCTGCAGACTGAGGGCCTGCAGAACCACCGCACGGGGCGGTTTCTGAAAGCTGTCACAGGCACTGAGGGTCAGGGAGAGCACCACCACCATCAGCATCCCCAGGGCGCGCTGCCACCAACGCCGCAGAGCCACGAGGGACAGCAGGGGGCTCGACGTATCAGGCAGCATGGGGTTCATCACGAGCAACTCCATGATCGGCTGGCTGCAAGGGCAGAGTATTGAGGCCTGGCAGCAGGGAAACCGCCAGGGTTTGATTATCGGCTGCGCTGGTGTGGGCTATGAAGTTCAGCTGACACCTCGCCATCTCAGCGGCTTGGGGGCGGAGGAGAGCCTCACCGTATGGGTGCATCAGGTGCACAGAGAAGATGGGGCGAGTCTCTTCGGTTTTCCTGCGCGACGGGAACGGGATTTGTTCCGCACCCTGATTGCCGTCAGCGGTGTTGGTCCGCAGATGGCGATGGCCCTGCTGGAGAAATGCACGGTTGATGAACTGATTGAGGCCATCGTCCAGGGAGATCTGCGCAAGCTCTGCTCTGCCCAGGGGGTGGGCAAACGCACAGCCGAGCGTCTGGCCGTGGAATTGCGTACCAAGCTTGCCGGGCTCAGCGGCGGTGAGCCCGGCCTTTCCCTGGTTGAAAGCGGCGGTGCGGACAGCCTGCCCCTTGCCCCGGCTGGCTTGCAGGAGCTTCAGTCCACCCTCGCGGCCCTGGGCTATGAGGATCTGGAAATCCGCCGTGCGATCAGAGCCGTGGCCGCAGGGGCCACGGCTGAAAGCGCTGCAAGCCCTGGGGAAGCACCTTCGGCAGACGACACCGATGCCTGGCTGAGAGCCAGCCTGCGTTGGTTGAGCAGGGAGCCGGCATGACAAGGGAGCTCAAGGAGGTAAATTGTTTTTTTGCACTCTCTTGGCCGGACGTCGGTTATGTCGCTTAATACCACCGAAAAACAGGAACTGATCAACACCCATCAGACCCATGGCACCGATACGGGGTCAGCGGAGGTGCAGGTGGCGATGCTCAGCGAGCGGATCAGCAAACTCAGTGGGCATCTGCAGCAGAACAACCACGACTTCTCCTCCCGCCAGGGTCTGCTGAAGATGATCGGCCGCCGCAAGCGCCTGCTCACCTATGTTCGTGCCAAGAGCGAACAGCGCTACAGCGACCTGATCAGCAAGCTGGGCATCCGCGGCTGAGACTTGAATCAGAGAAGCATCCCTAATCAGAGAAGCATCCCTTCCCACCACCGCCATGGCTGAAGACCGGAGAAGCCCTCTGCCTTTCGAGCCGAAGAAGCCCAAGAAATCTGCTGATAAAACGGCGGCAGGGAAAACTGCGGCAAGTGAAGCAGCTGATAAAAAAAGCAGCGACAAAAAAAAGAAGAGTGCCGACCAAAAAGACGCAGAAAAGAAAGAAATTGAAAAGAAAAGCGCTGATAAGAAGGTTGCAGCAGGCAAAACCCAGGCCAAGCAGAAATCGATCCCCAAACCGGTGGCCGACCGGATGGCCCGGCGCGTCGTCTTGTCCAGTGGCATCCCCAGCGCCGCCGGGATGGGGGTTTTCATTGTCAGCTATCTGCTGGTCTCACGGGGAATCGCCGACATCCCACCCTGGGTCACATTCCTGAGCTCTGCCGGCTGTTTTCTGCTCGGCCTGCTCGGCGTGAGTTACGGCGTACTGTCAGCAAACTGGGAGGAAAGCCCAGGAAGTTTGCTTGGTTTTGAAAACATCGGCATCAATATCAAGCGGGTGCGGGAATCAATCAGTGCAATGAGACGAAAGGACTGAAGACCAAGCTATTAATAAGAAGAGCGATATCCTGATCCAATCAGGTCCAACACTAAGAAACGACCCAGAAGCTGAATAGCAAGTTCAATCATCATTGATTTTCCGAAAGATACCGGCGAGATGAAGAACCGATCCAACCCTTTCAGGCAGAGGCCTGCAGCCGGAAAACCACAACTCTCTCAAACCCAACATGGACTACACACCACTGTTGCAGAGAACTCGTGAATCCCACGATTGGATCATGGAGCTCAAGCTAGATGCAAGGCTGTTAATCGCCGCTGGCGACCCGCTACCGGCCTTGATGGCAACGGCCTACGAACGCCTTAATTCAGGCCTGAACATCGTGGCGATATGCACGCGTCGTGATGAAGTGGAAACTCTTATTCTCGAGCAAAAGCCTGACACAGCAATTGTCTGCAGCGATCTTGAAGTTGGCGATGGCAGCCAACTCGTGGCAGAGATAAAGCAACAATATCCACACATCAAGGTCATGCTGCTTGGTCGATCACTGCGATCGGAACCCTACCGAGCGGCATGGGAGAGCAATTGTGAAGTGATCGCAATGCGTCGAAAGTCAGGCGGGGGGAGACTGTTCATCGCCTATAGAGCTCTATTCCAGGGAGGCTCATATTGCGACCCGGAAATACAACATGATCTAGAGAACAAACGGACAAGTCATGCAGCAAAAGATCTTCTCACCCAAAGAGAATTGGAAGTGCTTAATGAGGTTGTCTATGGGCAGGGAAATTCACAGATCGCCGAGCGCCTGAGAATCAGTGAACCCACTGTTAAGCAACACATCTCAACCCTGTTCTCGAAGTTGGATGTGAGAAGTCGCTCCCACCTGGCGACACGCGCCCTACGGCTTGGGCTCTCAAGCTGGGGCGTTGCAGATGAGCTGATTCCTACTTTTGACGGATGTGTTTCCACCCAAGTCTGATTTAAGCCTATGAAGATTAACGACCCAGCCTCAGAGCTGGCTTTCAGATGTCTTCATCCTCGCGGGATTCACTGTTGATCTGGCCATCCCCAGAGGTGGTTTTACGCAGTGGAGTCGAAACCGGTCTCCATGGTGTTCTTGAAGGTGCTGAACTCAAGACTGAACTGCAAGTGCGCATTCGCCATCAACAGAGTGGCCGCTGGTGGCGAGCGGATGGCAGCTTCGGAGGATCCAGCAATCACACAGGCCTCGTGGTTGACCACTCGGGGCACTGGCGACTGATGCACACCCCGATGGCACCTGGAGACTACGAGCTTGTTGTGGAAGCCAGCAACCCGGAAGGGGATCGACTGACCAAGATCAGCAGTTTCCGTGTGATCGGCGAGTCCCTGCTCAATCCCTGGGATTACAGCATTGATGCCGCAGAAAACGAGACGATCACCACGGCCTCAGACACAAACGACGATCAGCAGCAGGGTTCCCTGGATTCAAATCAGGTGACCGCTGAATTGCAGATCGATCAGGCAACGGCAGTGGACGGGGTGCAGACGGAGGGCGAAGGTGAGCCCTTGATCTCAACGGAAAGCCATGTTGCCAACCGGATCATCGGCAGTGATAAACGTGATCTGCTCCGAGGCAGCGCTGGCCGAGACCTGATCAAGGCAGGCAAAAGTAATGATCAATTGTTCGGCAATGCAGGAAAAGACAAACTGCTTGGCAATCAGGGGCGGGATGAGCTGTTCGGAGGCAGCGGCAATGATGTTCTTGTGGGGGGTCGCGGCCGAGACCTGCTCAACGGAGGTGCAGGCAACGACACCCTGATCGGTGGCGCAGGAGCTGATGTCTTCCGATTCAGTGCTGGACGTGATCAGATCAGAGATTTCAACCTCTCCCTGGGGGACAGACTCGATGTTCACGATCACAGGGAGGCGATCACGATTCGCCAGTCGGGAGATGATCTGCTGATCAAGCATCAGGGTTATGGAGTCATGACCCTGCGCAACGTCGGCAGGGGAGAGGAGATCGATACCGATCAGTTCCTCGCATCAGCGTTGATCGCTGCAGAACCCGTTAGCGAGGTGACCGACCATTCAGCCCAAACAGACACAGACACATCAGCTGAACCGTTGGAACCTGAAGACCCGGCACTGAGCAGCGTGGAAAGCGAAGGCAATTTCAGTCTGCTGGTTGATCAAGCCACCGGACTGGCCTGGGTACAACGCAACGGAGAGGCTGCGCAGCTGATCTCACGCAACGACGACTACTGGCAGGGGAACGTGCCCCTTGAGCGTGATGGTGCAAGCCTATTGGCCGCTGCGGAGGATGACCAGGGCAGGCTGCGGGTGCTGGATCGAGGCTTCTGGGGTGATTTCAGCTGGATTCTGGATTCAGAGGCTCGTTTCACTGATCAGCAGACACCCACGCAAACCTCGACAACCGCCAATGAGCAGCTCTTCCAGGTTGATCTCAATGATGATGAGGTGATCGGCCGAGTCACTCCAGTTGAGTCTGATGATTCGGTTGATTCCGTTGATTCAGCCGTTGAAGTATCAAACTCGACAACAGAGACTGGAGACGATGGGGTCTCTCTGCGGTTGATGAGCTTCAACGTCTACTACGCAAGCCTGGGAGCAGACTGGCGAATTAAAGGAATTGCCCAGACAGTCGCCGATGCGACGCCTGACATCGCCTCCCTGCAGGAGATGTGGGGAGAGAAAGATGAGATTCTCGGCGAAATCGAAGCCAGGACAGGAATCGATTACGCCTTCAGCGAAGGTAGCAATACATGGGATGGCGATATTCTCTACCGGGCTGATCGCTGGCAACTTCTTGAGGATGGGGTGATCAATCATGACGGCTCCCGTGGAATCAGCCATGCAGTGTTGCGCCACATTGAAACCGGTGCAGAGCTGATGGCCTATGGCATGCATCCCCTTACTGGTGTTTCAGAGGAGGTGCATCTGCGCAATATGGAAACAGTCACGCAACATATGGCAGCGAGTGCCTATGCAGACCAAGCACCTGCGCTGCTGATGGGGGATATGAATGCAACCGAATGGAGTGAGTCTCAACGACTTCTGCGTGAGGGTGAGCTGCAGGCCTTTGATCGATCCTGGCAAGCACCGCTTACTTTCGAGGACAGCTTCCGTCTCGCCAACGGTAGCGATGCCAATGGGGACACAGGTTTCGGCAACAAGATTGACTATGTCTATACAGAAACGGCCGAATCATTCGGAGGATCCGCATGGGAGACGAACGCAGCCTGGATTCGTAGAGACGCATCCGGTGGATCTGATCACTTTCCAGTCCTGGCAGAGGTGACGCTGCTTGATCCGATGGGTTGAACCAGTTGATGATGAAGACAAATAATCAAGCATGAACTCCCAGTACCGAGTACCGGACAGTCAAGAAGTTCCTTCAAGGAATCGCCAGGGGGAAGAGATTAAAGACAAGCAACTCACCATTCTTCTACAGCCATTATGAGTACCCCCAGGGAGTTGACACTGCTGCTGGAATCACCCCATCAAAAACCGAACACAACAATCACAATGAGGTGTAGAACAAACTCAAGGGGAGCGACAGCAACTCATTGCCCCAGAGATTTCTCGAGCATGATGCAAACGCAAACAAAATCACATTCGCCTTCAATCAAAAGCTGCATAAATAGCTTCCACCAAGCAGCTCAACGCCACCATGCATCATCAGCATCCCACATCTAAAGCTTGATTTGTTAATATTAGCAAAGAAGTTTCTACTGAGAAGACGCTACTGAGCAGTAAAAAGGAGCCAAGACCCTTCACAAAAATGAATATCTCTATGGTGCTGATCATAATGCCTTGTTGATCTCTTTACCATCCAATCGCATCCTGATCAAGACAGGAGGTGATGGAAAAACATCAATCGAACGTATAATCTACTCTTAAAAGCTAAAGGCCTCAATCAGATAGGTCAATTAATTCAACCGACAACATGAGAGTCGTCAGCTCTACTCATTTGCAAAGCGAAGTGAATAGTCTTTGTCAATCGGCCTGATTACTAATTGTTATTGCGAAAGAGCTGCTGAGCATT
>MPMF02014316.1_pt1 | contig 12613 bp, 11 predicted proteins | sample 1617271 | NCBI WGS metagenome assembly MPMF02 (sample SAMN05944812, study PRJNA350692) | marine metagenome | biome: marine; feature: ODZ; material: water; isolation source: 120 m water sample prefiltered with 30 um filter, filtered on to 0.2 um... | place: Pacific Ocean | collected 2012-04-09... | reverse complement strand
CCAGCCGCCGAGGGACAGGTAGGCCGTTGGGAAAAGCAGGATGCCGGACCAGCCGACAAAGACAAAGCGGTCGCGTTTGAGCCAGTCGTCGAGGACGTCGAACCATCCCCGCTGTGGCACGCGTCCTACAGCGATCGTCATCGGACTACTTCACAAAGCTTTACCCAGTGTAGTGAGATCACAGCAAAGGGGCGAGACCAGAGGGGGCAATCGACTCGAGATAAGCACAAGTACTCAACGCAGAGCCGCCAGGTCATGGTCAACGGCCTGGGATTCGCAAGAATGTCTCGATCCACTTCACACTGCCCGTGTACGTCATCGAGCTGGCCCTGAAATTGAACCCTCTGCCGGTTTCAGTCCAGCGCAAGGCCCTGGCAGATGCAGAATCTGTCTACCAGCAGATTCGCCAGTGCCTGGAGCAGGGGCAGCCAAGGCTGCTCGAACTCACCTGCGAAAAGGTTGAAGACAAGAAAGTCACCATCGTGACAACGGAGGTGCTCGCCGTTCAGATCTATGAAAAAACCGCCGCCACAGGAGGCGTTAAACGGCCAGGCTTCTCCCTTGAGGCATGACTGAGACCAAGCCACCTGCTCAACCAGCCCTCCGCTGCGAGCAAGTCTGCTTCCACTGGCCCTGCGGTAGCCATGCACTGGATCGTTGCAGTTTCTCGATCCCAGGCCCAGGCCTGTGGATGATCGTCGGCAGCAACGGCAGCGGCAAAAGCACCCTGTTTCGGATCATCTGCGGCCTGCTCAAACCACAACGGGGCCAACTGGAATGCCAACTGAGGCCATCCCTGGTCTTTCAGAATCCCGATCATCAGCTGCTGCTGCCCAGCTGTGGCAGCGACCTGCTTCTGAACCTTCCCAGAGAGCTCACAGACCATCAACGACGTCGACAGATCACTGCAGCCCTCGAACAGGTTGGACTCGCAGGCATGGAATCCAGACCGATCCATACCCTCAGCGGGGGACAGAAGCAGCGGCTCGCGATTGCAGGCGCCCTGGCCAGCGAAGCCAACCTGCTTCTGCTTGACGAACCCACGGCACTGCTGGACCCCACCAGCCAGCAGGCTGTGATCGAATCTGTGCGGCAGCTCTGCCACCGCTCAAAGGCACCACTTACAGCGCTGTGGATCACCCATCGACTTGAGGAACTCGACTACGCCGATGCAGCCGCAAGAATGGAAAACGGACAGATGGGCAGCTGGCAATCGGGACATCAACTCCGAGAACAGCTCCGCCCCCTTGCAGGCAGGCGGCGCTGAAGGGTAAGTTCGTCAAGTCTCAATCCTCGGTAGCTCAGCGGTAGAGCGGTCGACTGTTAATCGATTGGTCGCAGGTTCGAATCCCGCCCGGGGAGTTAAGAGTTCAGCCACAGCCCTTTGGTTGTGGTTTTTTTTTGCGGCGATGGATCTCGATGAAGGAGCATGGCCAGATTCGGAAGACTTTATAAAGAGACGAGCTGGTGAACGCCCTGCCCAAACCTCAGAAAATCAGTTCTGGAAAGGCTTTAATCGGTTTCAAGCCAGCCTTGATCTCCGCAGCGAAACCTGCAGAGAATGACAAATTTTGAGAGAATTCCGCAAGTGTTGATGTAATCGCACCTCACTGATGTTCTTTCCATTTCCCTGAGACTCACCCAATGAAGCCTTGCATCCTGCTGATCGAAGACGATCGCGACATGCGCGAGCTTGTTGGCGCCCATCTGGAACACAGTGGTTTTGATGTCCAACGGGCAGATGATGGCATCAAAGGGCAGGCCCTGGCTCTGCAGTACTCCCCTGATCTGATCCTTCTCGATCTGATGCTGCCCAAGGTTGATGGCCTGACCCTCTGTCAAAGACTGCGCAGGGATGAACGCACAGCAGGCATCCCCATCCTGATGCTCACCGCCCTCGGTGGCACCAAGGACAAGGTCAGTGGATTCAACTCAGGCGCCGACGACTACCTCACCAAACCTTTCGATCTCGAAGAACTTCAGGCTCGCGTTAAAGCCTTGCTGCGTCGCAGCGACAGGGTTCATGTCGGCAGTGGCAACCATCACGAAATACTCAGCTACGGACCACTGACCCTCGTGCCAGAAAGATTTGAAGCCATCTGGTTCGATCTGCCTGTGCGTCTGACCCATCTTGAATTTGAGCTGCTCCATTGTCTGCTGCAACGCCATGGGCAGACCGTTGCCCCTTCCCTGATCCTCAAAGAGGTGTGGGGCTATGAGCCCGATGATGATATTGAGACCATCCGTGTTCACGTCAGACACCTGCGCACAAAGCTTGAGCCAGACCCTCGTAAGCCGCGTTTCATCAAAACCGTCTACGGCGCCGGATATTGCCTGGAGCTGCCAACGGGCGGACAACTTGAGTCTCTACAGGATGTGCTCAGTCAGGCCCGCAAGGACAGAGCAGAGAAATCGGCCCAGGATGCACGCGCCACCGCTTGATTCGCAAACGCTTGATTCGCAAACGCCTGATCACTACTGCTTGATCAATTCTGACTGACAAACCCTCCTATAGATAGACTTACAAAAGACCTAAATTCAGGCATATATAAAAAACAACCTGAAAAAAACACCTGAAAACTGAAACTAACAAACGCAAACACAACGAGACGCAGAACTAAAAACAAGTAGAATCGAAGACAAGCAAAACCAACTAATCAGCCTCAATCATCTCCAGCAGAGCAACCTCCCAAGCCAGCCTTGGTTGCACGAAACTCAACAGATGGCGGCGGAGTTTTTCAAGGCGATGCAAGGGGGCTGGATCAATCGTTCTGGCCCAGAGATAATATTCCCACCAATCAATCAGCCAGAGCTGTTGCTCACCATTCAGTGCTTCCGTGAGATCCCTGGCCAGAGCCAGAGCGTCCATGGCACGGCCCGGTTTCTGCCTTAAGCGAAGCCACAGCTCCTCAGGCACGGCTTCCCAGGCCTGCTGGTGGGCCATCAGTGCCCCTGGTGAGCCTGCGGCGAGAGCGAGAAGATCCTCCCCGAAGGAGTCAACGGATAAGCATGGCGAGCTGCAATCCTGTGCCCTTGAGAGCACCGTCTGCATCGCCAGCGGATCAAGTCGGGAGAAAGGAATCTGCTGACAGCGGGAGCGAATCGTGGCCAGCAGCCGCTCAGGCTTGGCTGAAAGCAGGATGAGGATGCCGCGGCCGGGTTCCTCCAATGTCTTCAGCAGGGCATTGGCCGCTGATTCAGGCATCGCTTCCGCAGCTTCCAGCACAACCATCGAGCGGGAAGCCTCCACTGGCTGACGTGCCAGAAACCTTGTCACGCCTCGAATCTGATCAAGCCGCACCTGGGGTGGGCTGCGACGACTCACCCCGGCCTCCTCCGCCTCAGACACCGGGATCAAACGCCCCTGATGCTGATAAGTGGGTTCCACCCAGAGCAGGTCAGGATGGTTTAACGCCTCCAGCCGACGGCGCTCGCGACGCGATGCCGCGCAGGAAGTCAACATCCCCTCAAGCAAGCGAACAGCGGCCAGACGCCGACCCACACCATCGGGACCTGCAAAGAGATAGGCGGGGGCCAGACGTTGTTGCTGCAGGGCAGCCGTCAGCAGAGCCACTACCATCGGCTGACCGATCAGATCCGCAAACAGAGAGTCAGCAGCAGCCTGTAACTCACCAGCAGCAGCCTGTGTTTGCTCAGCAGCCTGTGTTTGCTCAGCAGCCTGTGTTTGCTCAGATGACATTCAGCCTTCTCCCCCTGGCCTGGATCCCCAGAGATGGCACTTCAACGCTGCCTGGAGCGCAGCACTGACACTGTCTTGTGCTTGATCGGCTTCGATGGTCACCCAGGCCCTCTGCCTGGCCAACGCCGAAAAACCCGCGGCCACTCTGACGAGAAAGTCCACACCTTCAGCCTCAATTCGATCCTGGGATCTCAGCTGACGCCGGGCCAGGCTCTCCTCAACGGAAAGCTGGAGCCAAAGGGTTAGATCCGGCGCCAAACCTGCTGTGGCCATCTCTTCAAGCTGAACGATCAGCTGATGATTGAGCTGCCGGCCATAGCCCTGATACGCCAGTGTGCTGCCACTGAAACGATCACTGAGGATCCAATCACCGCGCTCAAGGGCTGGCCGGATGACCTGGGCAACATGCTGGGCCCGATCAGCGGCATAGAGAAGAAGTTCGGCAAGCGGTTGCGGTGATGCCTCTCCGGGTGGGTGCAACAACAATTGGCGCAGAGCCAGACCAAGGGCGGTTCCACCGGGTTCCCGAGTGAGCAGAAGTTCGGCATCAGGCGGCATCAGGCCGCTTGCTGGCAACCAATCAGCCAGATGCTTGAGCTGTGTGCTTTTGCCACAGCCATCAATCCCCTCCAGCACAAGCAAGCGCCCCCTCATGTGGTGCGCAGGGCCAAGGCATTCACAACAACTGTGATCGAACTGATCGCCATCAACAAGGCGGCCAGAGGCGGGGAGAGCAACAGGCCGAAGCCCGGCAGGAGAAGACCAGCTGCAATCGGAAGGGCGATCAGGTTGTAGCCGAAGGCCCAGACCAGGTTCTGCCTCACCTTGGCCATGGTGCGCCTAGCCAGACGCATCGCACCTGGCAGCCCCTCCAGCCGATCACCAAGCAAGACCAGATCGGCTGAATCCTGGGCAATCTGCGTCCCGGTTCCCACTGCGATTCCAAGGTCAGCGGCCGCCAGGGCAGGTGCATCATTAATCCCATCACCAACCATCGCCACGGTGCCGCTCGACTGCAATTGCTCCAGACGCGCAAGCTTGTCGGCCGGCAGGAGCTGCCACCCCAGTTGATGGGACTCAAAACCCAGTTGATGGCCAAGCCGCTCCACGGCCTGACGGCGATCTCCACTGAACATGGAAAGGGCAAATCCCTGCCCTCGCAACTCCTCCAGGGCATCATTCACATCGGCGCGGAGGCGATCGTCAATGGCCACAAGGCCGAGGGCACGTTCCCCCTCCGCAACAGCCACCACCGTCTGCCCCTGCCCGGATGCTCGATCGAGATCCAGCTGCAATGGATCCGTCCATTGAACCCCTTCAGCCTGCAACCATTCGGGAGTGCCAACCCGAACGGTTTCAGCCACACCCTCAAGTTCCCCCGCCAGGCCTGAACCGGGGTATGTCCTGGTCGTCAGAGGCGAAATCAGCTCCAGCTGGTGTCGTTGCGCTTCCTGAAGCACAGCATGGGCAAGGGGATGACGGCTGCTCTGCTCAAGGCTTGCCGCAAGCTTCAGCAGCCGATCAGGCTGATCACTGCCCAGGATTGCCGAGACCAGCGGCCGGCCGAGGGTGAGGGTGCCGGTTTTATCGAACACAACCTGACGCAGCGAAGCGGCCGTCTCAATCACGTCTCCACCACGAAAAAGCCAGCCATGGCGCGCGGCCTGACCGGTGGCAACGGTGATGACGGTGGGAGTCGCCAAGCCAAGGGCGCAGGGGCAGGCGACCACAAGCACGGCAATGGCAAGCTGCAAGGCCAGGCCAAGGGGGGTTTCAGCGCCACTGCCAAGGGTGGCCTGCATCTCATGGCCATGGATCAGGCCCTGCCCGGAAGCATGCAGAACCTGAGGCCAGAGCCGAACCCCCAACTGCCACCAGAACAGAAATGTCAGGATCGCAAGGCTGACAACGCCATAACAGAAGCGTCCGGCGACACGATCCGCCAGGCCCTGGATCGGGGCCTTGCGAGCCTGGGCCTGCTCCACCATTGTGATGATCCTTGCCAGAGCCGTTTCGGCGCCAACGCGACGCACCTCAAGCACAAGTGTCGCCTCGAGGTTGAGGCTCCCCGATGAAAGCTCCGTACCTGGTTTGGCCTCGAGGGGGAGTGGCTCCCCGGTGAGGCTGGACACATCAACAGCGGAACAGCCCTCCAGCACAACCCCATCCACAGGGATGCGATCTCCCGCAAGCAACTGAACCTGCTCACCGGGGCGCAGTGCGCCCACCCTCACCTCACGGATCACGCCATCAGCTAACAGCAACCTCGCTGTATCGGGCTGCAAACGCACGAGCTGCTGCAGAGCACGACCGGTGCGAAAACGCGCCCGCTCCTCCAGAAACCTGCCCAGCAAGACAAAGCCGAGCAGCATCACAGGCTCATTGAAGAAACAGGGCCAACCCACCGCTGGCCAGATCAAGGCCACCAGACTGGCGAGATAGGCACTGCTCACACCCAGCCCCACCAGAGTGTCCATGGTTGGAGCAGAGGCCAGAGCCGCCCTTAAGCCGCTGACAAGAATCGGTCGTCCAGGGCCGAGCAGAGCAACCGTGGCCAGGGAAGCGTGGAACGGCAGGGTCCCCAGAATCGGCAGCTGCAGCCTGCCTCCCTCAGCCAGATGGCCGAGAACAGACAGAAGCAGCAAGACCAGGGCCACCATCAACTGGCGCCACTGATTCCACCAATCCCAACCGGCTTGCTTCAGTGTTGAGGGAGCTTGTTCCTCGCTGGCGAGCTGCCGCTCCCGAGCCGGAAAGCCATGGGCAGCGAGTGCCTCGAGAATCGAATCAAGGGGCTGATCCTGATCCTTCAGATCAAGGAAAGCCGTGCGCGTCACAAGATTGACGCTGGCTTTGGCCACTGCTGGATGCTCCTGCAAGGTGCGCTCTACTGAGCGAACGCAGCCGCCGCATTTCATGCCCTCAACATCGAGCAGAACAGTCTTCATGCCACTGGCAGGTGTGAATTGACTCACGCATCAGTGAGATCTCCCCGAAAGCTAGTTGCTAACTGACCATCTGGGCCACAGCCTCACCTGATCAACACTGCTGAGCAGCCGAAGCGGGGAGGACAGGCCAGGATGGAGGCAGGATGTCAATCACCACAGAAGGCCCGCCGTGCCCCGTAGCCAACGCAGCGACAACTTCATTGACAAAAGTTTCACCGTCATGGCCGACATGATTGTGAAAATGATGCCGATCAATGCCAAGTCCAAGGCCGCTTATGTCTATTACCGCGACGGCTTGTCAGCCCAGAACGATGGTGACTATGCCGAGGCACTTGAGAACTACGAGGAAAGCCTCAAGCTGGAGGAAAACCCCATCGATCGGGGCGAGACCCTCAAGAACATGGCCATCATCTACATGAGCAACGGCGAAGAGGATCGCGCTCTTGAGACCTACCAGACGGCACTGGAAGAAAATCCCAAACAACCTTCCTGCCTCAAGAACATGGGGTTGATCTACGAGAAACGTGGTCGCATGGAAGAGGAAGCAGGCAACCAGGACGAAGCTGATCGCTGGTTGAGTCTCACGGCCGAGGTCTGGACCCAGGCGGTGAGACTCAACCCGGGAGGCTATCTGGAGATCGAAAACTGGTTGAAGTCCACGGGCCGCAGCAATGTGGACGTCTATTGATGTTGAGGTTCAGGTCTGATCCCACTGGGTTCAGCAGACTCCAACCAACCAAATGAACTGAACTGAACTGAACCATCAACACTGGTCATCCGCCGGGTTCACCCCCAGCGCCATCACCAGAGCTTCAGTGACGCTCACGGCCTCGAGCAACACCAGATCAAGTTCGCCGGCCAAGGGTCCCAGGCCACTTCCCTTTGGCACAACGGCCCGTCTGAATCCCAGCCGAACCGCCTCCTGAAGGCGCAATTCGAGCTGACCAACAGGACGGATCTGACCACCGAGTCCCAGTTCGCCAAGCAGAACCGTGCCCGCAGGCAGGATCAGATCCCGGAAACTGGCCACAATCGCTGCCGCGACGCCGAGATCAGCCGCAGGTTCATCAACCTCGAGCCCCCCAGCCACGGCCAGATAGCAGTCATAACGAGACAGGGGCAATCCCATGTGCTTCTCAATCACAGCAAGGATCTGGTGCAGACGGTTGGTACTGATCCCGGTGGCCGTTCGCCGCGGGCTGGCATAACTGGTGACACTCACCAGCGCCTGAAGGTCCACCAGCAGAGAGCGAGTTCCCTCGCAGGCCACGATGGTTGCCACGCCGGAAGCACTCTCCCCGCTGAGGAACAGCTCACTGGGATTGGCCACCTCAGCCAGACCTCTGCCCTGCATCTCGAACAGCCCCAGCTCGTGGGTGGCGCCAAAGCGATTCTTCACCGCCCGCAGCAAGCGATGGCTGGCAAAACGATCTCCTTCGAAGGTCAGCACAGCATCGACGAGATGCTCCAACACCTTCGGGCCTGCCAGCAGGCCCTCCTTGGTCACATGACCCACCAGCAGCAGCGCCGTGTTCTGACGTTTGGCAAACCGCTGCAATGTGGCTGCGCATTCACGCACCTGAGCCACAGAACCTGGGGCGCTGGAGAGTTCCGTGTCATGCAGAGCCTGAATGCTGTCGATGATCACAACCGCAGGTTGAAAAGCTTCCAGCTCCTCCAGCACAAGCTCAAGATCTGTTTCGGCAAGCAGCTGCAGAGGCGTTTCGCTGCCGGCGAGTCGCTGCCAGCGCAACCTCACCTGCTGCGCAGATTCCTCAGCACTCACATAGAGCACTGAGATCTGATCGGCCATGGCCGCAGCGCTCTGCAACAGCAGTGTGCTCTTGCCAATACCTGGATCACCACCCACCAGCACCAGGGATCCAGGCACCAAACCGCCGCCGAGCACACGGTCAAATTCCGGGTAACCCGTCGGTAAACGTTCCAGGGGCTGATCCCCCAAGGCCATCATTGAGGCGGAGCGACGGGCCACGGCTGGCGCTGCTGGATCCATACCGGCGCGACCACGGCCATCTTTTGAGGCCACTCTTTGCTCGACCAGTGAGTTCCAACTTCCACAACCGGAACAACGACCGAAGAACTGACGCGTCTGAGCCCCGCAGCTCTGGCAGACATAAGTTGAAGCGTTACGAGCCACGTAGATCTGTGAAGAAAGTTGGCTAAGGATGAACAAGTGCCCTCATGGGCCTTTTATCTAGTGCCATGTTGACGCCGACTCCAGGCGATATGACGGCCGCCATCTCCTCAAAGGAAACCATCCTCGTCGTGGATGACGAAGCGAGTATCCGCAGGATCCTCGACACCCGTCTCTCCATGATCGGATATCAGGTGATGACTGCCTGCGATGGCAACGAGGCACTGGAGATCTTCCGTAATACAGAACCTGACCTGGTTGTTCTTGACGTGATGATGCCGAAGCTGGATGGCTACGGCGTCTGCCAGGAACTGCGCAAGGAATCAGATGTTCCAATCGTGATGCTGACAGCTCTCGGTGATGTCGCCGACAGGATCACCGGCTTGGAACTGGGAGCTGACGACTATGTCGTGAAACCCTTCAGCCCCAAGGAACTTGAAGCGAGGATCCGCTGCGTTCTGCGCCGGGTTGAGAAGGAGGCGATTGCCGGGATCCCCAACTCCGGCGTGATCCAGGTCGCTGATCTGAAAATTGACACCAACAAGCGACAGGTCTTCCGCTCTGATGAGCGCATTCGCCTGACTGGCATGGAATTCAGCCTGCTGGAACTCCTGGTCAGCCGCTCAGGAGAGCCCTTCAGTCGCGGAGAAATCCTCAAGGAAGTCTGGGGGTATACACCTGAGCGACATGTGGATACACGGGTCGTTGATGTTCACATTTCCAGGCTGCGCTCCAAACTGGAAGATGATCCGGCCAATCCCGAGCTGATTCTCACAGCAAGGGGAACCGGCTACCTGTTCCAGCGCATTATCGAATCCGTTGCCTCCGAAGGACCCTGAATCCTCCACGTCCCCAGGCCTGAGGGGCAAGACAAGCCGACCCAGGGCCATCAGGCGTCTGGTGATCTGGTACAGGCGCAACGCTGCTGTCACCAGCCTTGTTGACAGCGCCACCAGCTCAGCAACAGCAGCAGGAAACGTGGCCGGGTCTGTTGTCTCAGGAGCAGGCTCGGTGGTCTCCAGTGCGGGCTCGGTGGCGGGCTCGGTGGCCGGCTCGGTGGCCGGCTCTGTGGTCTCCAGTGCGGGCTCGGTGGCGGGCTCGGTTGCAGGAAGCGTGCTGCAACCCCTTGTCTTTGATCCCTTGAGACGGCTCCAGGGCAGTGCAAGCAACAGCGACGATCAGCCCATCGACGATGGCGATCGTCTCTGGGTGGCCGTGGATGGCATGGGTGGAGACAAGGCCCCTGGCGCGATCCTGGATGGCTGTCTGCAGGCCATTGAACGGCTGCCCCTGCGCATCAAGTTTGTGGGTGAGACCGACCGGGTCCTGGATGCGGCCCGGGAACTCGGACTCACAGAAGCCATTGAAGTAGCCAGCGAGGCAGGTCATCTCGAGCTGGTGGCCAGCGGACCTTCCGTGGAAATGCATGAGGAGGCCACCGCTGTTCGCCGCAAACGCGACGCCAGCATCAACAGGGCGATGGACCTGGTCAAACGGGGAGAAGCCCTGGCGATGTATTCAGCTGGAAATTCAGGGGCCGTGATGGCCGCAGCCATCTTCCGCCTTGGTCGACTTTCAGGTATCGACAGGCCAGCGATCGGTGCTCTGTTTCCAACCAAGGATCCAGGTCAGCCCGTCCTGGTTCTCGATGTGGGGGCGAACATGGACAGCAAGCCGGCCTACCTGCACCAGTTCGCCTTGCTGGGGAATATCTATTCCCGTGATGTGCTTCAGGTGGACGTTCCCCGGATCGGGCTGCTCAACATCGGCGAAGAGGCCTCCAAAGGCAATGAACTGGTTCAACAGGCCTATGAGCTGCTGAATCGGGAAAGCCGCATCAACTTCTCAGGCAACTGCGAAGGAAGGGATGTGCTCTCTGGGGAATTCGATGTGGTGGTTTGTGATGGCTTCACGGGCAATGTGCTGCTGAAGTTCCTGGAGTCCGTGGGCAGCGTGCTGCTGGATGTGCTCAGAGCTGAATTGCCTCGCGGCAGACGCGGCAAGGTGGGATCCGCATTCCTGCGAAGCAACCTCAGACGGATCAAGAAGCGGCTCGATCATGCGGAACATGGTGGGGCGCTGTTGCTGGGCATCAATGGGATCTGCGTGATCGGCCATGGCAGCAGCATGGCTCTGTCGGTGGTGAGCGCCTTGCGTCTGGCTCACTCAGCAGCCAGTCATGGCGTGATGGATGATCTGGCTGAGCTGCAACGGCCACCTACAGGGGGTGCCTGACCTGCCAGAAGGCAGCCGAGATGGGGCCTCCTGTGATTGACTGAGGCCACTGTGGGACCGCGTCCCCCTTGGTAGGCACGTCCATCAAACTCAACGGCATCGCTCTGGTTGGCAGTGGCAGCGCGACTCCATCGCAGGAAATCAGCAACGAACACCTAGGAGATCGCGTCGAGACCAGCGATGAGTGGATCCGTACGCGGACCGGCATCGGAACACGCCGGATCAGCGCTCCTCAAGAGAATCTCTCGAATCTCGCCCATCGATCTGCCAGTGAGGCCATCGTCATGGCGGGGTGGGACCCAGCGGATGTTGAGCTGATCCTGCTGGCCACATCCACGCCAGATGATCTCTTTGGATCCGCTCCGCAGGTTCAGGCACTTCTTGGTGCAACGAATGCAGTGGCTTTTGATCTCACGGCCGCTTGCAGTGGTTTTCTTTTTGCGCTGGTCTCAGCAGCCCAATTCCTGCGCACCGGGTCGATGAAACGTGCCCTGGTGATCGGCGCCGATCAACTCAGCCGTTGGGTCGACTGGGACGACCGTGGCACCTGTGTGCTGTTCGGCGATGGTGCAGGTGCAGTTGCCCTTGAGAGCACAGCGCCGGATCAGGATGGACTCCTGGGCTTCAAGCTGAAATCCGATGGCCGTCGCGGCGACTCCCTGACCCTGAGGCAAATCGACGAGCATCTGCCCCTCGTCGATGGCAGCAGCCACCAGCGCGGGGGGTTCTCACCCATCCAGATGAACGGTCAGGAGGTGTTCAAATTCGCAGCGAGGGAGGTGCCGATGATCCTGCAGAACCTCCTCTCGCAAACGGCTACTGACGCCGCAAGCCTGGACTGGTTGCTGCTTCATCAGGCCAACCAGCGCATCCTCGATGCTGTGGCCGATCGTTTCGCCATTCCCCATGAGAAGGTTCTCAGCAACCTGGCCAATTACGGCAACACCTCTGCCGCGACCATTCCCCTGATGCTGGATGAAGCCGTCAGATCAGGGCTGGTTCAACCGGGACACCTGATCGCCAGCAGTGGTTTCGGTGCCGGCTTGAGCTGGGGTGCAGCCTTACTCCGCTGGCAGGGGCCCTCCTAATCTCCGGCAAACCAGAACAAAGGTTGCCAATGTCAATCGCCTGGGTGTTCCCCGGTCAGGGCTCACAGAAGCTCGGTATGGCTGATCCCATCCTCGGTCTCAAGGATGCCGAAGCAAGATTCAACCTTGCCTCCGAACGGATGGGACGGGATCTGCTCTCGATCTGCCGGGGCGAGGCTGATCAGGACCAGGCTCCTGCAGACATCAACGACACCCGCAATACCCAGCCAGGGCTTTTCGTCGTGGAATCATTGCTGGTGGATGAGCTCAAACGGCAGGGCCGGGAAGCCTCCTTGGTGGCAGGACACAGCCTTGGTGAATTGGTGGCCCTCTATGCAGCCGGGGTCTTTGATTTCAGCACCGGTTTGCAGTTGATGCTGCGGAGATCGGAACTGATGGCCGCAGCTGGCGGTGGTTCGATGACAGCCGTGATCGGTTTCGATCGCGAACAGTTGAATGAACTGATTGCCAGCACTAAGGATGTGGT
>MPMF02227090.1_pt1 | contig 12620 bp, 15 predicted proteins | sample 1617271 | NCBI WGS metagenome assembly MPMF02 (sample SAMN05944812, study PRJNA350692) | marine metagenome | biome: marine; feature: ODZ; material: water; isolation source: 120 m water sample prefiltered with 30 um filter, filtered on to 0.2 um... | place: Pacific Ocean | collected 2012-04-09... | reverse complement strand
TAAGCATCTATAGTATCTCCGTCTATTACCCTTTTCAGTTTCGCATAATATTCATACATTATGTTAACGGGTTATAGATAAAATTTTGCTTATTTGGGCATCTAATACTCCTGCACGATTTGGCCAGTGGATGTATGCCTTAGAAGGATTACTTTTCAAATTCTTTAACAATGGAATAATTAACTTTTCCAATGCTTTAAGTTTTTTGGCTTTGTACTCCTCAAACTCAACTTTTTTGGCTTCAAGTTCGGCCTCTTGGGCTTCCTGCCGTGATAGTAGGTCGGCCAGATTATTATTAATATCACCAAAATCTACTGTTCCGTCTTGATTAAAATCTAAGTCTCGGACTTCGTTTACTTGAGTTTCAATAACATCAAGTTTATCCGTGATACCACTCAAGTCTACATTAACTTCAGGAGCATTGACTGTAGTTTCTTTAGCAAGAATTTCATCAAGTTTATCTTCAAGAGGACCCAGGTCAGGCATATCACCTGCCGTGAGTGCATCAACTTTTTCTAATGCAATAATTTGGTCTAGTTTGTTTTCAAGTCCAGATAAATCCACATCTGCTGATTCGATGTTTGTCACGCCCTCAGTTGGAATTAAAGCCAGAATTGCATCTAGTTTTTGAGTAATCGGTCCTAGGTCGGCCGCTACTGCTTGTGTAGTTTGTTGAACAACTGTGGTGATATCGGAATCATCAGTGTCAGAAAAGGAAAATCCCCAATCAAAATCACCTTGCTCTATTTCACCTTGTTCAGAATCTATATCATCTGCCATTTGTGTTTCTCCCTTAATATTTCACCCCTATATTATACTTAGGGATAAGTTGCCAATTGGGTTTCTCCTTGAACGATATAATCTTAAACTGGCCCACGTTCCCCATTGGCAGTAATTTTTCTTTCTGTACAATCTTTAATAAATTCCATTCCTGAAGTAAGTTAATGATTGCGTTTCGTCTTTCAATATCGACATTTGTTATGTTTGTCGGCTTGCCATCTAAGGCAAATAATTCTTTAAAATGGACAATATAATATTGTCCTTGTTTATGAAGTATATGAGTTGATTGATAAAGGATTTTATCTCTGTTTGAGGCTACACCCATTCGGGTAAGAGTTTCTTTTATCTTCAAAAAATCATCATCCTCTGCAAAGGTAATTTCTACCATATTTGAGGGTGACCAATCGACTATTTCTTCATCGTTTCTTCCTTGTAGTTGCATTATCAGTTCCGCCCTTTGAGAGTCTGAGGCGTATATCCTCAATTTCCGATTCGGTGAGAAGGTCTAAAACCTCCCTGGCCCTTTGTTCATTATAATTATAAAACTCTTTAATGAGTTCCAAATTTGCTGATGATCCTGTAGCCTTGGCCCATTTAGACCAGCGTTTTTTCTTTCTTAAACTATTTATAAAATAGTCATATTGAAGCAAAGGGTCCAACTGATAGTGGACATTCATTTCATTTACATACATTACAGTATCAACATTCATACTCAAGGCACGATTAATTATGAAGCAATTTCTTCCATATTCTGCTTCATCCATATCACCCGTACGGACCAGATTCTTATGTCCGTAGTTGATATCGGGTAAAATCTCTTTAAATAAATCAGGCATCTTCGTATTGATTAAATTCTGTATCTTCTGTATTTATTTCTAAAGTGGGGGGCGAATAACGGGATGGGGCGGTCTTTCCGAGAAAGATTGTATCTAGTAAAGACTCAACAGCCCAATTGGGTGCTTGTCCTGCTGGATGCTGGACACACCGACCTTCTCGAAAGAAGTAAGTGACCGGATGGGAACCTACTGGAAATGTCAGAGGCTCATTGATTTGATAAAATTTAATGTCTTTATACTTCTCCATTTTAGAGATTGGTTCCATTACATTTGGTAAAAAACGGTCACATACTGGACACGTTGACTTTACGTGGACAAAGACACAAAATTTATTGGCGTTGGCAACCTTCAATGCTTTCTTTTCAGTTACTACTGGGAATACGTTTTTACTCATCTAACTCTCCTTCACAAATGTTCCGCCAGCGGACAAATGTCCTCTTCGGTCTTTAATCTCATTATACGCTGTTTGAACACATTTGTCGAATGATATCCCTTTAACTTTACAAACCCCTCTCAGAGTCACGTAAATATCTCCGATGGCATCTACTAGGGCATCATCGTCATTATGATTTATGGCATCCAAAAGTTCAGTGGTTTCCTCCAGAGTTTTTATTGCCTGACCCATAAGGGTTCCGTTAGCAGTAATACCTCTATCATCCATCCACTTATCTATTTTCATATCATTTCTAATATACATTACTTCGCTCATTTCCATTCTACCTCTACCATCACTTCTGTCAAGAAAGCGACTAAATTAATTTCAGCATCCTGTACGAATGCCTGTTTGTATTGATAATCTGCAATCAGCAAGACTACCTGCGGGATACTTTGTGGTTGTAAATACTGGTGCATCTGATCATACATTTGACGATAAATTGCAATCGGGTCTGTATCGATATTATCAACAACCCATTGTCTCATACCGCTGAAATCCTTGTCTTTCAACATCGTCATTAAACTATCTAAGTCTGCTTGTCCAACTCGGGCGAGAATACCAGTATCAACAGTGCCACCTGCACAATATCTCTGGAGTTCATTTAGTGTTCTACGCATATCAGGAAAATGGCGTTTAATCAATTCAGCCAGGGCTGGCTTACTTTCGATTGTAACACCTTCTTCACCGAGTATATTGATTGTTCGATTCATAAAATCGCCCATTAGACCAGGCAATTCTTTGTTGCCTATTCTAAAATCAATATATGTAGTTCGGGAGTGGATTGGCTCGATAATCTTGTCCTTGAAATTACAAGTCAAGATGAATCTTACATTCTTGGAAAAATGCTCTATGAAGCCACGTAGTGCAGGCTGAAACGATTGTGGATTCAGATAATCTGCCTCATCTAATATAACACATTTCTTCCCACCATCAAAGGAGACAGTAGAAGCAAACGTGGAGATATCGTTCCGCAACGTGTCGATATTTCTATCAAGCGATCCATTAATAACTAACGTAGTATAACCAAGTTCTTCACATAGGGCTTTGGCGACAGTGGTCTTGCCTGTTCCTGCTGAACCACTCAGCAAGAGATTTGGCATATCCCCATTCAACAAAAATTCCCGAAATGTATCTTTCAGAGAATCTGATAAAATACATTCGTCAATTTTCTTAGGGCGATATTTTTCTACCCAGAGAAAATCTTTATTCATAAGTTGAATCCTGTTCTAAAGCAATCCAATAAGTTAGTTTACCATCTGTAGTGGTCAACTTTGAAATCTTCTTGGATGAAATTTCAACATCGTAATCGCCCGGTAACATCTTCATACGTTCGGTTAAGAAGAAGAATTTGAATTCGGTTTCAGAATCACCACCAATGTAATCGCCCACTTCAACACTAAATGTATTTGAAGTATCGTTCCTCTTATCAAGGACTTCGGCAATCACTTTACTTGGGTCACTCTTACCTCTTCGGATGACCAAATCAGGAACTGCTAGAGTACCAGTTGCTCGTTGAAGTTTATCCAAAGTTTCCGCTGTCAATCTGAATTTCACTTCACTTGACGGCATCTCAATCTTTGAGGTTGGATATACGATAATTTCCTTATCAGCAAACCAGTAGTTACAGTTTGACCCATTAGCGGAAGTAATCGTTGCAGATTGCTCACCGAATTCAATCTCTGGGTCGTCAAATAATGACACAACCGACAGAAATTCGTTGAGGTCATAAATGGCAAAATCTTCACCATTAGAACTTTTGAATGTTTCTGGCACCGTTGCTGAGGCCAAAACATTCTTTTGCACGGAGACCGTGTTCAGTTCTTTACCCTCTGTAAAGAGTATCGACTGATTGATTGAGGCAAAGTTCTTCAATACTTCAAGCGTGTTTTCACTTAATTTCATAATATACTAACTCCTATTTTCAATTGTTAATGACAATTATACGCGAATGTACCATACTTGTCAACCCTTATTAAGATTTAATGATATCAACAAGTCGGCGGCGTGTCTTTTCAAACTCCGTCGGTTTAGCATTGGCGGCCTGTTTTCTCTCAAACGCCATTGCTAGAATTAGATAGTGTGTTGCCTTGATTAGGTCTTTTTCATTCTTGCCATCTTTCTTGCCATATCTCATTAGATACTTGATGGCGTTATCTATAGAGGTTGAGGCGAGTGTTCCTCTATATGCAAATACATCGATTGTTTGGAGGTCATCCTTGTCGTTGGTGTAATGACTAGAGTAAGTCGATTTAAGATGGGATTCTATTGTATCTAAAATTTGACCCTCTCCGTATTTCCACGGGAAAGGAGGTTTTACTTCAAAGTCGTTATCGCTCATTCAATTCTCCAACATAATATTTTCTTCTAATTATAAAAAGACCTCGACCCCCAAAAGAGGAAGGGGTCGAGGGTGTTGAATGAGGGGACTCAAACTGCCCCACGGAGTTATCTAGTTTCAAGGCGTATTCAACATTTTACGCATCGGAATCTTTATCATCCCAGTCGCTCTCATCGGCTACTTCGTCAGTAACTTCTGACGTGGCGTCAGTGGCTATACCAGCATCAATCTTTTCGTAGAGACTCATAAAAGACTCACGGGTTTCGTCATCAAAACGCTCAATGGCCATCTTGATGGCTTTTCCTCGGTCACCGAAGATTGAGTAAGATTTGATGATATCAACAAGTCGGCGAGTTGAAACAATTTCGTCAACCCCGCCCTCTTCAAAAGTCTTACGGATGATATCACCCCACATTGTTAAGTTGGGGATAAACTTGCCAAGTGATTCACTAGCAATACCGAAACTTTCAGCGGCTTTCGTGAGAATCTTTTTCTCAGTGGCCTCTGGAGGGTAAGGCTGATACATCGTAACAGAGAATCTGTCAAGGAAAGCCTCGTTCATTACGTTGGTACCGATAAAGCGACCATCGTCTGAACCCTTACCTTTCGTATTAGCAGTAGCGATGATTGTGAAACCATCAGCAGGCTCAATCCATTCAGCACGTTTCTTAATGAAGTAACCCTTGCCCTCAAGAACTGACTGGAGAGCCATAATCTTGGAAGAACCGAGGTCAACTTCGTCAAGTAGTAAAACCGCACCGCGTTTCATTGCTTCAACAACTGGACCATATTGGAAGACAGTCTCGCCATTCACGAGGCGGAAGCCTCCAAACAAATCATCTTCGTCAGTTTCAGCGGTGAAATTAACTCGTATCATTTCACGACCAAGTTTTGCACAAATTTGTTCAATACCGAATGTTTTACCATTACCACTCATACCCGTTAAATAAATCGGGAAGAACAAGCGAGATTTCAAAATTCGCTTGATGTCGGTAACATTACCCCAAGAGACAAATGATTTGTCAATTTTTGGAATAAATGAAATGGTAGTATCAAGTGTAACGGCCGAAGTTCTTTCGGACACTGGACTTGGCATCTCAACTGCCGTTTCAGTAACGGGAGCAGGAGCAACTGGCCTCAGAATAGTTTCAGCAACAGGCATCAGAGGTGCCGGAACTTCCTCGGTCACCGGCAGTCTACGGGTCACTGGGCTAACTGAAACTTTTTCAGCATACTTACACTGTGATGGGATGCAAATATTGTAGGTCGTTGAGACCGTGTCCATATTTGCCTTTGTAACGTCTAAGGTACCGAACAACTCTTTGGTTGCGGCACCGAACTCATTAATTGAAACTCTCTTTTTACTCATAATCTAAAACTCCTTCAACATAATTAAAATATTTTCTCACTCAACAATACATATTATACGTGGTTTTTTGGTATTAGTCAAGATTTTTTTAACCTTTTTTCAATTATTTTCTCTTTTTTTGCCATTTGTTGTATTTTTACAACAGTTGTTCGTATTCCCAGACTGTGGTCATAGGTTCTCCTTTTCAGCCGTTCGGTTCTCCCATCGAACCTCAATCGCACGGGTCTCCGTGCGTTTCTCAGTATTGTTGGGAGAGAGTGGATATCTATACTTGTTTGTCTCGGCTTCGTAAATATCGTAGTGGGTAGTAGGGGTACTGGCCTGAGCGACCCATCGCGCTTGATTGACCAATCTTTCAAACTGGGGAACAGTCAGCCACTCTCCGGTGTCGGGATCGGCTTCAACGTAATATTGTGGAATCACTGCATCGTTGATTTGGTAGTTTTTGTCTTTCATATTTTCTCCTTAGTTTTAAGCAACTATACTCACAAATTCATTCAGCATCATTTTATTAACTTTTCGGGCAGAAGTAAATTTACGGAACTGAGTGCGTAATTTACCCTTCGCAACTGAACCATCAGCATTTCGGTCGGGCTCACTGAACTCAGCCGCCTTATCTAATGCCTTATCGTTCACGAGGAAGTAAGTATCATAACCAGCCTCTTTCAACCCTACATAACCATTCTTCGTACAGAATGATTTCATTTTCACACCTTGGTCACCGTAACCAAATTCATAATTGATTGAACTATTAATCGTTTTCCGGTCGGTGATATGGAACCCGATAACATTGATTTTGTGTCGAATCGCTAGATTAGATAACAAACCAGAAGTCAAACCAGAACGACCTCTGATGCGGGGTTTATCATTGATAATACGTTTCGTTTTACGGTCACGAATCACTGGATGCTTTTTTTCTGGAGCTTGTGAAGCGTAAATGCCTTTTTCTTCATTTTCGTCAATAGAGAAGTATTTTTGGTTCACGTCAGCCCCACCATCAGTTAGGAAAATCGCATTGATTTTTTCTTTACCCGTTTCTTTTTTGAAATCAGCAATCATATCGTGGGCGGCGATAATCGCCTCGTTCAACGGAGTGGAACTCATATCGTGAGCCCGTGGAGTACTCAACCCAGAGTAGTCAAGTGATTTGCCGAGGAACGCAAGGTTCATTAACTGCTTATTGAAATCACGACCAGACATTTTCTCACTGAAATATTCGTGCATACCCAATTGCCTAGGCACTAAGTGGTCTGTGTGGTTCTCTGACTGAACATAGAATTTTCTTGTTGTTTCGTTCAACATACCGGCGGTGTTTGAGAAACTCATAACTCGGAATGGAATACCTACTTTTCTCGCAAACATCACTAGGGTCAATAACTGCTTAACGGTACTTTCCATCTTACCGTGCATTGAACCTGACCAGTCAACCCACATCATAAGAGCGTGATTACGGCCATCTTTAACCGCGGCTACCCTCTTGAAAATATCTTCATCAGTTTTGTATTTGTGAAGTTTGTTCATATCAAGAACACCAGAACGACTAATAGAAGTTCTGCGGTACTCGGTTGCGGCTTGTTTCATCTCAAATTCTTTAACCATATAGTTAACAATCTGGGAAGTATCTTTCTTCCAAACCCTAAATTCTAATTCGTTTTTCTTTTTTTGTTCTTCGGCTGGATCATTGTTCCAATACCCAGTGTATGAATCATTATCTGCCCAATGTGTGTTAAGAGCATCAAAGGTTTTCTTCCAAGGCACAAGTGATTTTTTGTAATCAACTTTCGGTAGGTCAAGATAAATTGGCTCACTTGCCTCTTCATCGTTCAATTGTTGCATCATTGAATCAAAAGCATCTTGAGTTTCTGGCTGGGGAACTGAAGATTTAAAATCTGGAGACTCTTCATCTTCATCATTACCCTCAGCACCATTCTGGGCTTCGGCAGTATCATCTTCGGATTCATCATCACCTTCATCAGAATCATTTTCGCCACTCTCACCATCTTCTTCAGAATCGGATGATGGGGGGCTGGGTAACTCACCGTTTGACTCCGCATCATTCTCTTCAATAGAGTCAGCATCTAGGTCGTCAAGCGAAAATCCCATATCTTCGGAATCTGTTTCGGCTTCTTTCTCAGCCGTCTCGCCAAGTTCTTGAGCGAGTTTCAAAATATCTTCAAATGTCTCGGCTTTCATAACTCGGTTGCGAAATTCTATCTCTTCATCAGAGAATGGAACTTCCGCATTGACACCCAACTTGAAGTGTATATTAAGTCGGTCAGCCAAACCATATGAATCTAAATCGCGGCCGTTGATGCCAAAGAAATCTTCTCGACCCAAAGCATCATACATCTGGAAGAAAGTACGTTTCATCCCAGGATATTTGATTTTCATCTTACGTTCAATTCTAGCATCTTCGAGGATGTTAGCATAGGCTTTAAGACTTGGGTTTTCTTTAGCGAATTTGACCCACGGTTTGTGGGGAGTGTACAAGGCGTGGCCAACTTCGTGACCAATCAAACCCTCATACATTGTATCGTTCATATCTTTCCAGAGGGGAAGGCGCAGAACTCGGTTCTTAACGTCAAATGAAGCAGTAGATACTTTTTTGTGTTCTACGTGAATGTTCTCGGTAGCCATCAATCTGGCTAGAACATTTTTACTTTCGATATTGACTAATTTTGAACTCATTAAATCTTCTCAATTTCTTGTTTTCATCAATTTATAACTATATTATACGCACCTCTGACCCACCTGTCAAGTTTTTTCTCACTTTTTTTGCCATTTGTTGTATTTTTACAACAGTTGTTCGTATACCCAGACTAAGGTTTGATCCAATCTGCAAAATCTCCTCTGACAGGATATATCACAAAAACTTCAGTTTCACATTGTTATCATAATAGATAGCAAATGTGTCGGCATATTTTCGTATCGTATCTGACTGGGGTCGTCTGAAACTCGGTTTAGAAGTTCCGCGATATCTCAGTCGGCGATTTTTACTCGGTAGCAATTTCAATACTTCGCCTTGCAAGTCCATTGGAATTCCTTTGAATGCCGATGTCTCTTTTGCGGGCGATTTAAACTTACTCAAAAAGTCCACCGTTTCTTGTGGGTGGCAACAGTAAATGGTATGTGTGGTCATAGGTTCTCCTTTTCATCAATTTATAACTATATTATACGCACCTCTTGACCCACCTGTCAAGTCTTTTCTCACTTTTTTTCACTCTGTAAGTCATTGATTTTACTAGATAATTGAAAAAACTTTGAATTTATTTCATTTTTTTCGTCTCCTGTGACTAATTTGTCACTATTTTTGAGAAATTTTGGTCTTTTTCGACTGAGATTACTCGACCGAACTTGTCTAATATCTGGTCTCCCTTGTGGGATATCACAAATGCGTTGCAATCTTCTCCGAGAGAATTCAGAATTCCCAAGAAGTCCTCAACACCAGTGGAATCTAGACTGCTATCGAATATCTCATCTAGAACAAGAAGGTTAGTTGCGACAGAGGATTTCAATTTTGCGACCTCACGCCACGTAAACAGGAGAGCTAAATCAATTCGGAGTTTCTCGCCCTCGGAGAAGGACCCATATTGGAACGCATCTCGCCCACGGCTTTTGATTGTCTCGTTGAATGCCTCATCCAGTTCAAAATTGATGTAGAAGTTCAGAGCGGAGAGGTACTTATTGATTAGTTGATTGATTAGCGGAAGATAGTTTCTTATGATGAGAGTTTTGATTCCACTATCCTTCAGCAATTCTTGGACAGTATTCAGATGGTGCTTCTTGTCTTGTATATCATATTTGGTGGTACGGAAATCATCTAGTCCACTTTTACTGCTTTCAAGTTGTTCTTGGTCATCCTTCGCTTCGTGTTTTTCGATAGATTCTAATAGACGTTGTTCAAGTCTGCCCACATACTCATTAATACCAGATATACTATTGCCCTTGTCGGCAATCTTGGTGAGGATATCCTCGATGTCATTTATTCTGTTGGTGACATCCGTTAATTGTCCATTGATATCTTCTAGTGCATCATCTAATTCTTTTTCCTTAGCAGTTAACTCCGCGGCCACTTTTGTACTATGTTCTTCTGTAATAGGTTGCAGGCAGGTTTGACATTCTTCAAGGTCTTGAATAGTACGGAGTTGCTGATCAATATGATTTTTCTTGTACGCCATCTTACCTTTGAACTCGGTAAGTTTCGTGTGTTTCTTCTGCTTGGGTTTATAGTCGGATATTTGTTCTCTAAGGTCTACAATATCATCATTCAACGTCTTAATCTGTGTCTGACAATCAGTAAGTTCCTTTTTCTTTTCTGCAATAGCGCCTTCATTGTTATCTTGGATTTCCTTTAGATGGGCTTCTTGTAGACTGATACTCTGTTCCAGTAGTTCTATTTGATGTTCACATTTAATCAACTGGTCTTTATTGTCTGTCACTCGTTGCTTAACAAGGTCATTCATAACACCAAAGATTTGGATGTCAAGAAGTTCTTCAATGATGGACCTTCTATCTCCTGCTCCGAGCCTCATAAATGGAATAAATGAACCAGAGCCAAGGACGACAATCTGTCGGAAAGATTTTTCATTCATTCGTAGAACATATCGTTCTAAGTAATCCTGACTATCTCTGGCAGATGCCATCTGGTCGTTCATTGCACCATTAACATAAATTTCAAATATCGCTGGTTTTATACCACGCTTAACAAAGTATTTCTTTCCGCCTGCTTCAAATTCCAGTTCAACTTCACAATTCTTCTGATTAATAGAATTAACGAGTTGACCCAATTTGACTTTACGAAAAGGTTTACCGAAGAGGCCAAAAGAAATGGCATCCAGAAACGTGGATTTACCGGCACCGTTGATGCCAATCATTAGAGTAGTGCGAGTATCGTCTATAAGAATTTCTACTGGCTTGTTACCCGTTGATAAGAAATTCTTATAGCGTACAGATTTAAACTTAATCAAATTGACCTCTCTAAAAAATAAACATAAAGTTGGTTAATATTATATCAGGATTCTTTCTGTTTGTCACCCCTTACATTCTTTAATGTGTTTTCTAGTATGGTTCTTGCTGATTCTGTGAGTGAGGATTCAGGTAATTTTGGTAGGTCATTGGCCGTGATAGTAACCGAACTGACTTCCGACCGAGGTTTTCTTCTTGTTGTTTTCGTCATAATTATCTCCTATATTGATAATGCTTCCACATATACTTCGTGGAGTATCTTTTTCACTTGTGTACTATTATCTATACTCAAATTATCCACGTACTTTTCCAGCGTGGTAATAGTATCTTCTGTCTCAAATTCAATTTGGCCAGCAGACAATAGTCCGTGGTCTTCAATGATATTAATCATCTCACACCGTTTTTCCAACTCTTCTATCGTATTAGTAAAGAGTTCGATGTCTTCCTTCTTATCTACAATTAACTTGACAATCTGGTCAGTATACGGCTCTGCATCGATTGGCTTGTCCTCGTAGATTATCTTGTTGTGCATCTTGTATGGATTTGGTATAAATTCCATCTCTAGGGTTTCTGTATCAAAGATATGGAAACCACGAGTATCGTTATAATCATTCCACGTTATCTCATACGTATTACCAAGATAATAGATATGACCATTATCATTTTTGGTGTGGAAATGACCAGAATATACTGAGTGGTATTTGTCTAAGAAAACTGGACTTCTAGAATGATATGCGGATTTAACTCCCTTGTTCATCTCAAATCCTTTTAAATCAAAGTGTCCGAATGCTACTTGATTCTTTGACTTCTTGATAAAATCCAATACTTCTTGTTCATTCTCATCTGCAATCCAAGGAATCAAATCTAGTCGATATCCATCAGGCAGTTTCAGATTAGTTGGTTCCGAATAACCAATAACTGGTGTATGGAATGTGTCGTTATTAGGAATACCATCTATATCGAACAATTGCTCAATCGAATTCAATCGTGCGTGATTCTTGAAATATGTATCGTGGTTGCCAACAATCGTGTGCATCGTGAGTTTCTCGGTCACCATTACGCCGATAAACTCTTTCCTCATTCTGTCGAGGGTGTCATAATTGACATACTTCCGCCTATCCATCAAATCACCACTATGAATAATGGTATCGATTTTATGTTTCTTTAGATACGGGAAGAACGTGTTCGTCCAGAATCGATAGAAATAATCGGAAAATGCTTGACTGTCTGACCTTGCACCGAAGTGCGTGTCTGTTATAACTGCTACTTTCATTAGTAGAATAGTTCGAGATTATTAGGGTTCGCTTTCACTTTACCGTCTTTCTCGGCCTTCTTCAATTCTCGTTTGTGTTTCTTCTCTTTCTCTTTACGTTCCATCTCATCAATAAACTCCTTTATGTGAATATGAAAATTTACAGAGCCACGTTCATTGAGGAAATCAAATGATTTCTTATCGTGTTCTTGTAGGGTATCCATTTGCTCAAAACCAGCCTTCTGGTCGAAATACTTATACTTCGCATATTGTTGTTTCTTCTCTTTTTGGATTCGCCTTAGGAAGGCGTAGTAGATAATTTGCGTAAAGTATGCGAAAGGATTCGTACTCTTATCTGGGTCGAAATTGTGCATATACGCAAGACAATTTTCCAGACCATCAGATATCATATCATCTTTATACGTGTAATTTATAAAATTAGGTCTATAGGAAAGTCGTTGTGCTATCTGTAGGAAACACATAGCAATATATTCAGTTACATAGGGTTTAGGTTTTCCCTCTTTTTGGCACTTCTTAATATCAGCCTGATACTCTATCAATGCCTTTAAAAACTCTTTATTGTTGATATAGTGGTTCTTGTTATCTTTATCAACTGGTTCTTTGATTTCACGTTTAGTCATAAT
>MPMF02011589.1_pt1 | contig 12664 bp, 9 predicted proteins | sample 1617271 | NCBI WGS metagenome assembly MPMF02 (sample SAMN05944812, study PRJNA350692) | marine metagenome | biome: marine; feature: ODZ; material: water; isolation source: 120 m water sample prefiltered with 30 um filter, filtered on to 0.2 um... | place: Pacific Ocean | collected 2012-04-09... | reverse complement strand
CTGGCGCGTGAATTCACCTTAAAAACGGAAGGATTCGAAGACATGAGTTCCACAATAGTCGTTTCATTGATTCCCGGAGCCACTGTTACACTATCAAAATAGGCAACAGAAGTGGGAGCCTTGTACTTTAATGTTGTGGTGCCATCTTTAGATAATCGAATAATGGTTTTCATCGTATCCCCCGCAGTAGTGGGGCTGGCTAAAGTGGACAATGCCTTCACCAACATGGTATCTCCCGCCTGATTAACTGAAATCATATCAAAGTCTAAAACAACCGGTAAGCGAATGGTATTTAACATTTCAATTTCTAATTGGGTATCTACGAACTGCATTCCGGAAAATCCCAATGGCATACCCGCAATACTGATTTCAGTCGGTGGAAATTCCTGAATAATATTGGCTTCTAATGATTCAAAGTGAAGTTTTTTCATGGAAATATTCAATGAAACGGATCCTATGTCTGATCCATCCAATGGGATTTTAGCCGATTGTGCAGGAATAGCGGCTGATAGATCTAAATTCAATTGTGTTAAGGCAGAATCTTTTCCCGCTGGATTCGAAAATGTATACCCATCTAAATCATAAGTTTTGTTTATAGTGACACCATTTTTTAATACCGTATCCAGTTTTGTAGAGTCTTTGCCTGCGGGGGGTACAAAATTTTGAAAATTCATCATAAAATCAACATTCAATGGATAGGTACTGGAAACATCCGTTAAGTTGATTTCATTCACTTCAAATCCACTGTTCGTTTTTAACAGACCGGAAAATATTTCAATTTCAGTTGGGAATTCAATGCTGGGCAATGTGATGGGTAAATCTGTTTTTGTCACTTGAACGATGGCTGAATCCAAACCCGCGATTCGAAGTTGAATGGCCACATTCACTTGGACACTGTCGCCTGCGTTGATGGTGACGGTTGCATCAGAAGTACTGGCAATCCCAAAACCAATATCCATCCGGATGGCACCCCCAAGGCTATCTTGACTTAAAGATGTTATCTCCGGTCCGAAAGTATTATCCTTCGTTAAAGATGACTGGGTATGATTAGCCAATGTCTTGGCCGGTGTTGTTATATCCGTAATGAGAGAAACAGTTGGATTCGTCACATCGGTGGGCAATCCTTTATTACTGATAGTGGTATTAAAATCGCTGACACTTGCCCCTGCATCGGCTTGAATGACCATGCCATCTACCGACTGTACAAAACTGGGTAATTGGCTTGCGGGTATGGTGGGGAGTATCAATGTGATTTGAATTATTTCATTGATGGCTGAGGCAATGGCATTCCAAACGGCACTGGTCACAGTCTGATCGCTGGATGGAGGTACCGTAAATACAACGCCTGAGCTATTGGTTAATTGTCCGCCCGGTGCAATGGGAATCGCCAAATTAATTGTGGTATCTAAGGAAAAATCTAATTGTGGTGCAGATACGGGGGCTGAAGCATATTCAATATTTTGATTGAGTTCAATTTCCAGAATATCCGTCCCAATCGATGTATCTGGCAATTCTCCTTCAAACATCAATTGCATCCCAATGGAGTCAGGTGTGGAAAATATTTGTTTATTATCCACCATACCTTCCAAGGAATACTTTTGTTGAACCAATGGGAATGTTAATTCAAAAAACCAAGTGGGCATTTCAAAAGCCAATGGATTTTGAAAATCACAACTCAATGTAAATAGAGAAAGGGCTCCAATCAGATATTTGGAAACCCGTTTTTTTATTGTTGGTTTAGAATTCCTCGGATTATTCATTCTAAATGGTTCATCTAACAAATGATACGCTGTAGAAATTGACCTTAAATAGGGTCCTTTTTCTACAAAAAAAAAGAGCACCGAAAATTCGGTGCTCTTTTCTCATTTTTCAGTGCAAAGATGATGATTAATATCGATACTGTTCCGGTTTGAATGGCCCTTTTACACCTACACCGATATATTCAGCTTGGTCTGACCTTAATTCCGTTAATTCAACACCGAGTTTATCCAAATGAAGCGCGGCCACTTTTTCATCCAAATGTTTGGGCAACACATAAACATCGTTGGAATATTGTTCATTATTCGTCCATAATTCAATTTGCGCCAACGTCTGGTTCGAGAATGAATTACTCATGACAAATGATGGATGTCCCGTGGCACATCCTAGATTAACCAATCTGCCTTCGGCTAAAATTATCAAATCTTTTCCGTCAATAGTATACATATCCACTTGGGGTTTGATGGTATTTTTTGTAGAACCGTGGTTTTCATTCAGCCATGCCATATCTATTTCATTATCAAAGTGACCAATATTACATACGATGGTTTTATCTTTCATGGCTTCAAAATGATGCCCCTGCACAATATCTTTATTACCTGTGGCTGTAACGATGATGTCTGCTTCCGGAATGGCGGTTTCCATTCGCTTCACGGGAAAGCCATCCATGGCTGCTTGCAACGCACAAATAGGGTCGATTTCAGTCACAATTACTCGGGCACCTGCGCCGCGTAACGAAGCCGCAGACCCTTTGCCCACATCGCCATAACCAGCAACGATCGCCACTTTACCCGCCATCATGACATCTGTAGAACGACGAATGGCATCGACTAAGGATTCTTTACAACCATACTTATTATCAAATTTTGACTTGGTGACAGAATCATTCACATTAATAGCCGGCATGGTTAATGTTCCGTTTTTAACCCGTTCATATAGACGATGAACGCCGGTTGTGGTTTCTTCTGATAACCCATTGATGCCAGCCACCAATTCCGGAAAATCATCCAATACCATATTGGTTAAATCGCCACCATCATCTAAAATCAAATTCAATGGTTTGCCATCTTCAAAGGCAAATAATGTTTGCGCAATGCACCAATCGAATTCTTCTTCATTCATACCTTTCCAAGCATACACAGGGACCCCTGTATCTGCGATTGCGGCGGCGGCATGATCCTGGGTTGAAAAAATATTACAGGAAGACCACGTCACTTCTGCACCCAATTCTGTTAATGTTTCGATTAAAACAGCAGTTTGAACCGTCATATGCAGACAGCCGGCAATCCGTGCACCCGCTAAGGGTTTAGAGGGGCCATATTCTTTTCGAATGGCCATCAGGCCGGGCATTTCTGCTTCGGCTAAGGTGATTTCTTTTCTCCCCCATTCAGCGAGAGAAATATCTTTAACCTTATAAGGCGATTTTTCTGTTTGAGTCATTTCTGCTAAAGCCATGTTTAATTCCTTTCGGATACAGCTGATTTCAATGCATCAACCATATCTGTTTTTTCCCACGTAAATAAATCATCTTCTCTCCCAAAATGGCCATTGGCTGCTGTGGGGAGATATCGCGGGTGTTTTAATTTTAAGTGATGAATAATGCCACCTGGTTTCAAGGGGAATACCGATTGCGCAATTTCCGTTAATGCTTCGTCTGATAAAGATCCAGTGCCAAATGATTTCACATAAAAAGAAGTGGGTTCAGCCACACCAATACTGTAAGAAAATTGCACTTCACATTTATCGGCCAATCCTGCAGCCACAATATTTTTAGCAATATAACGTGCCATATAAGCAGCCGACCGATCCACTTTAGATGGATCTTTTCCGGAGAACGCACCACCACCATGTGGGGCATAACCTCCGTAGGTATCCACAATAATTTTCCGCCCTGTTAACCCTGTATCTGCTTCGGGACCGCCAAATACAAATCGACCGGTGCCATTCACAATAAACGAATCATCATAGGGCATACCACAATCATCTAATACAGGTTTGATTATTTTTTCGATCATTTCACTTTCAACAAAATCATGTTCTGCCGCTTCTGTGCCAAATTGACCTAACATATCATCATGCTGTGTGGCAATGACCACATTCGTAATCGATACAGGTTTGCCATCTTCATAGGCCACGGACACTTGAGATTTGCTATCAGGTCTCAACCATGGAATGGTGCCATCTTTACGCAGTTCAGACATTCGTTCTACCAACCGATGAGATAGATGAATGGGTAAGGGCATGAGTTCTTTTGTTTCATTGCATGCGAATCCAAACATAAGTCCCTGATCTCCTGCGCCCTGCTCTTCATGGAGGCCAGACCCTTCATCTACACCTTGGGCAATTTCTGGGCTTTGTTTATCCAACATGGACATCACCTTCACCGTATCATTGTCCATACCGTATGCTTTATCCGTATAACCAATATCCCCCAATGTATCTTTCACCACACGTTCAACATCCACAAACCCTTTAGAGGTGACTTCTCCGGATACCACAACAGTGCCTGTCGTAGCCAATGTTTCGCAGGCCACCCGAGAATTGGGGTCCTGGGCCAAAAGATTATCTAAAATCGCATCGGAAATCGCATCACAGACTTTATCTGGATGCCCTTCAGATACTGATTCAGACGTAAAAATATATTTGCTCATTTGTATTCCTAATGATTATTGATTTTCAAGCGCAGAAATTACGTGCTTTGGTAAATAGACTCCAAACGATTGGGGAGATATATTTTTTGAAAAAAAAAGTAGGAAACCGCTCAGTTACCCTATCCCACATTAGAGGAAATATATTAGTAAAAAGATAAATACTAATTCTCCAGATTTGAGAATGTGACGTAGCGCACAAGAGCAAAACGCGAAGTCATACCATTGAAGTTTGTTTTGAGTTACGACAATGATGGTTTTGGATACCGGATAATTTTTGCAAAATTTCCGGTATGACAGCAATGAGAGGATTTATTGCCTACAACTCTAATCCTTACTCCAAACTTTTATCATCCCGGAATTTGAAAGATATCCGGGATTTAGGCTGATATTGGCTGTTTTTCAATTACAAATGATGTAGCCTTAAAAATAATATAACGAATCCTAATTCGATTTAAATAAGAGATTTACCGATGTTTTTTCCACTGATCAACAATCTTGACCATTTGCGTTGAAATTTTATCAACACAATCATCGATGGATTTAAACCCATTAGGATCAGATGATTTTGCATGCAAGTTATGTTGAGGTATATGGAGATTGATTTCGGTAATAAACATACTTTTTTCATGTAACATTACAATTTCACATTGGCTGATTCGATCAAAATGTTTTTCGAATCGTGCGACTCCTTCTTCCGCATAATCTTTTAAATTATCCGGGGCTTGAAAATGACGTGCTGTAAAATTAATCGTCATTCTTATCTCCTTTATTCTATTGTTCTAATGTAGGACCAGCATTCCGTATTTCTGAATGTCCCAAATCATACTGTTCGAAGTTTTTCTGGAATTTTTGTACCAATGCCTTGGCAATGCCATGATATGCCTCCGAATCTGTCCATGCTTTTTCGGGAATGAGTATATTTGGATCGATATCCCCTAAACTTTGGGGAACCATGATACCAAAATATGGGTCAGTTTCGAAGGTGGCATTATTAATACTACCATCTAAGGTTGCATGAATTATTTGACGCGTTACCGGTAACGAAATACGTTTAGCACCGGATTGGGCGCTGGCACCGACCCAGCCCGTATTCACCAAATAGGCCGGTACCTGATGTTTATTCATTTTTTGCTTGAGCAATTCCGCATATTTCAACGGATGTAGTGTTAAAAACGGCCCACCAAAACAGGGTGAGAATGTGGCCACAGGTTCGGTAATGCCTCGTTCGGTTCCCGCCACTTTAGCTGTATATCCACTAATAAAATGATACATGGCTTGTTCCGTGGTTAATTTTGAAACCGGGGGCAGTACACCATAGGCATCACAGGTCAGGAATATAATGGTATTTGGATGGCCGCACATGGACGGTTTCCCCAGGCCATTCACTGAATTATCTATATAATTGATGGGATAAGAAACGCGAGTATTTTCTGTTTTTGATCCATCTGTAAAGTCAATGACTCGGGTTCGTTCATCGTAAACCACATTTTCGAGCAAGGCACCATGGCGAATGGCATTATAAATATCTGGCTCATGTTCTCGGTTCAAATCAATTACTTTTGCATAGCATCCACCTTCAAAGTTGAAAATACCATCGTCGGACCAGCCATGTTCGTCATCCCCGATTAAGGGTCTTTCCGGATCCGTACTTAAGGTTGTTTTTCCTGTGCCGGATAGACCAAAAAAGATAGCGGGATTTTCTCCATTTTTATCCACATTCGCCGAACAGTGCATGGCCAATACACCTTGAAGCGGCAGCATATAATTCATGACAGAAAAAATACCTTTTTTCATTTCGCCGCCATATTCGGTTCCCCCAATAATGGCAATCCGTTTGGCCATATGAAAAATAATGAATGTTTTAGAATTCATGCCGTATTCTTCAAATTTCTGGTTAAAGACGTCCGATGCATTAATGATGGTGAAATCAGGAGAGAAACCATCTAAGTCTCCCTTCTCCGGACGAATGAACATATTATGGGCGAAATGCGCTTGCCATGCTTTTTTGGCAATAATTCTCACATTGAGTCTATAGGCCGAATCTGCGCCGGCAAACCCATCAAAAACATAGGTGTTAGAATCGTCTGCATGATTATAATAATCTGCCACCTGTCCATATAAATCATCAAAAATGGTTTCATCTACTTTGGCATTGACCGGCCCCCACCATAGATGCTCATTTGAGGAATCTTCATCCACAAAATACTTATCTTTGGGAGATCGACCTGTGTACTTCCCTGTGTCAACCATGACAGCTCCATTCATACCCATTTTACCTTCTTTATGTAAAATGATATCTTCGATAATGCCTTCGACGGGCAAGTTTCGGATAATGCGGTCAACTTGGTCTAAACCAATTTTATCTAATGCTAATTCTTTCCCTGTTATTGTCATGTTTTCCCCCTATTTTAGTCACCATGCGGGTGAGCCTGTTTATATATTTTTTTCATTTTTTCCGGTTTAATATGCGTATAAACCTGGGTTGAGGATAAGCTATTATGCCCCAATAAATCTTTGACGGCGCGGATATCGGCACCGCGATCCATCAAATGTGTTGCAAAGGTATGGCGCAAAATATGAGGGCCTAACCTTTCCCCTTCAGCCACGAGTTTAATATAATTGCGGATTCTTCTCTGAACGGTACTTTTGGGAATGCGCTTTTCTTTCTCATTTACAAATAATGGGTTGTGGGCTGAAGTAGAATTGAATGATAATGCACGATTTTTCAAGTAATTCTCTACCCAAAATTTCGCTCTGTTTCCAAAGGGAATCAACCGTTCTTTATCTCCTTTGCCATGTACCTTCGCCAATTGGTTTATGGGATCAATTGAACCAATATTCAATTCAATTAATTCACTGAGTCGAATGCCGGTGCTATAGAATAATTCAAGGATGGCTCGATCACGTACGCCTTTTTTTGTGGAAACATCCGGACTTTCCATCAATATATCGATCACTTTTTCGTCAATAAAATTCGGGAGGGTTTGAGATATTTTGGGTGATTTCACATGAATGGCAGGATTGTCTTTCAATTGTTCGGACTGCATTAAATATTTAAATAAAGATTTAACAGACGCCAAACGGCGTGCCACGGTTTTACTGGATAAACCCTGATCGAATTCCACCCCTAAATAGTTTCGGATTGTATGGCGATTTACAGCCATAAAATTTGATATTTTTTCTTCTTCGGATAGAAATGAAATAAACCGATTTAAATCTGTGTGATACGCTTTGATGGTATGGGTTGAAAATCCTCTTTCTTTTTCGAGATAGGATAAAAATTCCGACAGTATTGTTTTTAGGTTAGCCATTCAGCAAATGCATCGCTTGAATAATGAGAGTCAAATCTTCTGGAATGGGGGCGGAAACGGCCACCTCTTCTTGCGTGGATGGATGTTGAAAAGTAATTTTCCTGGCATGGAGCGCATGTCGATTAATTTTCTTAAGCAATTGGGTTAACACTTTGGTTATTTCAGGGACAAACCCTTTAGTTCGCTTCACCCCACCGCCATATTTATCATCTCCGAATATTGGATGATGCATACTGGCAGCATGAACACGCAATTGGTGTGTTCGACCTGTTTTTGGGAAAAACGAAATTTGGCTCAACACCGATCCGTCAACTTCCACTTGGTACTGCGTAAGTGCATGCCGTCCTGATTCATTCACCTCGTACGCCGTTGGATCCGATCGTTTCCTTTTAATAGACCCATCGATGATGCCATTTGGCGCTGTCCAATTGCCCCAAGTAAACCCAGTATATTCCTTTTGAATTTTTCGCTGTTCGAATTGCGACGCAAGGTCAGCATGGGCTTGATTATTTTTGGCCACCAATATCACACCGGACGTATTTTGATCTAATCGATGGACAATCCCCGGTCGAAGCTGCCCATTTACATTTGATAATTGACTAAAATGATAGGTAAGTGCATGAACCAATGTACCGCTTTTTTGGCCCACACCGGGATGAACGACCAATCCTGGCGGTTTATTAATGGCAATGATATCATCATCTTCAAATAATACGTCTAATGGAATATTTTCCGGTTCGATATGTTCAATTTCCGGTTCAATTTCGGGAATGGTATAGACGATGGTTTCGCACCCATTCAATTTCCACCCCGCTTTAGAAGGCTGCCCATCTACCAAGACCAAACCGTCTTTAATCATTTTTTGAATTTGGGTCCGACTGAGGTCGGAAAGGATGGTAGACAGAAATTTATCCAGGCGGCTATTCTCTCCACCGGTGGCGATGATTGTCTTTGGATTCAATCCGTTTGTGGGGTTCTCTTTCGTTCCAAAATAAGTGAATCATATAATACAAACCCCATACCCACGGTGACGCAGGAATCGGCAATATTGAATATGTACCAATGGTAGTTTCCAATCATAAAATCAAGAAAATCAACAACAGATCCAAGGAATACACGGTCAATCAAATTACCGATAGCGCCGGCTAAGATGAGGGCAATCCCAGTTCGGATAACCAGTCCTTGGTCTTGAATCGTCCATAGATACCAAAATAGAAAACCGGTAAATACAATCGATATAGTTGAGAATACATAAATACCAAAGGGGAAATTAATGCCGAAGGCCATTCCATCATTTCTCACATAAGTTAAATTGAAAAAATTGGTAATGATCGGAATGGATTCATACAAAGACATGGTATTCCGAACGATTGCCTTTGTAATTTGGTCTGCGACTACCAGCGTGGCACTCACAAACAATATTCTCATGTTATAGCCCGAGTTTTTCTGTTTCCTTGCAACTCACACATTTAGTGGCACAAGGCACTTCAACTAACCGTTCTTCTACAATGAGTTCTTCACATATTTTACAAATACCGTATGACCCATCTTTAACTCTAACTAGTGCCACCTCAAGGTTTTTAAAATAGTCACTCCCACGGTTCATGAGCATAAAGTTCTTTTCTTGTTCGTGTGAATCTGTCCCCGCATCCGCCATATGTAAACTATAAATAGCATCAGGTGTGTTGCCACCTTGTTTATTCGATGCAGAGCCCATATTGTCTTTAATTGCATCGACATCTTCTGTGACAACGCCCATTTTTTCTTCAATGATTTTTTGGAACATTTTCAATTTTGTTTTTGAGTATTTTTTTACCACTTTACATTTCCTTTCAAATTATTACACGTTGTAAACCGAAGTGAACCTCTTGATCGCCTATATTGAAGGATTCACTAAAATCACCAGATTGATAATCTTCGATAAGATCAACGGCCAATACTTCATTTTTAAAAAATTCTTCGAATGATCGAATGGCTTCACCCACTACACCGTCAACCATTCCATAAATAATGATCCGATCTTCGACCGCGAAGTTAGCATTTTTTCGCATAGTTTGCACCTGCCGAATTACATCACGAACAATCCCTTCTTGAACCAATTCTTCCGTCAAATTTGTGGTTAATCCTACCGTCACATGATCGTCACCGGCGGCTGTATATCCATCGGCAGATTCAGTCTCAATCAATAAATCTTCCCTACTTAAAACGATAGCCTCTCCATTTATATCAAATGAATAATTCTTTTTTGTTCGAATATCATTCAATATCTGATCCCCGTCTGCATCATTTAAATAATTTCGGATTTGAGGCAAGGTTTTGCCAAATTTTTGTCCCAATAAAGGCAGATTCGGCTTCACAATAAACCGAATTAAATCCGTTTCTGAATTGGCACGTTGAAGCACTTTTACATTCAATTCATCCAACACCACATTTTGCTGATCAAAAATAAAATCTGCAACACCATCGTCTTTCACCGAAAAGGCTAACTCAGCCAAGGGTTGTCTAATTTTTAAATTGGCTTTATTTCTGGAAGATCGTCCCAATTCTACCACCCGGCGAAGCGCATCAACATTATCCATGAGATCTGAATCGATTTTATTTTCATCCGCCACGGGATAATCACATAGATGAACACTCTCCGGTGCATCACTGTCCATATTCCTAACCAAATTCTGATAGATATTTTCCGTGACGAATGGCAATATGGGTGCCAAAACTGTGATGACTTTTGCCAAAACTTCGTATAATACTAAATAGGCCGCTTGTTTATCACCATCATCTTCACTTTTCCAAAACCGGCGGCGGCTACGGCGAATATACCAGTTGGATAATTCGTCTAAAAATAAATCAAACTTTTTCATGAGTTGATCCGAGCGAAACCCATCCATGGCTTCTCTGGCATCTTTAATAAATAAATGCAGTTTGGATAAAATCCATTCATCCATAATATTCAAATCTGCATCATCAATATTCCCCTTACTGGGATCAAATCCATCTACAGCGGCGTAGGTGGCAAAAAAGGAATATGAATTCCAAAGTTGAATCAACTTTTTACGCACATCATCCCCATGGTGGTAACCGAATAATAGATTATGTTCCGGATTTTGAGATGCATACATCCACCGCATCACATCCACACCCATTTCTTCCGCCGCATCGTCAAACCAGATCGCATTCCCCCAGGATTTATGCATATCGCGGCCATCTTCGGCTTTGACCAAGGCATGGCCCAATAAATTCTTAAAGGGTGCTTTTTCTTCCAGCATGGCAGACATGGCCAATAATGAATAAAACCAATTTCTAAATTGTCCCGGGAAAGATTCCACCACGAATTCGGCTGGAAACCAATCTTTCCAATATGCTTTATCGTTATTATAGCCCAACGTAGAAAAAGGTACAATGCCTGCATCCAACCATGGGTTACCCACATCCAATACACGGGTGCCAATGAGGCCCGTATCCGGATGTTTAATTTTTACGTTATCAATCCAAGGCCGGTGAGGGCTATTTCCCTCAAATTCATCCCATCCCTCTACAGCCAATGCTTTTAATTCTTCTTTGGATCCCACCACATAATAAGAATCATCTTCGAAAGTCCAGATGGGCAGGGCCAATCCCCAGAACCGTTTTTTGGATATCATCCAGTCGCCCATGTTATCCAACCATTCATGTTCCCTTTCGCCACCCCATTCGGGAATCCAATTAATATCATCCACGATCTTTTTAATCTTATCCCGCCAATCCATATTGATATACCATTCATCCACCAGACGGAAAACCAATTCATCTCCTGACCGCCAGCAATGGGGATAGATATGGGGGTATGCTTCTACATAAACCAAGAAATCACGTTCTTTTAAATCATCTAAAATGGCTTGAACGGTTTCTATATCTGTGGCACTTTTTCCCGAAAGCCAGCCAAACTTATCAGTGAATTTAGATTCCGCATCTAAGGGTGCAACATTCACCAATCCTAATTTTTTACCAATTTTATTATCAATGTCACCACAACCGGGGGCCATGTGTACGATGCCCGTTCCTTCGCCGCCAACTACAATATCATTACCCATATTGTCTTTACCCGGGTTCACCACTTGATGCTGGGATTTCGCAGAAGCACCCGCCTCGGCCAATGCCTCATCCACATAAGGCGTCCCACCCAATTCAGATTGGCCATCCAAATGGTCAAAAGGACCATCGTAGGTCCACCCCACCATTTCGTCGCCTTTAACCGTTCCAAGGATTTCGTAACCACCCCGTTCTTTAAATATTTGGGCAATGGTTTTGAGTTTCGGTACACCTTCGATCCATTGCTTCTTTTCTTTAAACTGTTTATCCAGACGTTGGAATTCTAAATTTTCTTCAGCGAAATAATAAATAGACCCGTCTGCAGCTTTGAGTTTTACATAATCCAGATTGCCATTGACGCCCGCCACCACATTCGAGGTTAAGGTCCATGGCGTGGTGGTCCATACCAATAAATATTCATTCGCTCTATCCCGAAGGGGAAACCGGACAAATACGGCTTGATGGGCCACGAGTTTTCGACCTTCAATAATCTCCATTTGTGAATAAGAAGTGCCAGACCGCCCGGACCAAGGAACCACATCGGATCCACGGTATATTTTACCTTCTTCAAATAATTTTTTCAGAAAACCCCAGATGGTATAATTATTTTCGTCTGACATGGTGTAATAAGAATTATCCCAATCCATCCAATAACCGAGACGTTTCGACTGTTCCGTTTGGACCGCCGAATATTTATGCACCCGCTCTTTGCACATATTTATAAATTTTTCAATTCCAAATTCTTCCACGTCTCGTTTGGACTTAAAACCCAGTTCTTTTTCCACTTCCACTTCGATCCAAAGGCCTTGACAATCAAAACCGTTTTGATATCTTAATTCGTGGCCATCCATGGCTTTATAACGATTATATAAATCT
>MPMF02072280.1_pt1 | contig 12668 bp, 3 predicted proteins | sample 1617271 | NCBI WGS metagenome assembly MPMF02 (sample SAMN05944812, study PRJNA350692) | marine metagenome | biome: marine; feature: ODZ; material: water; isolation source: 120 m water sample prefiltered with 30 um filter, filtered on to 0.2 um... | place: Pacific Ocean | collected 2012-04-09... | reverse complement strand
GGCCCTGTCCTTGGCCCTGTCCTTGGCCCTGTCCTTGGCCCTGACCCTGTCCTTGGCCCTGACCCTGTCCTTGGCCCTGACCCTGTCCTTGGCCCTGACCCTGACCCTGACCCTGACCCTGACCCTGACCCTGTCCTTGGCCTTCGCCTTCGCCGTCCTCACCTTCGCCACCGCCTTCGGTGCCTCCTTCGCCTGTGCCGTCTCCGTTGCCCTCGTAGTCCGGGTCGTAGGCATCAGGGATGCCATCGCCGTCGGAGTCCGAGGCGGCCCCATCATTGGGGTCGTTGGGATACGGGTCGTCCCCGTCGTCGGTGCCGTCTCCATCGGTGTCAGCCGAGTTTGGGTTTGTCCCAGTCTCGTACTCCTCCGAATTGGTCAGGCCGTCCCCGTCGGGGTCGCCGCTGGCATCGCTAGCCGAATTGGGATTGAGGCCGTAGTTGACCTCCCAGCCGTCTGGCATGCCGTCGTTGTCGGTGTCAGGGTTGTTCATATCAGTTCCAGCGTCTTGCTCCTCGGCGTTGGTGAGACCGTCTCCGTCCCAATCGGCCCCGCCATCAGACGGGTCGAGGGGGTCGGAACCATCGGCGTTGACGCCGGTGGATCCCGCCATGAGCACGAGGAGAAGCGCTATCAGCACACTCGTATTCTTCGTTCTCTGCATTTTCATTTTCACTTCCTAAATTTAGTTTTCAGTATAGGGAACCCGCTGTTCCCTCTGTCCGGGCGTGGCTCGCGCTGACCTTCGCGCGTATTCCTCGATTCGGGAGGTACAGATGGTTGCTGGAAGCGAGCCTGCGCAACGGTTCGTCAACCGTCATAACGCTGCACTGAGCGTAATTCCAGTTGTTTTCGAACTCGTCCTTACTTGTCTTGGCTACCCCTCTTCTGTCCATCCAATCTCACGGGCTTTCTCAGGGAACCCACTGTCCCCTCTGACCTCGGAGAGCAATAAGCCGTATTTCAAGCATTCCCGTGGGCGATTCAAGGCGTCAAGCGGGACAGTTCGGCGTTGAATCTCGTGCTCCGCAGGAAGTGGATGACGGGAACGATTAGGGTGCCTAGGGCCAAGACGACGAAGAAGATGCCCGACCAAAGCTCGATTCCGCGGCCAAGGGCCAGAAACAGAAGCCAACCGATGAGGACCGAAAGCCATGGTAGGTGTCGGAGTGTGAACAGTCCGAAGCGCGCGTTGAGTATCTCGTCAGAGTAGTACTGGGGAACGTCCTCGGGATTGGCTAGGCCATGCTCGATACCACAGCGGACGCAGACGAGGTAGCGCGGTCCGTTGCCGCTGATGAATTGGCTCTTCGGGTAGTTCTGCTTGCACATCCTGCAGGCCGGCATACGCTTCGGTCCGACCACCTGTGACCGCTCCTTCAAGGCTACGGTCTGTAGGTTGCTAGGCGTGCTGGGCGGGGTTTCAGTTCATATCAGTCATCGATGGCGTCATCGATGAACGATGTGTCAATCACCTCTTCCTCGGAATCATCCGCTTCCAACTCGTCGGCCATCTCGTTGAGGTCGTCAAGATCGACCTCTTCCGACTCTGATTCCATCAGGTCCCCAATAACTACATCGGGAACTTGCAAGGATTGATCATCAGGGAACTCGGACTCTTCCGAGATTGGGGGCAGTGGAGATTCCGATGGACTCGTTTCGGTGATGTCGAGCATCGAGATAGGGGAGACGTAGTCCTCGTCCTCATCGAAGCCAGACGCCTCGCGCTCCAACTCCTCCTCCATCTCAACTTCAAGAGTCCCAAGCTCCCAAGGCTCGGGTGCCGACCTCTCCTTCGGCTTGATGATGAGCACAGCACCAAGGAGTATCATCAGCGCTGAGATGAAGGCGATGAATATGTTCAGATCGCCTTCCATGAGCTGGTCGAACCAAGACACGCCGACAGAATCCGGATTCAAGCCGTCGCCCTCGAGAGAGTACTCGGCCAGTGGTTTGATCTGAATCGGCTCCACTCCGAGCCTGTGCACCTCTCCGTCTGATGCGACCACGGCGATCCAGTACGTGCTAGAGGGGCTAATCGGAGTGGGTCCGAGGGCGTCGAAGGTTGCATTCGAGGCTGTGACTCCAGAAGTGACCAGCATGGCCTCCCTGGTGTCCGAGAACTCGGTCGTGCTGGCGTAGACTGCAAAAGAGATGACCTGTGGATCATCGGGGGCGTCCCACAGGATCTCGATGTGCGAGCCAGAGGGGTCCCAATAGGCCATGAACTCGTAGATCCCAGGCAGATGGATTCCTGGATCGAGGGCAATCTCATCCACGGGGCTGATCATCGTGGTGGCGAGCTTGTCGAACCAAGCGTTGCCGGAACTGTCCACAGCCACTACAGCGACCCATGTCGGGACGTCGGGGGCGATGCTGTCTCCGCCAGACAATTCTTCGAGCAAGACGGGGGTCTGGACGCTGCGATCGACTATCAAGGCAGGCTCGAGGTGTTCAGCGTTCTCGAACGGATTGCCGGCGACCGCGTAGATCCAGTACTCCCCTATGTCTGGGGCAGTGCTGTGAGCGAAGTCCACGATGACTCCGTCTCCGGAGTCAGGCGACCTATCTAGGAGAGACGGGGCGGGAATCCTGTCCGGAGGGGAGAGGTCCCCGCGGTTGTCTAGGGGGGTCACGAGGACCATGTTCTCACCCAAGTCAGTGAGTTGGACATTGCCGGCGATGTCATGGACGGTCACCGTGACGTATAGCGGCACAAGGGGGACTATCTCTTCGGAGACCAGGCCATCGGCCTCGGTGCCGTACAGCGCCCTGCTGATCGTAACCTCGAGCTGGGGGGAGTTTCCTATCTGCCTCTGGTCGATCGTGGTGAGTCCGCACTGCCCGGAATCCTCGCAAATCGACGAGATGAGGGTGAGGTCGTCAAGGGGGTAGTCCGAGGCCCATACCGTGTAATGGCTGAAATCGTCAGCTATCGATCGGTCCCACCTCACATCGATGGCAGTTCCGTCATCGGAGGGATGGTCCCAAGCAAGCAGCCCGGTTACTAGGTCGGGAGAGACCCACTCCAGCGAGTCGAGCTCGGAATACGGGGTCGTCTCCACCACGAGCACGTCATCGACGTTCTGGTTGCCCCAATCGTCGACGGCAACGACCCCTATCCAGTAGACGATGCCGTTCTCAAGAGAGGAGTTGCCGATAGAGTCGATGATTAGCTCGTCGGTGGTGCAGTCAGGGACGAATGCAGCGATGGGCCAGCCGTCGACCGTGGTCGGTGCGGTCCATCCGGAGGCCGGGAGCACGTAGATCACATGGTAGGTGCAGTCCTCCTCGTCGTTGGGGATCCAAGTTACTAGGATTCGCCCTCCCTCGTCTTCAGGTGCGTCATTCGCCGTGGTGTCTGCGACAGGTGCTGGGGCGATGCCATCGTTCAGGCCTCCCGCAGCGACCACCGGGCCCACGACGGTTGCGTTCACGGGATCGAACTGCCCTGCCTCATCGACGCAGACGATGGCAAACCAGTATGGCGTGTTGCTCTCCAATTCCAATACCGTCGTGTTTCCTGCCGCGAAGGCGAAGTCCATTGGATCGGATAGAGCGAGGGCGTTGGTGATTTCCTGCTGTACGGCCCAAATCCTCGTCAGCGAGGGGTCGAGCTCCCTGCAGGCCGTCCACTGTGCTGAGAGGGTTCCAGGATTGCCGCCGGAAACGGGTTCGACTGTCAGCCACTCGGGTGGCGGGGGAACCTCGTCGGTTGGCGTGGCATTGCCAGGCCAAGCGATGGGGTCACCAAGGGATCCGTCGGGGTACTCTATGGTGATTGCAGCCCGATACTGGCGAGACTCAGAAAGTGGGACTTGGCTGCCGTTACTGTTCCCGGTAGTGAAAACCGCTGTGGTCTGAGACCAGTATGGTACTCGCTGGTAGTCAGGGAAGTCGTCCAAGGCGTCCTTGGTCGGAGACCACTCTGGGTCGTCGGTTGAATCCCACAAGTATACCCTGTAGGCTGTCCAAGCCGCGTCCTGGGCCGGCAGCCATGAAGCCTGCAGAACACCCCCGCCATCGTTCGGCCTGTCAATGAGGTCGGTAATCATGGTCGGTGCCTCCAGCCTCTCCCAATCGTAGGTGAGTCGGACCTTGATGCGCCCGTCTAAGGGAGACTGCAACTGAAGGTGAATAATCGAGGACATGGATCCGGGTGGGGTGTTGAAGATAGCCGTCTGGAACGCATTCTCTATGCCTGAGTCATAGGATGCCAAGTCCCACGAACCACTGTAGTTCAGCAAGGTCGAGCGCGCCCATACCCACGCGCCACCCTGAGGTGCGGTTAGGGTCAGAGCACCCTGATAAAGCAGAATTTCCGAGGAGTTGGCTTGGTTCTCATGTAGTGGAATGAGCATTGGGGAGTCGGGGCTGGCTAGAATCGTGGCCATCCCCGGGTGAGTCGTTTCCGTGATGTCAACTGACTTGTCCACGAAGAGGGCAGTAAGGGGCTGAGCCCTCCTCTGGGACTCCCTTGGCATCTCATTGAGTGTCTCCATGGGCTGGTAAACGTGTAGGCCATCGGTACCGAGGGCCGCTAGCCTGCCATCTCTGGCATCGCCACCTAAAGCCCCGGCTAGTTCTCCGACAGCAATGACTCCATGATCGCTGCCAACCTTGACCACGCTGATTTGGTTCGATGATATTGCCGCCAAGTGCGTTCCGTCTGTGGTAAGGTCAATGATGGGCCACGCCTGCAGCTCTAGCGCCCCCGCCCCCGACTCCATCATCATCGAAGTTCCGTTCCAGTGAACCAGTGGCTGCATAGAGGTCGCTATGTGGACCCCCCAGTCATCAGTTGCCACCGAGCGAACATCGTTGCTTGGAATCATATCGATATTGTAGGTTCCATTCGCAGTGTCGGTGGCCAGATCCCAGGCCGCGACACCGGGGCGGGTCGCGCCTTGGCCGTTGTGCGAGATGAACAGAGCGGCGTCATGGTGCAGAGTCGTGGACGTGCCTGTTGATGTGTCGTTGACCTGCCTAGTCACTGCCTGTGCGAAGACGACTCCCGCAACGGCATTGCCCACCAAGCCGTCCGCTCTGCCGATGGTCCCGACCAGTGAGAGGTTCTGGTCGAGCACGTTGAGTCCAGCTGGACCTCCGGTGAGAACCGTGCCGTTACCCATCAAGGACGATGGTGGGACGAAGAGGTGGTTGATGATTTGCGAAGGTAATCCATCTACGGTGGTGATGGGGTCGTCCCAGTCAGATCTTGAGGTGTTCCAAAGACCGATTCCACCATGAGTGGCTACTAAGATGTAATCATCATATTCGGCGAAGTCAGTGACTACGTTGCTCGGCAGACCTGCAATCAGGCTGCCGTGACCCCACGATCTACTATCGGGGTCGAAGGTCTGGTATCCGGCCGAACTCCCATCGAAGCCCATCAGTCCAACGTACATCTGACCCCCATCCATCAGCAATCCGTCCATCTGGTTATGGAGCGATATAGACGTGGATTCGAAGATTCGCTGACTCAGGTTGACTGACCACAGACCCCCTCCAAGAGTCGATAGCCAGATCTCACCATCCCCAAGAAGAATCTCGTTTATCGACTCGAACTGGGCGTCGAAGCCGTACTGCCAGTTGACCGATCCGTTCTCCAGCAGTTCCCCTTGAAGGATTGTTGAGCCTAGGAAGGAATTAGGACTTGACCCTACAGTCACCCACACATGGGTCTCGTTGGAGATCATCTCGTGGACTATTCCGGAGGGAAGCCCCACCAACGCATCAAATCCGCCATCGATCAGGCCCGTGGAGTCGAGTCGATCGACCCTGTTGATTCCCGAGGTGTCTCCAGATCTGCCGATCGCATAGGCCCTCGAGGTCTCCGAGGGGGCACGTACTATGGAGCAGGCATCCATTCCGGTTCCGAGAATCTGACCGTTTGAGGCAGCGTTTCCCGAGGTGATGACACGGGTGATTCCCCCTGAGCCGTCATAGTGCGCGACTAGGAGAACGTTGTCGTCGTGCAGCATGCCTCCCGGGAAGACCTTGTCTCCCGAGACGCCTCTATCGGGAGTCAGAGTAGCGAGGAAGTTGTTGGAGTTGTAGTTGAAGCGGTCTAAGCCTTGGTCCTCTGTATCGAAACCGATGTAGAGGATGTCATTGGCTTCGTCGCAAGCAAGCGCCCTGGCATCCCTGTCGGCAATGTTCGAATTGTCTTCAATGAGAGGGGTTATCCACTCGTTAATTATGCCGTCTCCGTCGTTGTCTGCAAGGTCGAACCTAGCGACTCCGCCACCATCAACCCACCATTGCCAAGTGTCGAATCCGATGGCAATGTGGACGATGTCATTGCACAGGAGTATGTCTGCAGCGTACCCATTGGGAATCTCATCAGTGTTGACCTCCCACGTCGACCAATTGCTGTTGTTTCCTGAGAGTCTCATTACCACTCCGTCGGCTTGGTTGCCCGAACTGGCCCAAAGATCATCGTCAACTACGGCCATCGAGTAGAAGTCAAGCTCTGCTTCCTCGGGGAGGCCGTCCCCAGGAAGCCATGATGATAGCCATGATTCATTGGAGGGGTTCCACCGGAGGATGCCGTTCATGCTCGCGAACAGGTACTCGCCGTCGTACTCGACCATTCCCCTGATTCTGCCATCTACATCGTTCCATTGGTTCAAAAGCGTCATATTTCCGGCGGAGAATCTTCGGAGGATGTTATCGCCGTAGGCCACCCATAGCTCGCAGGTGTCATTGAGAGGGAAGCAGTCACCGAGGTACTGTGCGTTGACGCGACCGACTTCGCCAATGGTGTCCAGATTTGGGTTCCAAGAGCCAGAAGATGTATTCCACCTCAGAATCGTTCCATCGTCCCCACTGCCACCCCAGCTGGAGGTCTGGCGAACGCCAATCCACAGTTCGTCACCTATGTGCCCCACACCATGGATGATGCCGTTGTACCCCAGACGATTTCCTGCGTCGATGTTCGGGAGGCTGGAATTGTTGTTCAGATTGATCCTGTGAATTTGGTCCCTCGAATTCCAAGAACCAGCCCGCTGCGGGGAGTAGTACATGATTTGGCCTATTATGACAGTCTCCGCAGGTGGATAGTCCGGCAGTGTCGGTCCGTTCTGGTTCGAGCCCCGGTTCCACTGAATCAGGACCGTCTCGTTGATCACGTCAATTAGAGTGAGTCCGGAATCGCCTCCGGCCCAGATGGTTCCCTCCTCGAGCCCTTCGATCAAGGTGGTGATGTCATCATCGCTGATGATGCCCTGCGTACCATCCCAGGCAGGAAGCCATTCGCGAGAAGTGAGATTGTAGCGGGCGATGCCGATATTCTCGAGGCCCAAGTAGACAATATCACCAAACTTCACGACTCTGGCCCTCTCGGTGTCATCACCGGCCGTCCAGACGTCGATCACGGTGCCGTTTGCCGTGTTGATTACGGCTGCGCCCTCGGTTGTTCCGGCATAGAGCCGATCGGTTCCGATGACATCCACGGAGATGACCCAGCGGGAGGGTATGCCTGATCCACCACCTCCTGGGCCGTTGCCACCGGAACTCCAACAATCTTCGAGGGTAATCGCTGACTGTGTGTCGGAGGCCCAGTTCCACATGCACGCCCCCCTGTTCGTGCCAGCGTAGATACCGTTGGCATCGCTTGTGATGTCGTAGAACTCGAAGGGATCATTTCCCCATCCAGGGATGCTAGTCGGTAGTAGTTCCCAACTGGAGCCGTCCCAACGTGCTATACCGCCGTTGCTACCGGCCCCGGTGTTCTGGACCTCTGAGCCCACAAGCAGCCCGCCATAGTAGTCAATGGCAAGGGTGTTGACATCAGCGTCGGGGATTCCGTTCTGGTCATCCGGGGTCCAAAGATCTATGATATCCCTCGTCAGTCTATCGATGATTAGGATTCCCAGCCCAGGAAGCCCGAGGTAGATGGTGTCGCCATCAACAGCCACCGGAGTCTGTTCGAGGTTGTCGGCACCGAGGGACTGCCACGACCCGATGATAGTCGGGCCACTCAAGTCAATTCGCATCACGCCTTTCTCCTGCGTGGCGATGTAAGCCACGCCGAACCTAGTCGCTACGTCCCTAATCAAGTCGGATTCCAAACCGTTCTCCGCAGTGAAAATCTCGGTGACTGTCCCTGCGCTTGTGGAATAGAGTGAGATGCCCGACTCTTTGTGTCCGATGACGAGGATGTCGTAGTTGGTATCGAAATCCATACTGGAAACGTGGAGCGAGCTGAGTCCCTGTATGTAGCCGAAGAATGATCCGTCGGCACTGCTGAATCTAAGGGCTCCTTTGCCCGTGGTGCCTACCCACACCCAGCCATCGTCATCCTGAGTAATCTCTGTGATCGAACCGGGATCAGAGACGTGTTCGGAGAGGTCGATTTGCTCCTTCCAAACGCCTTCTCTCCTGTCCATAATGTTGATGATGCTGCCAGAGGCAATCCAGAACTCCCCCTGTTGACCGTCATCGATGATAGCGATGACTTCCACGTCATCGATAGAGGGGCTGCTAACCACGACCATGGAACCGTCGGGGCTCTGCCTGAGAATTCTCCCAAGCGTCCCAGAAGCATCCCCGACAAGCGCCATCGAGGAGGCTGGGGCCCTTTCTAGGTCTCCGGGCCATGCACTGATCGAGGCTCCCGAACCGGTGAGCCCGATGTCGGAGAGAGTATGGGCGGAGCGAAACAGCAAGATGTCGGTATCGTATGCCTGGACCTGTTGGTCGCCAAGGATATGAAGCCACCCTGGGGTTACAGCCAAACCGATGACGGTGTCGGACGCGAGCCAGTTGTTCGAGGTCCAAGAACCCAGCCATGAGAAGGAGGAGAGATCGATGCGATCGATTCCAGAGTCCGAGGTGGCGATGTAGAGGATGTCATTGGCGATTGCAATGTCGGCAATCGAGTCGCCGGAGAGGTAATTTGACGCGTCCCACGATATGTGTCTGTCGATAGTAATCGGTTTCATTGAGCCCGGACTGGAGGTATTGTAATCGATGACGTGAACACCGTGACTCTCGGTGGCGAGGAAGATTCTGCGACCTTCAACCAGCATGTCGACAGGGGTCCCGGTTTCGTTCCCAAGGCAGAAGTCCTCAGAATTCCATAATGAGCCCGTGCTCGGCATGCGGTAATGCAAGCCGCACTCAGTCGCCGCCCACGCCACACCATAGACGTCAACTGCCATGGCCATAATCGGGTCCGAGTTTGTGCTGTTGACATCAGTGGGAACGCCTTCCACAGTGGTCGAGTCGGAAATCCGCATGGCGTGGACATTCCCATCAGCGGTCCCCATATAGAGAACGTCGCGACTGCCATCGGCGACTAGGCTGCGACCGGCGACATTCTGCTGGATGTCTATTATGCGTTTGTTCGCGTTGTCATCGAGATGCAGTAGGTCATCGTCTACCAGTAGGTACAGCCTTCCATCGAACGGATTGAACGCACTATCGTGAATCGTCACTGTTAGAGGGGTCAACGAGATCTTGGGGTCGACCGGCCTTAGTGCCTCTATGACGAGGTCAGTAATCTCAATGCCAGTAGGTAACTGCCAAGACGCGTCACTGATCGAGTTCGGTTTGAGCGAGGTGTCGAGGACACCGTCGATAAGGGTAGGTGGATTTTCGAGGAAGTCATTCTGACGGCCTAGGTCGCCCAACCCGTCCCAATCGAGAATCTCGGTCTGGGTGTTCATCAGGCTCAATTGCGGTTGATTGGCCCAATATCCATCGCTCCCATTAACGGCGATTTCAAATGTCAGATTGTTGATGACAGCGCCTGGGGCGAATTCAAGCATCAAGTCCCCATATGCAGGGGTGCCGTTTCCCGGGTCCGCCCCATCCGCGATTAAATCAATCCAGCCGGTGTCATTAGTCCCATTGACGCCCCATGACCTCGAGGTCACTGACCTCTGTGGAGAGGTGTCGTCGAAACTACTGAAGAACTCGGTTCCTGAGGTGGCCATGGAGCACCAAGGAAGCAATAGCATTAGGAAGACTAAGGATATTGCATGACCGCGACGCATGCCGCTAGGTGAGCCTAGGTCCATAGACACGAGACGACCCCCTCATTGTGCAATTTATGAAAGGTATGGGTGGGTGTCTGCGTGCTGCTCACCATCCTGTCCATGCCTGTGATGCTACCATTTCGTGATTGGAACACACCAAGGACAGTTTTGGTCATCGAATCGGTAGGTCGAAGATATGTTCATGTTTGAAACCATGAAGATTTATTGAGATTGCAATACCCTATCAATAGCCGTTCCAGATGTGTGAAAAACAGTGAAAAATCTCACAAACCCGCACAATTGGTGATGATTTGAGGTAGACGTCCGCCACAGTAGAACATCCCAGACAGGACAACCCATGCCACAGATAAGAAATCGAGTTATAAAGCCCGTTTTCTCAATTATGGGCGATGAAATGGGTCTATTTGAGATAGGATAGCATCATAGGAGACGGTTCAACCGGGAGCACCCGAGGTGTGACCTCTGGACAACAAGCGACTACGCGGCGACGCTCTCGAATACCACTCATCCCACCCTGCGGGGAAGATTACCGTTAAACCCACTAAGCCCCATGGGACACAACGCGAACTCTCTCTTGCCTACTCGCCTGGCGTGGCTTATCCTTGCGAGGAAATTCAAGCGAATCGAGACGATGCCTACAAGTATACATCCAAGGGTAATCTCGTGGCCGTTATCAGCAATGGAACGGCTGTCTTAGGTCTTGGGGACATCGGGGCTTTGGCCAGCAAGCCAGTGATGGAGGGGAAGGGGCTACTGTTCAAGGCCTTAGCCGATATTGATGTCTTCGACATAGAGGTAGATCGTACAGACGTAGATCAATTCGTCGATGCCGTCAAGGCGATTGCCCCGACCTTCGGAGGAATCAATCTAGAGGATATCAAGGCGCCTGAGTGCTTCGAGATCGAAAGGCGCCTGAAAAAAGAGCTCGACATTCCCGTGATGCACGATGACCAGCACGGAACCGCGATAATCTCAGGAGCCGCCCTTCTCAACGGTCTCGAGGTCGTGGAGAAGGAAATAGGTGAAGTCAAGGTCGTAATCCTAGGGGCGGGAGCATCTGCCATCTCCTGCGCTAGGCACTATGTTAGGCTGGGAGTTAATCCTCAGAATATGATCATTGTTGACTCTGGCGGCATCCTCACCACCAAGCGCCAGGACAACGGGGAATTGAACGAGTACAAGGCGGAGTTTGCCAGAGATATTGAAGATGGGGGCATAACTTCTGCAATGGAAGGTGCTGACGTTTTTCTAGGACTCTCCAAAGGAGGTCTGTTGGCCCCGGAAATGGTCGGGAAGATGGCGAGTCGCCCGCTAATCTTCGCTCTTGCTAATCCTGACCCGGAAATCACTCCCGAAGAGGTTCTTAGTGTTCGCAATGACGCCATCGTCGCAACTGGCCGATCCGACTATCCTAACCAAATCAACAACGTCCTAGGGTTCCCGTAAATCTTCAGAGGAGCCCTAGACGTGAGGGCTACAGAAATTACCGAGGGCATGAAGATGGCTGCCACCGAGGCATTGGCACTCCTTGCTAAGGAGCCGGTTCCCGACGATGTGCTCTCGGCCTATGGTGGTGAACAAATGCAGTTTGGACCCGCGTACCTCATTCCAAAGCCATTCGATGCCAGAGTCCTGATTTGGGAAGCCAGTGCAGTCGCCGAGGCGGCAGTGAAAGAGGGGGTTTCCCGCTACTCTGTGGATGAGTTCGATATTGACTCATACAGGAATGAGCTTGAGGCACGGCTCGGTCTGACTCGTTCGATTATGAGGGGGGTCATCAACCAGGCCAAGCGCGATGTCCAGAGAATTGTTTTCAGTGAAGGTGAGGATCCGACCATTATCAAGGCGGCATCACAATGCATTGCTGAGGAAATTTGCGAGCCGATCCTGCTTGGTCAAATCGAGAGGATCGAGTCTGTCAAGGAAGAGTTAGGTCTCGAGTTTGAATGCCAAACAATCGATGTCAGGTATGATCCTAGGAGGCGTGATGAGTACGCCGAGGAATTGCACAGGCTGCGTGGCCGTCGAGGACTGACGCATGATGATGCGATTCGCCTCCTCAAGTCAACGACCTATTTTGCTCCAATGATGGTCCGAATGCGTGATGCTGATGGATACTTGGGGGGAGTCTCACATCATTATACCGACATTGTGAGGCCATGTTTGCAGATTATCGGTCCCGACCCTGATTCCCATAGAATTGTTGGGATGTACATGATGACTGTGAACGGGCAACTATTGTTCATTGGAGATGCGACCATCAACATCTACCCGGATGCGAGGACGCTAGCTGAGATTGCTATCCAGACTTCCAAGGTAGCAAGGAGGTTTGGTGAAAAGCCCAAGGTCGCAATGCTTTCGTTCTCTAATTTCGGCACCTCAGACGAGTTGCGGACAGATAGAATCGAAGAGGCGATTGAAATCGTTAGGGAGTTGGAGCCCGATCTTGAGATTGATGGCCCCATGCAAGCGGATACCGCTTTGGTTGCCGAAATTCAGGAGGATTACCCCTTCATGTCCTTCAGGGGACCAGCAAACGTTCTGATATGCCCTAACCTCGCCTCTGCGAACATCGCCTACAAACTTCTGCAGCGCATTGCCGGGGCCGAGATGACCGGCCCCATCCTAGAGGGGCTGTCTAGGCCCGCTCACGTTCTGCAGAGG